>Ga0209653_1001825_pt1 | contig 16418 bp, 13 predicted proteins | sample SaaInl6LU_22_DNA_FD_184644 | JGI IMG/M metagenome (GOLD analysis project Ga0209653, IMG submission 184644) | Marine microbial communities from expanding oxygen minimum zones in the Saanich Inlet - ESP_116LU_22_DNA (SPAdes) (version 2) | ecosystem: Environmental > Aquatic > Marine > Intertidal...
CAAAGGAAATAGCTAATGCAACAATTTTCAACCTTAACTATGGTTTTGCAAACATGGTTTCATAGTGTTCCGAGCGGTCAAAAATTCCGCCACTTTTTGCATAGAAATCATCGTTTAACTCGTAAACTCCATTTTTTGCGCTTACCCAAGCGGCATTCTGATGTGGATGATATCCCAACATAGTTTTCCAGTTTTTATAGTTTTGATGGCCGTTACTTTCAATAAGCCCTAGATTTCCCATTCCCGGAAACGGCTTTAGTCGTGCTGCCACATTTTTGTTCCACTCGACCAATATCGGGTTAACCGTCAGGTCAGCGCAGAAACAAGGAATATCGCGTTCATGTGCGGCCTGGGCGATTTTCATGGTCATGCTCAAGGTCTTTGCTATTGCCTTGAGTGCGATGGCCTTATAGCCCATTTCCATTCGCTTAATGGCGTCTTCATCGGTGTGGGCACTTTCATCGGCCGCCAATCGTACCGGAATATCGGAAACATCGAATTCCAACTCCTCTGCAAAAGGTTCTTCAATGATGGCAATCTGGTCAAAAGCACCTATTTTTTTGGCATGGTCTAAAAGTTGTAGTAAGGTTTCTTTCTTCTCATAGCGTCCATTGGCATCAAAGTAATAGGGCAATTTTCCATTTTTGGAATAAGGTGTTCGTACATCCCCAATCGTTTTATGAATGGCCGATAATCTGGCTTTGTCCTTTTCGAGCATTTCTGCTTGTGTGCCTGGCTGCCCTATTTTTATCTTCATAAAAAAATAACCCTCGTCCACGGTTGCCTTTATCTCATCGATAGGAATCGTATATGCCATTAAGGGAATGGCCGCCGCTTTTTTATGATTGTGGGAAAGGGACGGTTTATACGCCTTCGGAATCATTTCATCGAAAGTCTTGAATCCGTTTTCTTGAGCATACAAAAGCCATAGCGCATTATCAACACCCACCAAGGCATTCAAAGCAAAGGTCTTTCTCAAATTTGGATTGGAAGTTACTTTCTTGGCATATGCATACACTTCAGGAAGGATTTCATCAAGCAAATCTACCGGACTTGCAAAACTCTGTCCTTTTATCATCTGTTGTGCCCATTCCGTGATGGCATACATGAGCGCATTACCGGCGCTTTCTGAATTATTGGCAAAAACTTTGGCATCGGACCAAAGCACATTTTGGGTGCAGAGACCTATTTGATACTGTCCAGAAGTACTTTCAAGATAGCTGATGGTTTGCCAGATTTCTGACATATACCCTCCTTTAAATCCAAAGGGGCGGATGAGCGGTTCTCTCTCAAAATTAGAATCTACGGTTTTGATGGTAATGTTTTTCAATGTTTGTTCTTTTGAATTGGCAAGTAGATTTCCGGGATGACCAAAGGCCATGGCTCCTGATGCCAGTAGTCCGTTTTTGATAAATGTCCTTCTTGAGTTATGTTCCATATGGTTAGTTTAATTGATGTTCTACAAGTTTCTGACGGATAAAATCCACATCCGCTTTAAGCTTTGAAACCAAAATTTTCTGTTGTTCCAATAGGGGTAAACTTTCTTCTTCCGTATTTAGTAAAGCATGCTCCACGTGAAGAGTCATCGGTGCAACAACGCCAAAGGTTTTTAAGTTTTTAAAAAATACATCGAAATCGACGATGCCCTCGCCAAGAGGAAGTTTCTTAACTTTTGATTGCCCTTCGCTAACATCCCAAGTAAAATCTTTTATCGCAAGCGAACCTATTTTTTCTGCCAATAGTTGCATAGCTGTTACCCACGATCTATTGCCTTCGCAAACCGCATGTCGAATATCGAACTGACTGCTCATGTAGGCTTTAGGAATATCTTTAAGCACTTCGGCTAAATCCCACATTGCGGCTCCGAACCAGTTTCCCGCGTGGTTTTGATACCCTCCTTGGATTCCTACACTTTTGTTCAATTCGGCAAGCGCTTGCATTTCGCTTTTTATCTTTTTGACGGAAGTTCGAACACCTAAGGCTTTATCATACTTGTAATATCCCAATCGATAATGGCTAACCCCGTTTTTGGCGGCGGTGGACAATACTTTTGCTGCCCATGGGTCATCTGCCTTGGTGATGTTGCTTACCATCATCTCAACGGTCAGCCCTTTTTGTTTTGCCATTTCTATAATTTTAGGCAAATCGTTTTCTACCCGCTCTGGCAGCACGCAACCTTTTGGCCTAACAGTCAAATCCAGTCCATCGATTCCTGCCATTTTTAGGGTGTCCATAAAGAAATCAGGTCCATATTTGTCAAGTGGTTTGGTAAAGAAATTGATAGGATACGGTTTTGACTTTGACACTTTTTTAGGTGCGGCAAGAACATTTGAAAAGGGAACAGCTGCTGCTGCAAGGGCTGTTTGTTTTATAAATTTTCTTCTTTGATTCGTCATGACCTTATTGATTTAAAGTTTCCAAGGAGCTCTATATTCATAGTGTAGGTAATCGTTGGCCTTGTCACTGTTGGTTATGCGCTCATGGACCGCATCCCATTCAATACGCTGTCCCAACGCCAATGAAATATTGGCCAAATGGGCAAAGCTCGTGGAGCGATGGCCCTCTTCCAACGAACAAAGTGGTGCTCCACCATCTTTGATACAATCCAAGAAATTACGGATGAGGTTGCCCGTGGAATTCTCTTTACTACCTAAATCCCCAAACTCTGCACCACCTTTCAACTTCTTTTCCATGGGTTCTACCAAAGTATCCCAAGTTTGGAACTGTCCGGGTTTTGCCGAAGAAATGGAATAGCCATTTTGGTCGGCGATCAAGTTTCCTTTTGTTCCATGTAATTCGATTTCGCCTCCAGAAATACCGCCACCTGCGTTGGCTTCATGAATGCTGAACTTTATTATGGATTTGGAAGGCATCTCAAAGAGCACTTCCATGGTATCGGGAATAGTACGGTCGTCTTGAACGGCAAAATTTCCTCCAGTGGCGGTAATGGCTACGGGAGCTTCTTCATTCAATAACCAACGGATTACATCCATATAATGCACGCCCCAATTCCCCATTTGTGATGAGTATTCTTTCCACCAACGGAAAAAATATGGAGCGATGTTATATTGATACGGACGAAACGCTCTTGGCCCCAGCCACATGTTCCAGTCAAAATCTTTTGGCGGTTCTTCTGGTTGGAGCAAACCAATACCATTAGGGTACATATTGCTGGTGCGTTGAGCACGGGCAGTAGTGACTTTGCCTATAATACCGCCCTGGACTTCTTTGGATAAATGTTGGTAAATGGAAGACCCCCTACGATTCAATCCTACGGCACAGACCTTGCCCGATTTTTTATGCGCATTGACCATAGCCCTACCTTCTTGAATGGTTATGGTCAATGGCTTTTCTACATATACATGTTTGCCTGCCTCCAAAGCGGCAATCGTCTGCAGGGCATGCCAGTGGTCCGGAGTGGCAATACATACGGCATCAATATCCTTTTGTTCTAGCAGTTTTCGAAAATCAGTATACCGTTTTACCTTCGAACTGAATTCTTCTCCCATTTTTGGGACTTTCCCGATTTCCAGATAGCGCTCCGCTACTTTTGTACGGTCGCGCAGGGTGTAGGGTTCGTAAACATCACATAGGGCGACGACTTCAACATCGGCATTCTCCATGAACCAGTTCAATAATAAAGTGCCGCGATTGCCCAAGCCGATAAACCCCATCCGGATTTTTTCGTTCGTCCCCATGACCGATTTCAAAGACATGGCAGATGCCTGTAAACCGGATGTGAGTCCGATAGTTGCCATGGACGAGTTTTTAATAAATTTTCTTCGATTTTGCATTATAATGTTGGTTAGTTACTTTAGTATTTTGTGTGTTTTAAGTCTACATTCAATAGATACTTACGGGAATACCCCTAGATGATTACTTCATGCGTACGAGGTTATTTCAGTGCCTGCCGCTTGAAAATCCAAGCATCCAATCAACCAGTTCCACTGAACTGAAAACAGCCGCGTTTCCTGCAGCATGATTCGCTCCGGGAAATTCTGTATGTTTTACATTCTTGTTCCCGGCCGCCCTTAAGCGTTCCACCATCTTTTTGATGCCTGTTGCCCTATCTCCGTCGTCTCCGCCGGCCATGCCCCAAATAGGCAAGTTTACCAAGCGTTCAGGATTACCGGTATCACCAGCCGAGAAACCAGAGGGTGCTGCCGCAGCAAAACGATTTGATGATTCATTTATCCAATTCCACGTGCCCCGACCGCCCATGCTATGTCCCATCACATAAACACGGTTTGCATCAATCTCCTTATAGTTTTCCAAAACGTAATCGAGCATTGCATTCAACGAGGTAACATTCCAATCCTCAGCTGTATTCGGCTCCAATAGTATCAAGTCTTTTTTGGCTAGTTCCGCTAATCTAAGGCCTTTCACCTTTGCAGATCGGGCAAGCTGTTGCTCCAGAGGCATTTCTTTGCCCCCTCCACCATGCAAGGAAATAAGTAGCGGTAATTTTTCAGCAGGTTTCTTGATTGGAACAGCCATAAAGGCTATTTTTTTCAGTTTTCCCATTTTCTTTCGCAGCGTATCTGGCCACTCAATAAGGGAGACATCGACGTGTTGAAACCGACTGTTTATTTCATCTAAAGTTTTATTGATGGCAAGATTCCCAATGGAGTCCGCCAACGTTTTTTCTTGTCCGGGTTGTATTCCGTTTTGTGCCCATAAAGCTGAAAAACAGCATAGACAAAGTAAAATTGAACTGGTTTTTTTCATTATTCTTATGTATTTCGTTAGTCGGAAAACGAGTAATTTCGATACGTCAGCTGAAAGCTTGATAACCTGTATCGATGGTACTGGTATCCTATTTACTGTTCCAATATTTCCAATTGTGCTATTATTTGTTCTTCCGTTATCGGATACCCCTTACCCATTCTCAAGGTTTGATAAACATCTTCAAAGACATTCATATAACTTGCTTTTGGTGCGGTGATTTTCTCTTGTGTTTTTAATCCATTGGCAGCTATAGTGGTTATTATCCCTTCACTTTCAGGTAATTCTATACCAAACAATGAATTATCAGGTTGCATTCCCTCATTTAATTGATTTTCCTGAACATCGGTTCTATTTTTTTTAAAGGTTCCCAATGTGCCATTTAGAATAAATGCCGGTTGTGGATCCGCAACCAACAAACTGATGGTTACAAATACTTGCAAGTTATTAGGATACTGTAAATGAATATGTTCATAATCATTTACTTGAGAGTTAGGACGAACAGATGAGGCGTGTTTAGACCATTTTAAGGGTATTCCAAATAATGAAATTATTCCATCTATAACATGCGCACCTAAATTGTAAATCACGCCATTTCCGGGTATAGGGTCTTCTTTCCAGCTATTTTGAACAACAGCGTTTCTAAATCTATCGTATCTAAAATGAACCTCGACCAAGTTTCCAAGTTTGCCAGATTCTACAACTTCTTTCACCGAGAGAAAATCGGAATCATACCTTCGGTTCTGATAGGGTAATAAGAATACACCCTTCTTTTTCGCCGCTTTAAATAGTTGTTTTGCCTCAGCGGCAGTCGTGGTAAAAGGTTTATCAATTAATACATGCTTATTGGCCTTAATTGCCTTTAAAGCGAATTCAAAATGTGTGTCATTTGGTGTATTTACAATTACAAGCTCGATAGATTCGTCCTGTAAAAGTTCATCAATAGCATTATAACTTTTGACATTTTGGTAATCTAAGCAAACCTTTTTTTTAGATCTTTCTACTACTGCAGAAAATTCAAACCCGGAATGGCACCTAAGAAAAGGAGCATGAAATAAACTACCGGACATCCCAAAGGATAGTATTCCGGTCTTAATTGTGTTTTTCATAGTTTTAAATTCTAGTGCTGTTTAAGTTAAAGCGCAATGCGTAATTCAGCAATCATACCTGATGCCAATGCAAAGGGATCATAAGGTTTACCCTTAACATATAAGGTTTCTACAGGCAGGTATCCTGTATAACCTCCTGCTCTGATAATTTCTATTAGTTTATTGTAGTCTGTCTTGATTTCCGAACCAAGACCGAACGGACTTTCTTTCACCTGCCAATTTATTGCATAAGGAACAACTTCAGCGATATCCTTATAAGGATCCGGTGTTTTAAAATTTCCGGTATCAACGATGATACCCGCCCATTCTGAATCAAGTGCTTTCATGATATAAATACATTGCTCCGCGGTTTGCAACATTTCGCCGTGATTCTGAATACCTATTTTAACACCGTATTGTTCCGCTACCGGAAGTAATTCTTTATAGCAATCAATCATCCATTGCGCTGGTACTTCCCAATTTTCTTCGTAACCTTCTGGAATCGCTCCTGCAAAAACCCGAACAACGGGTGCTCCTATCTTTGAAGCTGCGACAATCCAAGCTTTGGCTAAGTCTACTCCTTCCTTTCTTACTACTGAATCTGGAGAGGCAAAGTTATTTCTAATGCCTGTTCCCGAAATAAGAATCCCCAGATCGTTTGCACGGTTTTTAAAACGCTCAAGGTATTCATCGGAAGGAACTTCTGGATAGGTCGGAAAAAAATAAGCTGTTGGGTCTAATGCCATGATTTCTTTTGAAGCACACCAATCTAGTAAATTAAACAAAGTGTATACCTGTTCATCACTTCGCTGACTCTTGGCTCTGAGTAAATCTGCAAAAGAATACGCATTTAATGCGGGAACAATATCTTGTTTTTGCTTCAATGCAGTATTTATTGGCTGTTCTTGCTTACAAGAAATAAACAGCAAAGCAGAAAAAGTTAACACTAGAACTTCTTTGACTCTAATTTTTGTCAAGCTGGAAAATCGGGATTGTATCATCGTTTGTATTGTTTTTATGGAATTCTACACAGAATCAAACTTGCATAACGTAAAATTAGTAATGATCGACTCAGTTTCCGTTAAATACCTTTATTTATAGTAATCTCAACGTTAATGTCTTCGGCATCTACAAAATGAATCGACAGCTTTCTAGTTCCTTCATTCTTTTCCTGAAATGGCAGGATTGGTGACTCAGGCATCGGTTCGGCAGGCAAAACCTCAAACTGAGCTTCTAAAGGCTTAACCAAGTCTACCACTATAGATTTTCCATCCTGTTTAAGAATTGCCTGGCGATTATTTTTAGTGAGTTCTATTTCGGCTTTTGTATGGTAAAACAAGAACAGTTCGGAAGGCTCTTTGCATTCTATTTCATCTGCAATCCTAAATTCTATTCCTCTGTTTAGTGTAAAAGTTCGTTTAAATAATACGTCATTATAATAGGATTTTGAAACATCCAATACGGCCATAGCAGATTCTTTGCCAGATTTAAACTTTATAAATTCAGCAATTCCATTCGCTGTTCTTTTCTGACTGCCCCTAAATTCAGGATTAACGACCAAGGTGTTGTGCCCTTCAGCACGTGTTCTGTAAAAATCCCAACGACCTGCTTTGTTTATATGACGCTGATAGGTTTGTGCATCCTTTCCAAAGTCAGTAAACCAGCGTACACCATCGTATTCAAGAATAAACGATCCTAAATCCATATGACTGTGAACTCGGGTACTTGACCCACCTTTCATTGCAACAACAAAGCCTTTTCCGTTATCCCAGGAATCACGCATGGTAATTATCTCAGCTACACGAAAATGTTTATCTAAAGACATACTATTCAAATCAAAGTCTTTGAAACGATCATCAAACCACAACAAATCCATAAGATTTCCTTGGACACCTCTTTGGAGTGCCATATACCTAAACCCGGAATAACGCTGTTCGTCATACTTTTTTCCCATCCAGAAATGTTGTGCAGTTGACATTCTTTTGAGATCACTATCACTAAAATTAAAACACCAAAGGTCAGTTCCGGATAAGTGAATTTGAAAATCCCCGCTACGGCGAAACCCTTCCATCGAGCTCAATCCAAAGTCGGTACCTAAACTATTGTCCAACGCATCCATGAAGAGTACGTTATAGCGGCTGCCATAATCCCAATATGTGGGTCCTTCATAGCCACCACCATCCGGTTCATAATCCTTCATAGGCAACAGCACGCTTTCAATAGCAGTACTCAAAATTTCTGAGGCAACATCAGGAATATGCTCAGCAATAGCTAGTGCACCTATAGAAATACCGCCATTACATACCTGGTTCCAGTTAATGTTTCCGGTATGCCAACCCTCTTCTGTGCTATATACTTCCAGTGCAGGCCCCAAACCTTTTTGAAGGATTGCATCCTCCATAATTTTTCTTTGTTCTGCATTCCAGAAATCGTAAAGCCAATCGTAACCAATGGCAACAGCGTGTGTCATTTCTGCACAATCAAGGAAGTGCGATGGATTCCAATCGCTGAATGAAGCTACCGCTTTGAGTTCATGCCATGCCCGCTCGGCATATTTTTTTTCACCCAAAATCAGATAACTTAAGGCTAAGGAACGTATGCGTTCAAGTGCTTCACGGCTTACGCTGAGTAATCTTCGGCCATCTGGTTTTTCGTAAATCACTGGTTTTTTATCCATTAATTCTTCGACAAATTCCAGATTGGATAACCAGATTTCTTCTGCGAGTTCATTTTCTTGAATCGCCTGCGTAATTTTTTCCACCCTTTCTACTGAAATCAGACGGGGATGTTGTTCCTTTAAAGTGTTCAAAACTTCGTCTTTTGTAGGTGTTTGGACTGATTCCTGCCCAACGGCAACCTGAACAAGAGCTACCATTAACAAAAAAATCCAAATCAACCTTGCGTTTATTCTCCGGTAATATTTTTTCATAGAAGTTGTTTAATTATTCTTCGATTATTAATTTTTAAAACCCAGTGAGCCATTCGTATTCCTCAAAAGGAGCTTTTTGGATGCGTTAGTTGAAAGCTTGATTCCAAGAAGCCAGGGAATTGGGAAACAATCGCTTCGTATTCCTTATCCTGATACCCAATGCTTGCCATACGAAATGCAGGAGCTAGAATTTCAGGCAGGAAGGGAACAATCTGTTTGTATGGCCAGTACGGTGGAGGCCAACCTTCCGGTGCCTTTTCAACATAAGGTCTAAGGAATTCCAACGCTCGCTTGATACTGCGGCCATCTGCGGTTTCGTAGCTCCACAAGTCCACCTCCACCCACTCCCCAAGTGTCGCTAGTTCGGTAAGTCCTGTCAAATTCATTACAGAATAGTTAAACGACTTGGTACGTCGCAGCTCCATGGGTTGGGCGCCATCCGGTTCTATTTGACGCGCGATTCGGTTTTCTTTTACTGAGGTTAACTTTTTCCGAGCTAAGTCTGTCTTTCCCAAAGCCAGTGCTAAACGCGCCACCCTTACGTCGAACATGGTGCCATGGTTTTGTCGCATCTGAACTTCTTCACGACCATAGTCGCTGTTCATAAACCAATCTAGAAAGTCCGTTATCCAGACCTCCAGTGCCTTCTGGTCCTTTTTGTTCCAATGGGTAGACCCATCCAAGAGACCCGCCGCGTCTACCGCTTGCACCACACCACCTGCTTCTATCATACCAATATACCGCCCTTCGTTTCTGCCGGGCACAGCTTGGGCATATTGTAGATGAGGGTTCATCCGTGTAGCAGAATCGTTAAACCAAACCCGTAGACATTGCGCTGCATGGGCTGCGTAGGTTTCTTTTCCAGAGAGGTAATAAGCGAGGGCCAATGTTTCCACTAAACGACCTATTTCCTGACCGCGGGAATAGTCTGCGAAATCAGGGTTACGTGATTCCGGATTGATTACACCATCCTTTGGCAAGTAGGGCAAGCCTTCTGACTTTGAGGGATCAGGCCAAAGGTAGGGTGCTTGCGTATAATAGTCATTCAAATTCCCGGTAACGGGGTGCCGTGTTTTGTCGGTTACCGTTGGTGGTTCTATATCTAAGGCTTCATCCGCCGCCATCAATAGGGCTTCATAGGCGGGCATAAGCGAAGGTTCACCTTTGGAAATACCTTCTTTAACTCTGAGTAAGGCGCCGCGTCTTGCACCGAAGAAACGAGGACCCTCTTCCAAAGCCAAAACTTTAGTTGACTTTTTTTGTGCAAAACCCGTTTGGGGAAGAACAAATGAGCCTAGGACTAAAAACAGGAATCCCAACAGGGAAAAACGAGATTTTGGTATCATATGTATCATTTTTTTATGGCTTCTTTTGATTCCATTAATTCGCAACGTGTGCCGTCAAGATCATGTACATTGAAAAGCCAGCGGTTGCTGCGGCCAATCATGGGTTCGTAGCGTTCAAGATCGGGCAAGGCGTTATATAACATATCGCTATGCGCTTTTTGAATATCATCGGTCAAAAGGCACATATGATGCATATTACTCATTTGGTTGCGACTTGGTTTCATATCGTTTATAAGAATATACTCAACATAGTCACCCCTCTCACCTGGCACCTGCATATTCACCCATGCATCAGGACCTCCATCTTCGCGTGATCCCCGCCAAATCTCCTGAAAGCCCAAAGCATCTCGATACAATTCGTTGGCCGCCTCTTCGTCAGCAATGGTGATGCCCACATGGAGCAAACGATTGGAAACCCGCCTAGACCCAAGATACTTGCCTCTCGATTTTGCTTGCTTGGAATCTGAAGTATATTCAACAAAAATGAGGTTATGGCCGTTTGGATCTGCGAGATTGCTCGCTAAGGTGCCATCGGGCTTTCTTTCTACTGGAGCTGGATTCAGTCCTCGTTCTTTGAGCATCGAAACAGTAGTTTTAATGTCCGAAACCTGAAAGGCAACCTCCACTAACCGATTGTCATCGGTGCCATAGGGTTTTGAGACCAACTTCACGAACTGGTCGTCGTTGATTTTCAAATACCAGGCCTCTTGTTCTTCATAAGCCGCAAAGGCATATTCAAATCCATAAAAAGCCGTGTAGAAAGCACGCGACTGCTCTAAATTTGAAACCTGAAATGCCACATGAGCTATGCCTAAGATGGGAAGTTCTTTTTCAGCTTTCATCCCCATCGATAGACAAGATACCATTAGGGTTAAAACGAGTAATTTCTTCATAAGTTTTTCTGTTTACTTGCATTCGCCTCTAGATAAACAAGACCCTCTGGGGAAAAATCTAATGATGGCTCTGAAAACTCAGAATAATCAAATACAAATTCAAAGTTTTGTGCATCAAATTCGGCTTCAAGGTTAATATTTTCATTGACATTAATTGTTATAGGGTTTTCTCTACTCCCATTACTCCATTTAACAAATTTGAAGTATTTATTAGGTGAAGCAGATACTGAGACAGTAGTTCCCTTATCATATTGTCCTCCACTTGAATTTACACTACATCCTTCTCTAGCAGTTACTGTTAAAGTGTACTTTACAATTGGAGTAGGTGGTGGAGTTACAGGATCAGAATCTTTTGAACACCCAGCTATTGCTAGAAAAAGTAAAATCAAAAACCTTTTTATAATAATTGAATTAAATTAGACACTACTAAAATAATGAATTTAAATTATTTATGTCATCAATCGTTATCTCAAAATCTCTTGGAGTAAAACTAATGTTCGATATTTCGAATGAGTTATCTACTAAAACAATAAAACGGTTATACTTTTATAAAGCATAGCCGTTTTTTATATTATAAATATATTTATTTCTTTATAATTCTTTGTGTAGTTAGTTTACTTCCATCAGAAAGCTTTAGTATGTAAACCCCTTTTTCTAATTGGCTAATATCTATAGTATTCGTAATAGATTTGTTCATTAGTTGCTTTCCTAGTATATCGAAAACACCCACTTTTAATTGAGAATAATTACCGTTTATGTAAACTATATCTGAAGTAGGGTTTGGATAGATTGAAATGTCTAATTGATTCTGGTCATTTAAATTTAAAGTAGAACAATTTAAACCACCATCAACAATATTCCAATTATAGTTTTCTATTAAACTCATTCGAGCATCTTTGCTATTACAATAATTAATTGTAGGACCTGCTCCTAATTCAACATTTGGTTGTACATCTTTCTGAGACCACCCATTTAGAATATTATCATAATTGGCTGTTGATAGGCCTGAGCTGTTAAAAATCATGTACATATTGGTTACATTACTGATATCCCAGCTACTTAAATCATAATTAAAGTCAGTTCTTGTATGAAACAACTGACTCATATTAGTTACACCACTAACATCCCAGTTTGAAATATCTCCGTACGTATTTTCAACAGGTGTTGGAGATGAGAACCATGTATTAACAACATTATGGATGTTAACATTTGAAATTGGGTCATCAAATTTTACCAAAGTAAAAGACCCATTATTGTTTTCCCAATAAGCCATTCTTATAGTGCTTGACCAATCCTCAGTAATTGTGTATTGTGGCATGATATCGAAATCTCCATCATCATCAATATCAAGAACTCTCAGTTCATATGAGATTCCTAAATCTCCAATTTTTTGAGTTGTAAAAGGTCCTGATAATTCTGAATAAAGTTGGACGGGATCAATAATAATTTCATCCGTTACATCAACTAGACTATTGCCATCAATATTTTTAAAAACATTGATTCCAACCCCACTGTAATTATAAGCCCCAATGGTAACCAAATCAAAAAAACCGTCATTATTATAATCTAAGAAGTTACCGCCAAATAGTGACAAAGCACAATCTTCACAATTTTCAATATTAGGAGTTGTATAGTCAATAGTCATGGCGTTTTGAAGAGAAAAATTACCAGTTCCATCTCCATACATGATGTATAAAAGTGCAGGGTCGTAACCAATACTAGTATACATATCAATTTGAAAATCCGGTATTTGTTGATTATCAGAAAAACCAGCTATTAAATCCAAATAACCATCATTATTCATGTCAAATAAATCTATATACGTAAAGGGCATGTCGTCAGGACAATAAAAGTTTTGTTGAAGAAAGGTTTCGCTCTCTATTAAATTAGTTTTAGAGACTGAAAAATTACCATTGCCATCATTAATATAAAATTTTGGGGTTGAAATATGATCACAATCTCCATATTGCCATTCTGCTTCAACAATATCAATGTCACCGTCATTATCAATGTCACCTGTAGCTAGGCTATGTGACCCAGTAGGTGGACCAATTAAACGTTCAGTCATTCCGTTTGATGAAAATTCAAGAAGAACTAATGGATAATGTTCTTCCGTATAATAACCTCCCTGACCATTATCATGATGGTTTTCGTTTTCAAATACGACATCTAACACTCCATCACCGTTGAAGTCTCCTGCTTCCAATCTTGCTGAAAACCAAATACCACTGTCATAATAAATAGGTTGTGTACTTTCGTTGAAATAATCCTCCCACCATACCCATTTACCATAACCGGTAACGTATCCATCACAATCATCACAAGGGGTTACATTTTGTAACCAACCCACCAAATCCATATTACCATCATTATTATAATCAAATAACAAATAAGCTTGATCACCTAATATATATCTTTCAGTTTCAGTTTCAATATTGATTCTCTCAGTAGCCTCTTTGAAAGAAATAATATAAGCAGGTGAAACTTGATCTTGAACAACAGTACCAACAGTGTTATTTATTGAAGAGTGTATAGGTGTTCCATAGTTAGCTAATTCTTGACAAATAGTAGAATTAGATAAAATGAGTATCAGATAAATAATTTTTTTCACACAGAATAGATTTATGGAAAGACATAATTATTTATTGTTTTGCAAAAATTGAACTGTAGCTTTAAACAATAATCCAAAGATAATCAAAATCATATAAGTTCAACTTTTCATAATAAGAGTCATTATATGATGAGTATCAATTAGATCTTTTGGAGTAAAACCAATGTTCGATATTTCAAAAGAGTTATCTACTAAAACAATAAAACGGTTATACTTTTATAGTGTAGCCGTTTTTTTTGTTGAATGACGTAAAGATGTCGTTTTATAATCTTAACTTTAAGGGTAGTTTTGCTTCATGGAATTTAAAAACATTATTAAAGAATTAAGACTAAGACAAGGTTATACTCAAGTTGACTTGGCCGAACTGAGTTCTCTTTCACTGAGAACTATTCAAAGGATCGAGAACAACGAAGTGGAGCCAACTCCATACTCCTTAAATCAAATAGGGGAAGTTCTTGGCGTTAATTTAAACGAACTTAAAAACAACATTATGAAGCAAAAATCAAAATCAACAAATTCATGGAACATTTTATTACACCTATCTTCAATTTTTGGAATTATAACAACTTCCATTATTTGGGTAATTTTTAAAAGAAAAGATGAAATAATTGAATTTCAAGGAAGAGATGTTATCAATTTTAAATTTAATTGGATTCTCCTTTATATCGTATTTGGAGTATCCTCGTTACTAATAACCCAATCTTGGGCTTTATTCATAATTGCCTTAGTTTCCTTGTACTCCATTGGATTAATTGTCTCAATATATAATTCCGTTCGGGTAGCGAATAACAAAGACTATACTTATCCCATTTTCATAAGACTCTTAAGTCACAAATAGAAGAAGTCGTGCTGCAACTTTGAACAATAGGGGGAGGGGAAATCAAAGTTTGAACGCCTCATTCTTCAATAATAAAACTGATCAAATTACAGGTATTTATAAACTCTTTGCGAGTAATATCATAGTTCGATATTTCAATAGAGTTATCTACTAAAACAATAAAACGGTTATACTATTATAGTGTAGCCGTTTTTTTATTTAACTTTAAAAATTATTTTTAAGCGCAAATTTATGATTAATATAAAAATATCTTTTAATGGGTTCATAATTAAACTCTCAGCTTTGCTCATTTGTTCATTTTTATTAATTACTTGTTCTAAAGAAATTGAAATAATTCCTGAACCTGAAACACCAATCTATCCAATTACCATAAACATAGAGGGTGAAGGACAAGTAGACTATGAGTCTATTAACGGGATATCGTCTTCAAATTATGAATTAGGGACTTCGATAATATTAACTGCAAATCCATTAGAAAATTGGGAGTTTATAGGTTGGTCTGGTAGTATTATTTCCTCAGAAAACCCTGTAGAAATTACAATTTCAGATTCTATTGAAGTGAAGGCTAAGTTTATGCGATACTTTGATTATAAGCAGCCTTCTTACAAGTTTAAAAATTCAGACTTTTGGGTTGATATTGAATCGATACCAACTTCGAATGGGATAGACTTATTTCAAACAAGCTATTCGGCAGCATATTCTTATGCTGATTTTAATGGAGACGGTTATGAAGATATTTTATTAGCGAAAAATAAATATAACATAGAAAGACACCCATTAGAATTATTTATAAATAATAAGAATGAAAATTTTGTTTTAGATCAAACATTAATCCAAAATAACATTGGATGTGAAACTGCAAGGAAATCTATTGTAGGTGATTACAATGGAGACGGCAAACCTGATGTTTTTTTTGCTGATCATGGCGCAGAAGGGGCAGTTTTTGAGTTTGCATACCCAAGTATTCTACTCAGTAACTCTAATGGATATAATTTTGAAATATTGGATAATTTGCCCAAATCTTTTTATCACGGTGCCGCTTCAGGAGATATTGATAATGATGGTGATTTGGATATTATTACATCAACAGGTTTAGTTTTAATAAACGATGGTTTCGCTAATTTTTCAGATATGAATCAATTGTGGCAAACTTCAGAGGGAGGAATATATACTATTGAATTAATTGATATAAATAATGATGGTTTTTTGGACTTAATTGTTGGAGGGCACACTATGGCGTCATATGATTTAGAATCCGAAAAAATTTATTTTGGGAATGGGATAAATTATTCTGATTCAAATTCTATACTGCTGCCAAAAGTTTTAGGATATGGTGTTTCAACTGATTTTTCATTTTACGACATCAATAATGATGGTTTTGATGATATTTTTGTCAACCGTGCAGGTGGATCAGTAACCGCAAATAATACGTATGATACTGATTTTTATGTTGGATGGGCCGTACAATTGATAATTAATAATCAGGGAACAGATTTTATTGATGTTACTGATTCTTATTTTGATGTATTTCAGGGAGCGGAGAATTCTATGGTATGGATTAGAGTTCAAGATATTGATAATAATGGATCTGTTGATTTATTTGAGAACGATAAATATCATTTTGACACAACTCAGATTTTCAGATGGGAATGGAACGGTTCCAGTTTTATTAAAATGTAATTTAATATAGCTTAAGAAAAATTAGTTACACTTTCATGTATAAACTTTATACTTTTTAAAGTATTTAAAAAATATTTTGGTGTAAAACTTATGTTCGATATTTCAATAGAGTTATCTACTTAAACAATAAAACGGTTATACTTTTATAAAGTATAACCGTTTTTTTTATTTAATACCTTTAATTATTTCTTAATATATTTGATAAAATAAATTAGATGAGATTTTTTAAGTTATTTCGTAAAAATTCCAATGGAAACTTTGGTTACGTAAAATATGCACTAGGCGAAATTATTCTTGTTGTTCTGGGT
>Ga0209653_1001828_pt1 | contig 16396 bp, 16 predicted proteins | sample SaaInl6LU_22_DNA_FD_184644 | JGI IMG/M metagenome (GOLD analysis project Ga0209653, IMG submission 184644) | Marine microbial communities from expanding oxygen minimum zones in the Saanich Inlet - ESP_116LU_22_DNA (SPAdes) (version 2) | ecosystem: Environmental > Aquatic > Marine > Intertidal...
ATACAACTGTATCACCAATCTGATATCTCCATAGACCTGCATTAGTCGTAATCAATATGGCATAGTGTTCACCAACTTTCACTCCGTCTAAACCAACCACCTTAGGTTCTTCTTTGTGAATCTCTGCATAAGGGATGAACTCATAATAAATTCCATAGTCCAGCATTAGGAGCATGTCTTCAGAATGCGGCTCAAATTGAATTCCAAAGAATCCTTCAGAAGCATTATATGTTTCCATGTAACGCATCTTATTCGATGGAATGAGACTTTGAAATATGCTTTTATAAGGACCGAATGCCACAGCACCATGGAAGAAAACCTCCAAGTTGGGCCATATTTCGGTCATGTCTTTGGCACCCGTTTTTTCTAATATTTTTTGGAGTAGTACTATCGTCCAAGTTGGAACACCTGAGATGCTTGTGACATTCTCATTCATGGTATACTCAGCCATCTTCTCGATCTTCGATTCCCACTCCTCCATTAAGGCAATGTCTAATGTAGGCGTCCTTACAAACTTGGTCCAATAAGGAAGATTGGACATGATTACAGCTGAAACATCACCATAAAATGATTCCTGATTGCTATCATGTTGATTAACCTGCTGACTTCCACCAATGGTTAGCCCTTTTCCATCGAACATCCGAGTATTCTCGTAATAATTGCAATAAATGGAAAGCAGGTCTTTTCCGCCCTTAAAATGACATTCTTCTAAAGCCTCGTAAGAAACGGGAATGAATTTACTTCGAGCATTTGTAGTACCAGAAGATTTGGCGAACCATTTGACATCGGAAGGCCAAAGAAGATTCTGCTCTCCAGCCATGTTCCTTTCAATGTATGGACTAATGTCTTCGTAGGAAAACGTTGGAATCATCTTTCTATACTGCTCTGGAGTGTGGACATCAGCAAAGCCATGTGTTCTGCCGAATTCAGTATTTCGGGCAGTGGTTATTAGCCTTTTGAACAATTCCTCTTGAACTTCATGTGGGTATTTCATGAAAAGGTCGATTTGATGCATTCGCTTTTTCATGACCCAGGTCAAGATGGAATTAATTATGGCCATTAGATCTTTCTTTTTAATTCAAAGTGCTTACCAAGATACACTTTTCTGACCTGTTCATCAGCAGCTAATTCCTCGGCAGTTCCGGCTTTAAGTAGTTTACCTTCGAACATTAAATAGGCTCTATCAGTAATAGAAAGGGTTTCTTGAACATTGTGATCAGTGATCAGAATTCCGATATTCCTGTTTTTTAGTTGAGCTACAATAGATTGAATTTCCTCAACGGCAATTGGGTCAACTCCAGCAAAAGGTTCATCTAACAAAACGAAAGATGGATCTACCGAGAGCGCTCTTGCGATTTCGGTTCGTCTTCTTTCTCCACCTGATAAAACTCTTCCTTGATTCTTTCTAACATGGGATAAGCTGAATTCTTCGATCAAAGCTTCCATCTTATCCTTTTGTTCAGCCTTACTAAGGTCCGTCATTTCTAGCACGGCCATAATATTTTGTTCAACAGTAAGTTTTCTAAAAACGGAAGGCTCTTGAGCTAAATACCCAATTCCAAGCTTAGCACGCTTGAACATGGGTAAGTGAGTAATGTCTTCCTGATCTAGATAAATGCTGCCCTCATTTGGCTTGATGAGACCAACTATCATGTAGAAACTTGTCGTTTTTCCGGCACCATTTGGCCCTAATAGTCCAACGATCTCTCCTTGATTAACTTCAACAGAGATATCATTGACCACTTTTCTTTTCTTGTATACCTTGACGAGGTTGTTAGCCTTGAGCTTCATGCACTAATAATTAATCTTCAAACTTAATGTCTTTGACAAAGAGCTGAAGTGTATTCTGACCCCTGAAGTCATTTTCTTCTATGGTAAAGGCCATACCGAATTCTAATCCACAATTTACCAAATCATAGTAATCTCCAAGCCCAAAGCCTATCGCTTCAATAGCAATATTAGTGCCTGCTTGCTTGGCTGTAAATTTTAAATGTTGCTCTTTTAAAAGTTTAACATTTGAAGCTTGAATATTCTTAGTCACGAAGAGTGGCTGCATGTTCTTTGGTCCAAATGGAGCCATTTGTGAAATGATATTGTAGAACTTCCTATCAATTTCTTCCAGATCTAAAATGGAGTCGACATAAATAGAAGGTGTGAGCTGGTCTTTGGTGATCTTCTTTGAAACCACTTCTTCAAATTTTATTCGAAATGCGTCTACATTATCCACGGGCATTGTAACTCCTGCTGCATACATATGTCCTCCAAATTGATCGAGGAGTTCAGAACATTCGGAGATGGCCTCGTAGACATTGAAACCATCTACTGATCTTGCTGAACCTGTGACTTTATCATTCGACTCAGTAAGAATCACAGTTGGCCTATAGAATTTTTCTATGCATCTAGATGCTACTATACCAATCACACCTTTATGCCAACTATCTTTAAATAAGACTGTAGATTTAGCCTTAGAAAGGGCATCATTGGTACTTATCATTTCGATGGCTTCTTCGGTAATGCTACTGTCAAAGTCACGTCTGGCATCATTCTTTGTATTGACCGTGTCGGCCAATAATTTAGCGTCTTCTTGGTTTTTGGCAAGCAACAGTTCAACAGCAGAACCTGCGTGGTCCATTCTTCCTGCAGCATTGATCCTCGGACCTATACCAAAAACTATACTAGAGATGGTCATGTGTTTATTACCTCGGCAGAGGTCTAACAAAGCTTGCAAGCCCGGTCTGGGAGAGCTATTCAATTTCTTTAAGCCGAAATGAGCCATTACTCGGTTTTCTCCTGTTAATGGAACAATATCTGAGGCAATAGAAACGGCCAGCAGGTCGAGGTAGTCAAACAAAATATTAAGATCAACCCCACTTTGGACTGAAAAACCATGAAGCAGCTTGAAACCTACACCACAACCTGATAGTTCTTTGTATGGGTAATCGCAATCTTCTCTTTTTGGATCTAAAATGGCGAATGCTTCAGGTAATTTTTCACCTGGAGTATGATGATCGCAGATGATCACATCGATTCCGCTCTTTTTGGCCAAAGCTATCTTATCAACCGCTTTAATGCCGCAGTCAAGTGTTACAATTAATGTATAACCATTTTCTGCAGCATATTTAATCCCTTCCTCAGATACACCATATCCTTCTTTATAACGGTCGGGTATATAGTATTCTAATTTATCATAGAACTGGCTTAAAAAGCCAAAAAACGTAGCAACAGAGGTTGTTCCATCAACATCGTAATCACCATAGACCAAGATATTTTCCTCATTTCCTATCGCCTCTGTAAGTCGATTAACTGCTTTATCCATGTCTTTCATCAAGAATGGATCATGCATTTGGTCAATGTTAGGTCGAAAAAATGCCTTTGCTTCATTGAAAGAGTTGATGTCTCTTTGAACTAGCAGTCCCGCTAAAGAAGAAGAAATATCTAACTGCTCACTTAGAGCCGATAGGACTTCTTGATTCAAATCATCTTTTATGACCCAGCGCTTCTGCATACTTTAAAATTACGGTAAAATCAGTTGTGTATAAAAAAAGCAGTGCCTTATTCAGACACTGCTTGAATATTTTAGTTAGAAAGTCTAGTTGGAATTTCCTGGTGTTTCAATCACCTCTTTTAATGGAACCCTCTTATTGTCACGATAAGGAACGATCCAAGCATCGTTAACGCCCATTTGTCTTAGGTACTTTTTCAAGATATTGGCATCTTCATAGTTCCTAAAGTTACCTACTACATATCTTTTTAGCTCTTCTGAATTCTCCTCCATAAATTCCTTAGAGGTATTCGCGTATTCAGTAATGTCCATGTTTTCAAAAGCCCCAACCTGCACTCTAAATGCTACTCCTTTAGAAAAGTCTTCTCCATTAATCATGTAAGGATTGTAATCCGGTACTTGATTTAATTCAGCTTTCAACTTTGCAATTTCATCTTGATCCGCCTGATAGGCTGATTGCGTTTTTGTCAACTGACTTTTCAGGTCATAAATCTCCATATTTTTGGCAGAGACCTGACTTTGAGCAGCAGATAGCTCCTCTTCTAAGGTATTAATCTGAGAGTTTTGCTCAGTAAAATCCTCGTTGAGCAACTTAAAAGCCTCCCAAGACATTTTGCGTTTTTTCTTTTTCCACTCTTTCTTTTCTTTTCTAGTAATGGATTTATCGTCTGAAGTTTGAGCAATTGCCATGCTGGTAATGAATACTCCCAAGACCAATGTTAAAAATGCTTTTTGGGCTTTCATATTAAGTATCTTTTTCGTGTTCAATTGATTACAAATTAGGTATTAAAACTAGCTTTTCAAACTACCAGTCATATCCTCTGGTCTTACCCAATCGTCAAATTGTTCCGGGGTTAGGTATCCTAGATTTACTGCTTCCTCTTTGAGAGTGGTTCCATTCTCATGAGCCGTTTTGGCAATTTTTGCGGCTTTTTCGTATCCTATTTTTGTATTTAAAGCTGTGACTAACATTAAAGAATTATTCACATGTTGTTGAATGCTTTTATGATTTGGTTCAATTCCAGCGGCACAATTGTCTGTAAAAGAGACACATGCGTCACCTATCAAACGTGCAGATTGGAGTACATTAGATGCCATTACTGGTTTGAATACATTGAGTTCGTAATGTCCTTGAGTACCACCAACCGTTACTGCAACATCGTTTCCAATTACTTGGGCGCAAACCATGGTCATGGCTTCGCATTGGGTTGGATTGACTTTACCAGGCATGATTGAGGAACCAGGTTCATTCGATGGAATAATGATCTCTCCTATCCCTGACCTTGGTCCAGAAGCCAACATTCTGATATCATTAGCTATCTTATTCAATGAAACTGCCATCTGCTTTAAAGCACCGTGTGTTTCCACTAAAGCGTCATGAGCAGCCAATGCTTCAAATTTGTTCTCTGCAGAAACAAAGGGTAAGCCAGTAAATTCAGCGATTTTTTTCGCAACAAGATCTGCGTAACCTTCTGGAGTGTTAATTCCGGTTCCTACAGCTGTTCCACCTAATGCAAGTTCTGATAAATGATCAAGGGTGTTATTTAATGCCTTAAGACCATGGTTTAATTGAGAAACGTATCCCGAAAATTCTTGACCTAGGGTTAAAGGAGTGGCATCCATCAGGTGTGTTCTACCGATCTTAACCACATTCATGAAAGCTTCGGATTTTTCTTTGAGAGTGTCTCTGAGCTTTTCTATTCCAGGAATGGTCGTTTCAATGATCATTTTGTAGCAGGCAATGTGCATGCCTGTAGGAAAGGTGTCATTTGAAGACTGTGACTTATTCACATCATCGTTGGGATGGATCTTTTTGTCTCCTTTGCCCAAAGTATTTCCTTCAATGACATGCGCTCTATTGGAAACCACTTCATTGACATTCATATTTGACTGAGTACCTGAGCCTGTTTGCCAGATCACTAAGGGGAACTGATCATTGTGCTTGTTTTCTAAGATCTCATCACAAACCTTAGAGATAAGGTCTCTTTTTTCTTCTGAAAGAACACCCAATTCACAGTTGGTATGTGCTGCTGCTTTCTTTAAATAGGCAAAACCATGGACCACTTCTAATGGCATGCTTGCTTCAGGTCCAATCTTGAAATTGTTTCTTGAACGTTCTGTTTGTGCTCCCCAATACTTGTCGGCAGGCACTTGAACATCGCCCATTGTATCTTTTTCTATTCTGTATTCCATCGTGATTCTTACGTTTTCAGAGAACCCAAAATTAGGCATTGCACGGTTGTTTTGGAAAGATATTGCAGCTTATTCACCGATAATCGATGAATGTTCGATTTTTATATCGAATGACTCTGGCTTTTACCGATAGCTGGCGTTCGTTTACCGATTCCTATCATCTCAAGCTGAGTACTTGGCGTACATTTGAGTAGTCAAAAACAAAACAACAGGTCAATTGAGGTTTGGTCGCCTCGAGAGCCCAAAATCAAAAACTCAAAATAACAACAAGACAAAATGGATTCGCAAATGAACAAAAGAGTAATGATTGGTGCCCTTTTCCTGCTAATAGGAACCGTGCTTACTTTAGATAATCTTGATATCCTCAATTTTGATCTACCCTATTATATATTTAGATGGTATACTTTTATGATCATCATCGGTGTATTTATTGCAACGGTCAGAGAGAAAGTTGGATTTGGAATTACACTGATTGCCATTGGAGCTATCTTCTTGGTCAATGAAATGGCTGAATACTACTGGTGGGATTTTAATGTGAGAGATATCTTTAGACTGTGGCCCTTGATCTTTGTAGCCATTGGTGCTTCACTGATCTTTAAAAAGGCTCAACATAAAGGTTATGAAAAAAAAAATATTGACGGAGAATTAGATTTCGTTGATGAACTGGCCGTGTTTGGTGGTGCTGAAAGAACGGTTACTTCTAAAGAATTCAAAGGCGGCAAATTGACTTCAATTTTTGGAGGTACCGATCTAAATCTTTTTAACGCAAAGCTAAACAAGGGCACAAATGTTTTGGATGTATTTATTCTATTTGGCGGTTGCGATATACGCGTACCTCCTGTTATGAAAGTGAAAGTAAAGGTTACTGCCATTTTTGGTGGCTTCTCAGATGAAAGAAAAATCATTGAAGACAATGATTCTGAAGAAGGAAAAGAACTCATCGTCCAAGGGTTGGTCCTCTTTGGCGGGGGTAGTGTCAAATGATTCCAAAAAGCCGTTCATTGAACGGCTTTTTTGTTTATATCTTTATGACTGATAAAATTCTTAAATTCCGCTTCACGCGGATTTTTTTATGCAGCATCCATTTTTAAAGAATAAGAATTTCATTCCCTACATCGTAGCGTGGCTGCTAGTTGCTGCTATTTATGGCTTTGCACTTTACAGTTTCTATGGTTTGGAATGGAAAACGGCCCTCGAAGATTCTCTCGTTTTTCATCTATTATTCATGGGGCTTGGGCTGGCTTATTGGTTCAATGTTAGGTACAGCAGTTTCGATAAGTCCCAAATGTTTAACCAAGTGATCAGTCATTTGGCTGCAGCAACATTATCTATTGTGGCAGGTGTCTTTTTATTCAAGACAATTATGAATTTGTTCGAACATGAAGACACCTATACAGAATTCATGGTTTCTTCATATCCTTTAAGAGCAGCTTTAGGAGTTCTTTATTATGCCATCGTGGTTCTGATCTATTATCTCATTCTCTATTATGACGATCTAAATCAAAAAACTCAAAGACAAGCTCAGCTAGAGTCAATGCTGAAGAGCTCGGAGTTGGAGATGTTGAAATCTCAGATCAACCCTCACTTTATCTTTAATAGTCTGAATTCAATTTCATCCTTGACCATCATCAACCCAGAGCAGGCTCGAGAGATGGTCGTTAAGCTCTCGGATTTTCTACGCTACTCGCTGGGCAAAGAAAATCATCAAATGAACTCTGTCGATGATGAGATCAATAACATCATGCTTTATCTAGATATAGAACGAGTAAGATTTGGAGAGCGATTAAAGGTAGAAAAAGAGGTTTCCAAAGAAGTCAAAGATTTCAAGCTCCCAAATTTGATCTTGCAACCATTGTTTGAGAATTCGATCAAACATGGTATTTATGAAAGTCTGGGAGAGATCACTATTCAGTTGAAAGCTTGGAAAGAAGGTGGACTTTTAAAGATCGAAGTAAGTAATGAATTTGATCCAAATGCAGTTTCTCGTAAAGGAAAAGGGATCGGACTGAAAAATGTTAGTGAACGACTATCGCTGATCTATGGTGTGAATCAGTTATTAGAAGTAAAAAGGGGTGACAATATTTTTACCGTTAGGCTAGATGTTCCACAAACTGAAATAGAATGAAGGCAATAATTATAGATGACGAAAACCTTGCCAGGCAGTTGATCAAGACCTACTTGAGTAAGTTCGAAGAGATAGAAGTGGTAGCCGAATGTGCAGATGGTTTCGAAGGGTTGAAAGCCATACAGCAGCATAAGCCCAATCTGATTTTTCTTGACATTCAAATGCCTAAGATCACTGGTTTCGAAATGTTGGAATTGGTTGAAAATCCTCCTGTCGTCATTTTTAGCACTGCCTTCGATCAATATGCTATCAAAGCTTTTGAATTGAATGCAACAGATTATTTACTGAAACCCTATTCTGAAACCCGCTTTCAGGAAGCAGTGAAAAAGGCTTTGGCTAAAGTTGGCCAGAAAGAAAATAATGAAGAAGAGTTCGAAAATCTGAAAGAAAGTCGTGCACAAAGTGAATCCTTAGATCGGATTGTGGTGAAAACAGGAAATAAAATTCAGATACTAGCGCTTACCGAAGTGCACCATTTCGAAGCTCAGGACGATTATGTGGCTATTCATTCAATTGAAGGCAAGTTTCTCAAATTGATCAGGATGAAGACCCTTGAGCAAGGGCTACCCGAGGGAGACTTTGTGAGAATTCACAGGTCACATATTGTCAATGTGAAGGAGATCGAAAAACTTGAACTCTATGAAAAGGACTCTTACCTACTATACCTTAAATCAGGGAAAACTTTACCTGTTAGCCGCACAGGCCATTCCAAACTTAAAGAAGTATTGAATTATTAATTTTCTCGTAGGTGCAACTATTTGAATAACAGCCTGTCTTCTATTTGTTTAACAAAATGTATACTTATATTAGTTTGACAAAGTGTATATAAATGAAAGGTAACTATTTAGGAGAGTTCGAAGAGTTGGTCATGCTGACCTGTGCATTTCTCAAAGAGGAATCATATGGCATCAACATAGTTGAAGAGATCAAATTAAAAACAGGGAGATCCGTCAACCTGAGTGCGGTTCATGTGACTTTATATCGATTAGAGGATAAAGGAATGGTCAGTTCAAATATGGGAGGCGCTACTGCGCAAAGAGGAGGAAGAAGAAAGCGCATATTTCAGTTGACAAGCCTTGGAATTAATATGCTCAGGGAGGCCAAGGAGAATCGCGAAAGCTTTTGGAACCTGATTCCTGAATTAAAAGCACTGTGACTAATAAAAAGACCATACTGCCACCTAGATTATTAGTGAAATTCTTGGAATGGATTTGTCCTAAAGAGCTTCAAGAAACAATAATTGGTGACTCGTATGAGCAATATGAATTGAATCAAGAAAGGCACTCTGGGAGCTGGTCAAATATCCTTTTTGCCTATAACAGTATTCGATTTTGCCGATATGGTATACTTAAAAGGAAAAAATCAAGATCTCATTATAACAACACTTTAGCCATGTTTCAGAATTACTTTAAAACATCGATCAGAAATCTGTTCAAACAGAAGTTCTATTTTTTACTTAACACATTCGGCCTTTCTATTGGCATTGCAGCATGCTTACTCTGTTACCTGCACTTGTCTTATAAAATGAGCTATGACAAACACATCCCGAATTCCGATGACACTTATCGATTGGTAACTGGCGATGTCAAAGGTGGTGATGGTTGGGTTCGTGTTTCAGCTCCAATGCCTGTAAAGCTTAAAGAGCAAATTCCAGAAATCAGCAATTATGCAAGGGTTTCTAACATTACAAGGGATCCAAAGATCACAGTGGCTCATGACAATGTTCTTTTTAGCGAGGACAAATTATACCTAGCTGACCCTAGCATTTTAGATATGTTTGGTTTCAACTTGCTTAGAGGAGATCGATCTCAAGTATTATCGGATCTCAATAGTGTAATAATCTCCCAGAGTACTGCAAAGAAGTATTTCAATGAAGGGGATCCTATAGGCAAGACTTTGCGTGTTGATGATAAGAACGACTTTCTTATTACTGGCGTCTTCGAAGATATTCCATTTAATGCACATTATGACTTTGACTTTTTGATCTCATTCGAGAATTTAGAAAGGCTTATTCCAGGAACTAGTCTAAGTAGCAACTGGGGACAATTCAATTATTTCGCTTATCTACAACTGACCCCTGGTTCTAGCCTTGCTGAAGTTCAATCAAAGATTCAAAAGGCCGAGATCAATATTGGTAGCAATCGGAACTTCGACTTAAGTTCTATTGCTATCCAACCGCTATTAGAAATTCATTTTGTCGAAAATCCTGGAAATATAAAGCCAGCCTATAACTTCAACTATATCTATATATATATGGAGCTATTGCTTTGGCCATTCTATTTATTTCATTTATCAATTTCGTTAACCTAACAATTGCTAATTCTACTAAAAGGTTAAAAGAAGTTGGAGTAAGAGAAGTGGTTGGAGCAAGTAAGGGTCAATTGGTTCTTCAGTTCATTACAGAATCATTTCTAATAGCTATAATGGCTACAGCAGTAGCATTATTGCTTAGTCAGCTTTTATTCATTCCAGCGATCAATGACCTCCTTAATAGTAGAGTTTCTTTAACATTTCTTGACCCACTTTTACTCATGGTAATTGCCATTCTTTTATTGTTGATCTCTCTCAGTTCGGGTGGATACATAGCATTCTTCATCATTCAGACGATATGGATGCTATAGTGAGCCGAGAAAAAGTTCAGGAATTTAAAAAGTGGCTGGACCGATAGATATCTGTAACTTTCGCTATTCAAATCGATTAAGCTTTCTATGAATCAAAGAATCGTACTCACGATCTGTATTACATTTCTTGTCAACTGCACTCTTGCACAACAACCTAAAGGCACATGGGTCATGGCCCATATAAAAGCCAAGCAACCCGTTCTATCTGCTACTATGGAAAAAGGGGAATTGGTCTTTGACGAAGGAGATCCTTATGATTCTTCGGAAGTATACACTCCCGGCTTAATGGTGCTTCAATTTGAAGAAGAACAAACAGCCAGAAGTTTTTCTTGGGACGGTAACGAAAACTGGACTTGGCGAATGAAGGATGACAGTCTATTGATGTATAGCCAGAAAGACACCTTATTTGGAGATTACTCCGGAAAGAAAATGGTCATGAGCTCAACCATAGATAATGTGCCTACGGAATACACTTTTTTAAAAATTCCTGAGGACTTAGAGCTTGATGCTATCAAACCAGGCTGGGAAGGACAAGTCACCGTTGATGACCATCCTTTTAACCTAATAGACCTTACTTTTCAGCAAGACACATTGACCACAAGAGATACAGAAATCCCAGAATTAGAATTATACCTAACTACGATTGGTCCTCTTCAGGTCATTGAATATTCTTTTGACAGAGAGTATAATAAAGTTGAGTTTGGTATTATCTATTTATTCAGAGAACGAAGAAAGCTTTACAAAGGCTTTTATTACCCCGTGGTCGATGACTTCAGGGAACCTAAGGAGGTTCAACTAGAGATTCGCTTTTGATCCTTCAGGTGATATTGGGTGTGGCATATTATTAGACAGGCTCATGCTGGAATCATTCGTTTATCTAATAAGATTAATATTCGCTAACTGGCATTGCAGCAGTAAATTAGCGTACCTTTCGCACAGATTATGTCGGTCATAAGTAAAGTAAAAGCAGTAGAAAAAGTATTCAATGCTCTTGATGTTGAAATCAAGTCTTTTCAGCAAGTTTCTAAAATACATTGCTTGGCGGGATGCGGTAAATGTTGCTTTAAACCTGATATTGAAGCTACTCCTTTGGAGTTCCTTCCATTGGCTTTCGATCTATTTTTGACCAAGCGTATTAATGAAGTTTACGAAGAGCTTTCCACTACTAAAAAGGCCTATTGTCATTTATTTCAACCCAAACCTTTAAGTTTTGATCAAGGATCATGTGGGCAGTATGTTCACCGAGGGCTGATTTGTAGGCTTTTTGGTTATTCGGCATATAAGAATAGTTCTGCTAAAAGAAAGTACGTTACCTGCAAGCCTATTCGAGAATCTCAGGGAGAACAAGTGGAGGCGGTTAATGAATCGTTGAAGCTTACAGGAAAGATTCCGATGATGAGCGACTACTACTATCAGATCAGGTCTATAGATCCAGAATTAGGTACCAATAGATATCCGATCAATGAGGCCATTAAAAAGGCAATCGAATATGTCCTGGGCTACTATGCCTATAGAAAAAGGCCTTCTTTGAAAGTAAAGAAAGGGGCTTAATCTACTTAAATCCTTAATTGGGATCGGTTCTGGCGATTATCAAAAAGCAAGATAATCTGAATTTTACCATTCCTCTCGCGGAAGTATAGTGTTGAGTGTTTTGTTAATACCACCCTTCTCACATTTTTCTTTTCAAGAGTTTTAGGAAACAATGAAGGCTGGTCAGCAATAGCTAAAATTACTCTTTCAACACGGTTAATAAAGGAGAGTGATACCTTCGGACCCCATGTTTCATTAAGGTATTCAAGGGTGTTGAAGTATTGATCTTTAGCGCTAGGAGACCATTCAATGATTCTCTTCATGATCCATATTTCTCTCGAGCTTCTTTCATTAAAAGTTCGTGAGAAATGGCCTCACCCTTTTCTAGCTGTGAGATTCCTTCCTCAATAGCGTCTTTTTCAGCTTCTGAGATAAATTCCCACCAATCATGGCTCTCTTTGATATGCTTCAACTCATTCAAAGTTTTAGGGTCTTTCAGGTTTTTTAACCATTCTATCAAATCCGTTTTGAGAGCTTGCTTATCCATGAGTTTAAGATACGAAAAAATCAAATTACAGATTCTGCTCACTCAATTATGAATGATGAATTTATAGATTTTCCCATGTTAAGCGGATCAGAATCATCTACAAGGTTTTTAGGCCCTCATCAAAGTATTAAAGAACACAAAAAAGGCTCTGACATTACTGCCAGAGCCTTTTCAAATTGATAATCTCTAAATCTTAGTTACCTCCGTTTGCTCTTTGCATTGGGTTAGAACCTGAAGATTGACCTCTAGCACCACCGCCATTGAATCTGAAAAGTTCAAATCTAGATGGCTTGCTGTTTCTTGGGAAGTAATTGTTGCTTTCGTCTGTATCTGCAGTTTCTCTGTATGGGTCCAATCTGATCTGAACCACTTCTTTGTCTTTCATGAATGCTTTGGTTACTCGCTCTTCATTCTTTCTCCAGATATATGCAGGAATTCTTTCTACTTCCTTCGAACCATCAGCGAAGGTCCACTCTATGATCAAAGGCATCACTAATCCACCTTTATTCACAAAATCGATCTCATAGAAGTTCTTGTCTCCACCTAATAAGGCTCTTTCTTCAGCAGAAAGTGAAGCTGAGAATCTTTCGTAAGCTCTCTTAGCTTCTTCAGTTACTTCGAACTCATCGTAAGAGTAGTAGAAATCTTGAAGTCTTGGATCTTCTTCAACATAGAAGTCTAAACCTTCTTCTCTGTTTCTGCTATCCGCAATATCAGTGTTCTCTAATTCGTACTCAGCTTTAGCAATCGGATTTTCGATCTCAGGGTTCTTAGTATCTAGTTTATACCACTGTACATCATCAATGGCAATATCTACATTATCGATGGTGAAGTACCATCCTCTAATGAACCAGTCAATATCAACAGCAGAAGCATCTTCTAAAGTTCTGAAAAGGTCATCTGGTGTTGGGTGTTTGAAGGCCCATCTTTTCGCGTACTCCTTAAAGGCAAAGTCGAATAGCTCTCTACCCATGATAGTTTCACGAAGGATGTTCAAACCAGTAGCAGCTTTCGCATAAGCGTTATTTCCGAAACCAATAATATTTTCAGAGTTGGTCATAATTGGCTCTAATTGCTCTTTTGGTAAGCCCATGTAAGGAGCAATTTTGTATGCTGGCCCTCTTCTGTGTGGGTAGTCATTGTCAAATTCTTGCTCCGTTAAATACTGAACAAAAGTATTCAATCCTTCATCCATCCATGTCCACTGACGTTCATCAGAGTTAACAATCATCGGGAAGAAGTTATGACCTACTTCATGAATGATCACTCCAATAGCACCATACTTGGTAGACTCAGAATAAGTACCATCAGGCAATGTTCTACCATAGTTGAAGCAGATCATAGGATACTCCATTCCGTTCGAAGCTTCAACAGAGATAGCAACCGGATAAGGATAAGGAATAGTGTATTTTGAATAAGTTTTTAAGGTATGAGCAACCGCTTTGGTTGAATATCTCTCGTAGATACCATAAGCCTCCTTAGCGTAGTAAGACATGGCCATTGGGTGATCTTCTTTACCTTCGATGTCTGCTGCCATGGCATCCCAAACAAATTTTCTAGAAGAAGTCCAGGCAAAATCTCTCACATTTTCTGCCTGGAAATGCCAAGTCTTGGTCTCAGAAGTTCCTTCTTTTTCATTCTCTTTTGCTTCGTCAAGAGTTATGATCTTTACAGGCTCCTCGAATGAGTTTTGAGCTTGCTGCCATCTTTTTTGTTGCTCAGCCGTAAGAACTTCTTTGGTATTTTGAAGCTCTCCAGTAGAACCAACCACATGGTCGGCAGGAACAGTCATTTTCACATCATAGTCACCGAAGGTTAAAGCGAATTCTCCTCTACCTGTGAATTGCTTATTGTTCCAACCTTGGAAGTCAGAATAAACAGCCATTCTCGGGAACCAACCTGTGATCGTGTAAATATAGTTACCATCTTCTGGGAAGTATTCGTGACCACCACGAGCACCAGATTCATTTCTTGGAGTGGTATTATACCACCATCTGATGTTGAAAGAGATCTTTTCTCCAGGCGCTAAAGTTTCTGGAAGATCAATTCTCATCATGGTTTGATTGATGGTGTAGCTTAAGGCATTGCCTCTAGCGTCTGTCACTTCTGTGATGTGAAAACCCCAATCATTTTCATGTTCGTTGAGACCTGTGATCTGTCCGTAAGTCATTCTTGGTCTAATGCTACTTGGGTCGAATTTGTAAGAATCGTTATCTGGTTGTCTTACATTTTCGTCAAGGGCTAACCAGAGATAGCTCAATGGATCAGGAGATTGATTATAATAAGTGATGGTCTCATATCCATCTAGTCTTTGATTCTCATCGTTCAGACTGGCTTCGATCTCGTAGTCTGCCTTTTGTTGCCAATACTGAGGTCCTGGTGCTCCCGATGCAGATCGGTAAACACTTGGGTCTCTCAGCATTCTTTCAAGCTGTTCGAATCGTTTTCCGTGATTACTATTCACTACCTGAGCGAATGTAGATCCACCCAAAATGAAGACAGCGATCACTGTATAAAGTACTCGTTTCATATTCGATTTATTTATTACCAAAATTTCGTTTCTATCATCATGGTTATGGCTATTCCGGCTACTGCCGATGAAATAACAAGCAACCAGTCTCTCTTCGACACATTAAACAAACCCACAAATACAAAGGATGTTACAATGAAGAAAAGGACAATTAATATCTGTCCAAGCTCTAATCCCAAATTAAATGCCAATAAAGGTGTCAGTATGCTTTGTTCTCTACCAAGTAGACTTTTTAAGTAGTTGGAAAAACCAAGCCCGTGAATAAGCCCAAAGAAAAGGGCGAAGAAGTAATTGCTATTCAATTTTTTGGGTGCCGAACTATGCCTTTTCAATAAATTAGTAAAGGCAGTAATAAAAATGGTGACCGGAATTAAAAACTCAATGATGTCTGACCTAAAGCTGATGAGCTCCAAGGTACTTAAGGCTAGAGTTATAGAATGACCAATGGTAAAGGCTGTAACCAGTATCAAAATCTTTTTCCAGTCTTGGATCTGGTAGATGGCGCACAAGGCCACAACGAACAAAATATGGTCGTATCCGGCTATATCTAGGATGTGCTCGTATCCTAATTGAAAGTATGTACCAAACTGGCTCATTCTTTGCGTTAATTGAGTTTGCAGTTTTAAAGGATTGCAATAATAAAGTTTAATTTTGAACCAGCATAACTAAGAATCGAACATGCTATTAAAGCTTACATATGTGGTAGTTACTTCTTTTGTCCTTTTCTGGCATCCATTTCATGTCAGTGTCATGGATATGGAGTATGATCTAGAGAGTAAAAATATTCAGGTCAGCCACAGAATTTTCTTAGATGACCTTGAAGATGCGTTAAAAGATTTTCATGGTTTGGAATATATAGATACTGTTGAACCAAAGGATGCTGAGGAGCTCGATCGATTGATCTCTGAATACCTAAAGAAGAAGGTTTTCTTCGTCATTGATGGAGAAGATAAGACCTTTGAATATTACGGATCTGAATTAGAAGGAGACGCCAGGTGGTGTTATTATGAAGTCAAAGATGTGACAGGAATGTCAAAAATGGAATTAACCAATGTTGCGCTGATGGATGTCTTTGATGATCAGCAGAATATCCTTCATATTAAAGCCAAAGGAGATATTCAATCCTACAAATTAGATAAAAACACCAAGGTTAAAACATTCACATTTTGAAGGTCATTGTACAGCATTCTTTATCAATAGTTCTTTTTGCCATTCTAACAAGTTGCTCTTTTGGCGAAAAGAAAAATGCAGTTCAGGTTACTGATCAGCCGGAAGCTAGGGCTTCTTTTGTGAATTATAAGATAGAGTCTATCGATGAAAATATTGGGCCCTGTGGAGACGAGGACGA
>Ga0209653_1001829_pt1 | contig 16395 bp, 16 predicted proteins | sample SaaInl6LU_22_DNA_FD_184644 | JGI IMG/M metagenome (GOLD analysis project Ga0209653, IMG submission 184644) | Marine microbial communities from expanding oxygen minimum zones in the Saanich Inlet - ESP_116LU_22_DNA (SPAdes) (version 2) | ecosystem: Environmental > Aquatic > Marine > Intertidal...
TGACTCCTTCGGAAGCTACTTCTTCGACCTTATAATGTGTTCGACCAAAAAGCTTTTCAAATAACACATTGGAATTTTCTATGCTCTTGACTGCAATACCTATGTGTTCTATCTTTCTCATTTCGTGATTTTTAATCAATTGACTTTCATTGGTTATCTTTGCTCATGGCTTGAACTTAATCGGTGAGTTACCTGTTAAGAAAGCGCTTCAATATAAGAAAAGAAGCTATCGAAGCCGATAACATTATGACAACAGGAACAGACATACATGTAGAAAGCGTAAAGCTTCAAAGAAAAATAGAGAATTATCTCGGTATTCAGGGAAGTGAATTAAGCTTTGAGTTTCAAAATATTGAAGGAAAAGTGAAACTCGACCTGATCACGATCAATCCTCGACATAATCAGTCGTTCTTGTTTCAGTCGGAGATAGGAATAGATAAACTCGATGCACTGAAGAAAATGTATGATTATGTGCAGTCTTACAAAGACAAACATTCATCTTATACGATTCAGTGGATAGCCAAGGGTGAAAACGAGTTACATACTTCTTATTTTAGTGCCAGTAATATGTACGATGCACTCGATAAGCTTTATTATGGCAGAGACATCAACACGATCACAGTTTTTAGTATAGTATTAAATCCAGTAGCATAATGATAAAGGTTACAGATACAGCGAAAGATAAAATTATAGAGCTACGTAGTAAAGAAGGGAAAACCAATAATCACAACGTGAGAGTAGCTGTTCAGGGTGGTGGATGCTCAGGCTTAATGTATGAGCTTGAATTCGACTCTGAAGTAAGAGATAAAGACGAAATCTTTGAAGATCAAGGAGTAAAAATCTTGGTGGATAGAAAAAGCTTGCTTTACTTATTAGGTACCACATTAGACTTTTCCGATGGTTTGAACGGAAAAGGATTTCAGTTCATTAACCCGAACGCATCTCGAACCTGCGGTTGTGGGGAAAGCTTCTCGGTATAAAAGACATAAATTACTTCAAATAATAAAAGCCACTCGATGAGTGGCTTTTATTTTGAATGAGTTTAAAAGACTTACATGAATCCTTAATAACACATCCAATGAATAGGTTTTATAGCAAGAAGAAAGGCCTCTAAATAAAGGCCTTCACTTTCAGTATTCGTGCTTGAGCAGGAACAACATAAATTCTTATTATTTATTCCTAATACGCTCTTACCGTTTTCCCTTCAAAGAAGTTGACGAAGGCTTTATTCACAACCCTCATACCACCAGGAGTTGGGTAATTACCAGTGAAATACCAGTCGCCTAAATTATTAGGACAAGCAGTATGTAAATTGTCAACAGTTTGGTAAACCACTTCTAGATCTGATTTTAATTCGTCAGGTCTAATGATCTCGGTGATCTTAGCAGAAATCTCTTCATCAGTGAACTCATTGTACAGTTTCTGAACGTAGTTTGGCTGGTTTTTAGACTCCATATTAGCCAATACTTGATGGTAAGTGTCTTCAAGTAGGTTCTCTTTGTATTTATCTTTTAGAAGCTCCAACATAGCTCTGAATGCCACGAATTCTTTAATCTTACTCATGTCGATACCATAACAATCTGGGTATCTGATCTGAGGTGCAGAAGAAACAACTACGATCTTCTTAGGCTCAAGTTTATCGAGCATCTTAAGAATACTCTTCTCTAGAGTGGTTCCTCTTACGATGGAGTCATCTATGACTACTAGTGTATCTACCTTTTTACGGATCACCTCATAAGTGGTATCATAGACATTGGCCACCATATCATCACGACTTTCATCATCAGCAATAAAGGTTCTTAGCTTAGCATCTTTAATAACCAGCTTTTCAACTCTTGGCCTGAAACTCAACATTTGTTCTATATCATCCAATGTTGGTTTCTTATCGATGATCACCTCTTTTTGCTTTTGCATGAGATAATCATCCAAGCCCTGCATCATTCCTAAAAACGATACCTCTGCTGAATTAGGGATGTATGAAAAAACAGTGTTCTTTAAATCAAAATTAATGGCCTTCAATATTTGAGGCACCAACAGTCGACCTAACTCTTTTCTTTCTCTATAAATATCCGGATCATTCCCTCGCGAGAAATAAATGCGTTCAAAGGAGCAAGACTTCTGCTCTTTCTGCCTCATGATCGGCACTTCTTCCCACTCAGCACTCTTGTCAACGATCAAAGCATGGCCAGGCTTCACCTCTGTGATCTCATCATATTTTACATTGAACGCAGCTTTGATTGCTTGTTTTTCAGAAGCCACTACTATTACTTCATCGTCAATGTATTTGAAGGCAGGTCGGATTCCATTAGGATCTCGAACAACAAATGATGCTCCATGACCTAATAGACCTACCATGGCATAACCACCATCAAAATCTTTGAAAGAACGCTTGAGTACTCTTTGAATATCCAGCTCATTTTCGATGATTTCTGTGATCTCCGCGTTCTCTTTTTTCTTTTTGTATTTATCGAAAAGCCGCTGATTCTCTTCATCGATAAAGTGACCGATCTTTTCCATAACCGTCACAGTATCTGTTTTTTCTTTAGGATGCTGACCAAGCTCCACAAGGATATCGAATAGCTCATCAACATTGGTCATGTTGAAGTTTCCAGCCATTACTAGGTTTCTACTTCTCCAGTTATTCTGTCTTAAAAAAGGGTGACAGCTTTCAATACTGTTCTTACCATGCGTCCCGTATCTCAAATGACCGAGCCAAGCTTCACCGGTAAAGCCCATATTGCCTTTCAACCAGCTAGCACTTTTCGGATCATAGCCGTCCTTCTTCTTAACTTTATTGAACTTCTTGGCAATCTTCCCAAATACCTCTTCAACAGGTTCAGATTGGATTGTTCTATACCTACTGATATATCTTTTACCAGGATCTACATCTAATTTGATGTTTGCCACCCCAACACCATCTTGACCTCGGTTTGACTGTTTTTTCATCATTATATACAGCTTATTTACCGCGTAGGTCGCTGATCCGTACTTATCGATGTAGTACTGAAGGGGCTTTCTTAATCGAATGTGGGCAATGCCGCATTCATGTTTTATGGACTCGAGCATGATCTAGAAGTCAAAATTAACACTATTCAATAGGTCAACAAACCAATCTGCCCTAAAGAATAAAAGCAATAAAGGCAATATTAAACAAGTGCCCCAAAATGCTTGCCATGTAAACCTAGTTTGTCTCGGAATAGTTCGGCTTTCTTCTTTGAAGAACATCAAGTATGGCAATCTGATATAATAAAATAATGAGACAATGGTATTGAGTAATCCAACTATGAACACCCATAACAAAATAGAATCCCCACTTATAGAATACTTTTCAAATAGGGCTGAAAACAAAAACAGCTTTGCACTAAACCCTGCTGTTGGTGGGAGCCCGATAAGTGAAATTAACCCTATAAGCAACAACACAGAAACGTAAGGGACTCTCTTCCCTAAACCGTGAAGTTTATCATAATCCAGACTTCCTATCTCATTCTCTATGATTTGCAGGAGATAGAACACCCCTAAATTCATTGCTAGATAAATGAGCGCATAATAGGTTACTGCTTCTAGCCCAGTTCTATTGACCAATAAAATACCCGACAGTATAAAGGCAGCGTGTGCTATGGATGAATAGGCCATCATCCGTTTTGCATTTCTTTGCCATAATGCTGAAAAGTTACCAACGATCATTCCGCCTATAGAAATGATCCCTAACCAGAAAGTCCAATCGAAATCAATTTCACCTAGTGTGGTAGTGAACCTAAAAAGAACAAATACAGCTGCTAGCTTAGGAACAATTGAAAATAGTGTGACGGTAGGCAAAGGAACCGCCTCATAAATATCAGGGGACCATATATGCATCGGGAACGCTCCCAACTTAAAGAGGAGTCCGGCTAGCACCATAAAGAGTGCAATACTTAATGTTACTGGATCTGCCACAAGTATGCCACTTAAAAACGTATCCGACCCAATTTCCAATGAACCGGTCAAACCATAAAGCCAGCTAAAACCGTACAACATGGCAGCAGATGCTGCTGCACCATAAAGTAAGTACTTGATTGATGCTTCAGATTTCTTTTTACCAATTCCTAAACCGCTTAATAGGTAAGAACAGATTGAGACCACTTCTACCGAAAGATAGATCATAAGTAAATTACTACTCATGGTCATCAAGAATGCGCCTAGCATTAGACCAAATAGACAAATGAGCCACTCGGAAGAACTAAAAAAGAATAATGAATATTTTTTGGAATAAGCGGCCATCAAGAGCGCACCAAGAGCAGTAGCACAAAGACCGATCTTGAACAAGTGTGACCCTGAACCATAACTGATCAAGCCTTCGAAAATATCTTTCCCTAGAGTTTCTGGTTTAAAACTGAAGAGAAGATAAACGAGTAGAAAACTCAGTGTTGAAAATGCTATTGCTGCTAAACCAATTGATTTCTTTTCACTGAAGATCAGATCAAAAATCAACAACATAACCAGTCCTGTTACTAAGGCTATCTCCGGAAGAATAAAACCAACACTGGAAGTAAGCCTTTCGAGGAGTTCCTTTAGACCACTGGGATTTTGTTCAACCAACAAAATCATCAGATTGAGTCGGTTAAGTGATCTACAAATGAACTCACTCCCTCATTGATCAGGTCGAGCAATAAAGAAGGGTTGACTCCAAAAAGTACGATAAGCATCACTAAGGGCACTAGCATCAAGTATTCTCTTATCGTTAAGTCTGAAAGAGCAGGCATCCATTCCTTATCTTTTACCCAAAACTTACCCAAAAACATCTTCTGAAATGTCCACAAATAGTATCCTGCAGCTAATACTAATCCCAAAGTTGAAACGATAGCCATCCATGCAGGAATAGCACCTATAACAGTTGCTGATTTGAAAGCACCTAAGAAGACAAATAGCTCTGCTATAAAACCACTAAATCCTGGCAAACCTAATGAGGCGAAAAACGCAAGACCAACAAATACTGCATATTTGGGCATTTGGTGTACTATACCACCATAACTTTCGATCATTCTATCATGAGTTCTATCATAAATAACCCCAGCGAGTAAAAAGAGTAATGAGGAGATCAATCCATGAGAGAACATTTGATAAATAGCTCCACTGACACCTTCACTTGTCATGGCTGCTAAGCCCAACAACACAAATCCCATATGAGAAACAGAGCTATATGCGATCAGTTTTTTAAGGTCTTTCTGAGCCAATGCGTTGAGTCCGCCATAGATAATTGAGAACATCCCGATGAACCCTATGAACCATGAATAGTGAAAAGCTGCATCGGGGAACATGGCAAAAGCGGTTCTGATCAAACCGTATCCACCAACCTTCAGGAGGATTCCTGCTAACACAACAGAAATTGGAGTAGGTGCTTCTACATGAGCATCGGGTAGCCAAGTATGAAAAGGAAAGGCTGGTAGTTTAATTGCAAAACCGATCAGAATAGCCAAAAATGCTAACCACCTTGCTGGTTGGCCAAAGATTTTTAATAGTTCGAATCTATCGAGAATTGAACCAGGTATATAATTAGACGCATCCGACATGTACAGCATGTTGAACGACTTCACCAAAGTTTCTTTTTTAATCACACCATCATTGACCATCATTTGAATATCGCTGATCTGATAGTCAGCCATATTCAATCCTGAAACCTCTGCTGTTTTCACTGGATCATAGACAGAATTATAGAGGCCTATCATAACGATCAAGATCAAGATTGAACCAACGAGCGTATAAAGAAAAAATTTGATGGCAGCGTATTCTCTTCTTGGCCCTCCCCATATTCCAATAAGGAAATACATTGGGAGAAGCATGAACTCGAAAAACAAATAGAACAAGAAGAAATCAAGTGCTACAAAGCATCCTAACACTGAAGTACTGAGTAAAAGATATAGTGTAAAGTAAGCCTTTCTTTTCTGTTTGATATTCCAAGACGAAATTGCACCAATAAAAAGAACGATTGAAGCGAGGAGTAAAAGACTAATATTTAACCCATCAACACCGACAAAATAATCAATAGATAAGGTTCCCAGAGCGCCTAAGCTCATACTGAACCACAAACTCTTTTCAGCCAGTTGAAGATTAGACTCTCCTATGATCTCTGGAGAGAGTTGGCCATCAAACATCCAAATGGCATAGCCACACAAAAGCAAAGACAAACCAGTTGAACCAATGGCTAGTACCTTATACAGATATTCAAACGGCTTGGGCGTCAAGAGAATGAGCGCAGCCCCAATCAGCGGTATAAAAATGATATATGTTAAGAGGTGCTCCATACTTTACAAAACAAGCAGCAAAATTAAAGTTATTATGAAAACAAAAGTGATCAATATTTGAGTCTGAACATTTCCAGACTGCATATTTCTAGTCATTTGACCGACCTTCCCTACCGTTGAAGCTGTGAGATTCACCATTCCATCAATCACATATAGATCGAACCACTTGACCAAATAGGCCAACACAACGGTCAGTTTTGATATTCCATTGACAATTCCATCAATCACATGCTGATCGAACCAAGCCACTCTTTTAGACAATGAAAGTATCCCCCTAAGGATGATCTTCTCATAAAGTGAGTTCTGATACCAATGATAAAAAGATACTTGCCCTAAAACTCCAATAGGCTCTCTTCGCTCAATGAATTGTCTCTCCAACTTAGCACCTGGTTTATAACTCATGTAGGCAATTACCAATCCTGCCAAAGCCAACAAGATGGAAACAGTATTCACTGTAGCATGTAGGGCCTCAAATGTTTCATGAGGCACGTCTACCAAGCTCTGAGCAGCATAAGCTATAGGAACAATATAAATTGGTGTACTAATGCTTTTCAGTACCCAAGTATCCTCTGCATTCAGGGTAGTTCCAAAGACAAATGAAATTGATAAGATCGCAAATATTACAGCAGGAATAGTTAACCACAGGTTACCTTCCTTTAATTTCTTGCCCAAATTGAGATCTCCCGTTATTCCTTCAAGTCGGAATTCACCATAGAACACCAAGAACATCATGCGAAATGTGTAGAAGGCTGTCAGAACCACTGTCATAAACGCCAACACTTCAGGAATATAAAAACCTCCTCCTTTGATATCCGACCAAACCGCTAAGTTCAAAAGAATGGCATCTTTCGATAAAAAACCTGAAAACCCGGGTAAGCCGGCTAAAGCCAAGGCACATAAAGTAAAAGCAAAAAAGGTCCATGGCATCTTCTTTCTTAAACCACCCATAACGCGCATATCTTGAGGGTCGAACTTATGCTTTTCGCTTTCCAAATGGTGTAGTTGATGAATAATGATTCCTGCGCTCAGGAAAAGACCCGCTTTAAAGAATGCGTGAGTAATTAAATGAAAAAGCCCCGCACTGTAAGCACCGACCCCCATGGCTAATACCATATAGCCCAGCTGAGATATCGTACTGTAGGCTAGTACTTTCTTAATGTCGAATTGGGACAAGGCTGCAATTGCTGCCATAAATGCAGTAACCGCACCTACTATGGCAACCACTTCTAATGCTTGGGCATCCAAGATGACGAAAATCCTTCCAAGGAAAAATACTCCTGCAGCCACCATAGTAGCTGCATGGATCAATGCAGACACAGGTGTTGGTCCTTCCATGGCATCGGGCAGCCATATCTGTAGAGGAAACTGTGCTGACTTTCCAACTGCTCCACAGAAAAGTGCGATACCCGCAGCACTCAACCATCTGCCATCCAACCTGTTGATCGTCTCTGAACCATTTTGACTAAAAGTTACTACCCAATTCCCATCCTCAATTTCAGATAAGGCCATAAAGCTCTTAATTGCACTTAGATCTAGCGTATTAAATTGAGTGAAAAGGATCATTAAACCCGTAATAAAACCCAGATCACCAATTCTATTAAGGATGAATGCTTTATTCGCAGCTATTGACGCTGACTTCTTTTCGAACCAAAAACCGATCAAGAGATAAGAACAGAATCCAACTAGTTCCCAAAAAATGAAAATAAAGAGCAGGTCATTGAAAAGAATTATTCCCATCATGGAGAAAAGAAACAATCCCAAATAGGCGAAGTAGGCGTTTTTTCTATTATCTATTCGCATGTATTCGGTGGAAAATACATGAACCAGTAAAGCAACAAAGTTGACCACAACACCCATAATGAGCGCTATTCGATCTATGTAAAAAGAATAAGTCAAGTGAGTCTCTCCTATTTGAAACCAATTCCCTCTTATTAAAACAGGCTCATTCCAAAATAAGAAACTCAAATAGATGGCTACAAAAAGATTTAGTCCTGTGATGAAGGTCGTAAGCGTAGGTGCATTTTTCTTAAAGACCAATGCTGAAATAAAAGAAACCAAGGGAAGGCATATTAGCACAAGCACCCATAACGTGTAAGGGGAGATTTGAGGCGATATGGCTTCTAAAAGATCCATCATCCTTTCAGTTCATTGATCTGATCTAAGTCTGTTGTATTGAAATAACGATAAACTTTCACCACAATGGCTAGAGCTATAGCCGCTTCCGCAGCGGCAAGAGTGATTACAAAAAGACTGAATATCTGTCCTTGAAGCGCCTGCGGATCGAACCTACTAAAAGCCACTAAATTTAAGTTAGCTGCATTTAGCATCAGCTCGATGCCGATTAGAACCATGATGGCATTTTTCTTGGTAAGCACTACGAATAAACCTGCGCTAAATAGTAGAGCCCCTAAAAGTAAAATCAAATTAAGTTGCATCGGGACCCTCCTTTCTAGCATTTCCTGCTATTCTTACCGCTCCTATTAAGGCGATCAGAAGAAGCACTCCAATGACCTCAAAAGCCAATACATAATCAGTCATCAGACTTAGTCCAAAAGATTTTAATTCAACCTCTTGAGAATATTCTTGATCTATCCAAGGCAGGCCTTCAAAAGCCCCTTTGAAAATACTGGTTGTTAAAATCACAAAAAATCCGGCTGAAATAAGAAAGCCAAAGATCCATTGATATCTTCCTGTCTTTATATGATCCCCCTTTAATCTTTGAGTAAGCATAATTCCAAAAACAAGTAAGATCAAAATCCCACCTACGTAAACCAATATCTGTGTGACTGCTAAAAATTCAGCGCCCATAAAAATGAACAATCCTGCTACTCCAATAAAAGTTAGGATCAGTGAAAAAGCTGAGTAGAGAATATTTTTTGTGATAGCAATGAAGATCACAGAAAGCCCCGTTAGCCCTAAAAAGAAATAAAAAACTAATGCCTCTAGCTCCATACTATTCTTTATCTCCTGAATCTTTTGGTTTAGGTTTTAAAACAGGCTTGGCCGTCTTCTTAGGCTGAATCCTTGGCTTAAAAACTGATTTTTGCTTATTCTCTGTTTTCTCCTTTTCATCTGAAGAATCCTTTCCAGGAGTCTGAGGTTTCGAAGCAATCTTTGGTTTAGCCCCAGGAACTCTTGGTTTGAATGTTGGTTTGGCTCCCCCAACATTAGGGCGTGCACCTGTAGCTTTTGGCACAACTTCCTTTTTCTTAGCATTAGCAGCTTCCTTCTGTTTATTGAACTCTTCTAATTCTTTCTTTTTCTCTAATATTTCTAATGGAGTCATATTAGCAAAAGGCATGTTGTGCTCCTCAAAGTCATATGCACTGAAGTCATAGTCATCAGTCATGGTTAGACATTCTGTCGGGCAGACAGTGGTACATAAGCCGCAGAAACAGCACTTGGCCATGTCTATATTGAACTTGGCTGCATGAATTCTTTTAGGAGTCCCATCTGATGTCTTCCCTATCTCATTGACAGATCGAATAGGCTCGATCTCAATACAATCTACTGGACAAACCTTGGCACATTTATCACATACAATACAATCTTCTATCTCATTGTGAAGTTTATATCTGCCATGGTCCGGAACTGGTAATTTCTCTTTAGGATACTGAACTGTGAAAATCGCATTTTCCTTCTCGAAGTAATTATCTGCCTCAGGCACTAGATTCGTTCTTTGGAATCGTGCATTCATAATATGCTTCGAGGTGATCTTTAAACCATCTCTCAAAGTACTTGTAGCGATCTGTATTTTCCTCCAATATCCTTTCATATCATCAGCAGCCTCCAAACTGCGCTTAAAAGGACTAGAAGGATAGATGCTGGAGTTAGGTATTTCCAGCTAAGATTCATCAACTGATCTAATCTCATACGAGGAAAAGTCCACCTCACCCACATCTGAACCAGAACCAATAATAATGCTTTTGAGATCAACCAGAAAGCACCCCATAGATGGCCGGCTATAGTGCCAGGAACCCCGCTTGTCCATTCAGATAACTTTAGGGCTCCAATATTAGGCAGCAAACTATTCCAACCGCCTAAGAATAATATTGCCGCGAGGAAAGAAACCAAAAGCATCATCCCATATTCTGCCAACATGATCATAGACCATCTAAATCCTGAATATTCAACATGAAAACCTCCAACCAGTTCAGATTCGGCTTCCGGAATATCGAAAGGCGCACGATTACTTTCTGCAAGTGAGGAAATAAAAAATATTACAAAGCCAATCAGGAGAAGAGGAGATCTGAAAATATTCCAGGTAAGGAAGCCTCCAATATTCGTGGTTTCTATTCCTAATGCCTTAACACCAAACAAATAGTTCTCCCCTCCTTCTGCGAAGTTATACCACCAAATTCCTTGCTGAAAAGCGATCTCCTGAAGGTTAAGTGTCTGTGAGATCATGATCACGCAAACCACCATCAGCCCTAAAGGAATTTCATAGGAAATGATCTGAGCAACAGAGCGCATGGCACCGAACAGGGCATATTTACTATTGCTTCCCCATCCGGCCATTAGAATTCCAACCACATCGAGTGAAACAATCGCTAATAAATAGAATACTCCGATCTGCGCCTGAGAACCATTAAAGCCTGAAGTCAATGGTAAAACGGCAAAGCCGGCAAAAACAGCAACGAAGATTATTATGGGTGCAGGCTTGAATAAAGTTTTATCTGATTTAAAAGGAACAATATCTTCTTTCTGAATCAGTTTGAGCAGGTCGGCTACCGTTTGAAGCATGCCGTAATAGCCAGTCTCCATTGGCCCATATCTATCCTGAATGAAAGCAGAAAGTTTACGTTCAGCATAAACTGCGAAAACAGTATAAATAAGCAGGAAATTGAGGAAAAAAAGAAATGCGTACACGCTATAAACTTCCCTTGGTTAATGCAAATTAAACATATAATTCTTGGATGTGATAATCTTCACCAATCGAATCTCAGATGATTCAGTTTCACCGTTCTAAAACTATCTAGAAACAGAACCTACTCCCAAAGAATATGTTTTTCTAAGGGTACCTTTTGACCAAAGAACAACTCTGCTGCTTTTTCAAAAGAAGGTGTGATATCTGAAACTAAAAAGTGATGGTCATTTATCCTCTTTTCTGCACTTATACCTTCTTGTTCCAAATACTTCTCAAGTGCTTCAGCAACGATCAAAGATGAGTCGATCACTTCTACTTCACTTTGATAAAACTTGTTGATCTCAGGCTTGATGAGCGGATAATGAGTACAACCTAAGATCAATGCATCAATGTCTTTTAGAGCTGGGTCTTTTAAATATTGTTCAATGATGGCTTCTGAAATATTATCATCATGAAACCCTTCTTCGATCATCGGAACTAATAGTGGTGTCGCCAAAGCAGAGAAACTGATAGAAGGATCTTTCACCTTGATCTGATATTCATATACTCCTGAACCCACTGTTTGTTTGGTGCCTATCAATCCCACCTTCTTACCTGAATAGTGGTTTGAAACATACTCAACAACCGGATCGATCACGTTAAATACCTTCGCCTTAGAACCAACATAAGCTTTCATCAACTCAAAAGCTGCAGCTGACGCAGAATTACAGGCTACCAAAACAAGCTTGCAGTTCTTTTCTAATAACACATCACAGATCTTGATAGAATATGCCTGTATGGTGGCAGCCGATTTATCTCCATAAGGTAAATGTGCGGAGTCACCAAAGTAAACCATCTGCTCATTCGGGAGCTGATGATTGACCGCATTAGCCACGGTAAGACCACCAAGTCCACTGTCAAATATTCCTATGGGTCTTTGATCACTCATTAATGCTAAAGTATCTGAAAGTATTCAGATTATTAACTTGTCATTTTAAAAATATGAGACAGGGATATCTAGGATTGAAGAAAACATTCTTGTTAAATGATGTGAATGGTCTCAATCACTAAAACAGAAAAAATTAACTTCGACCTAAATAAAAAAGCCCGAGAATGATCTCAGGCTTTGAATTGTGATCTGGCTGGGGCTCGAACCCAGGACCCTCTCCTTAAAAGGGAGATGCTCTACCAGCTGAGCTACCAGATCAGGATTTTTTGTTGGGTAATTAAGGTCGTTTTCCTTAATTGCGAGTGCAAAGGTAAGACCTTAAGTATAAAATGCAAAACCGAGTTTTTAAATTTCTAAATCTATTTTCAATAGGATTTCTTTTATCCTTACATCCCCTTGTTAGTCAAGAAGTTACTAGTCAGATAAAAGTAGCAGATTCTCTTTTTAATGCGCGAAGATTTACACAATCACTGAGCATTTACGAAAAGGTTTATGAAGATCAAGAGCAAGCGACCCCTTCTATGCTGCTAAAAATGGCTTATAGCCATGAAGCAATGGGTAATTTATCTTCAGCTTTACTCTACCTTCATGACTATTACAGATTCACGGGAGACGAAAATGCTTTAAAGAAAATGAATGATCTGGCGCAGGTCAATGGTTTAGAAGGTTACAACCTTAGCCAGTTTGACCAGGCTAAAAAAGCAGTTGAAGATTTTAAGCTACAGATCATAGGTTTTCTGTTTGCATTTGCTCTTCTCATTATTGGTATGATGTTTAGGAAACTCAAAAAGCATCAAAGCAAATCACCAAGTTTGGCCTTAAGTCTAGTAATCATTCTCGGGCTGATCTTTTATGTTGTCAACCTTAATTCGAATAAATCTTACGCTCTTATAAGGGAAAGTAATGCTTATCTCATGAGCGGTCCTTCAGCTGCAGCTGAACTTATTGAAGTTGCTAATGAAGGCCATAAAGTAGAAATCTTGGGCAAGAAAGACATTTGGTATCAGATCAAATGGAGAGCTGGCAGAGCCTATGTTCGAGAGAACAATCTTTTGGAGCTCTTATAAAAAGTGCTATCGATCTACTTCACCTAATACAATATCAATAGAGCCTATTACCGCTACTAAGTCAGCGATAAGCCCCCCTTTGGCGAGCTCATTGATAATCGAAAGATTGACAAAGCTTGCTCCTCGAGCCTTGCATCTAAATGGAATATCAGACTTACCATCTGCCTTAAAGTAGAAACCTGTTTCTCCTTTTGGATTTTCTGCCCTCACATATAATTCTTGTGCTTTGGGCCTGATTTTTTTAGGAACTTTGGCCCTTGGATCGAAATCTCGATCTCTTTTATGCTCTTTAGTTAATTTCTCAATAGACTGTTCAATAATTCGGAGAGATTCATAACACTCTTGCACACGCACCCAAGTTCTATCCCAGCAATCTCCCAACTGTCCCATTTTTCCTTCGCCAACTGGTACATCAAAATCAATTTCAGGATAGACTGAATAAGCGTCTACTTTCCTAAGATCAAATTTCAACCCCGAGCCTCTAAGCATCGGGCCTGTAATTCCGTAATTGATAGCTAGGTCTAGTGGTAAAACACCAATATTGGCTGTCCTATTAACGAAAATGGAGTTGTTGATGACTACTCTTTCAAGCTCCTGAAGTTTTGGCTTGAGGTATTTTACAAACTCCGAACACCTCTCCTCAAAACCTACCGGAAGATCATAGAATAACCCTCCTACCCAAATGTAATTGTAAAGCATTCGAGCGCCAGAAACCCATTCGAGCATTCTGAGGATATGCTCTCGATCTCGCATCATCCAAAAGAAAGCAGTAACAGCGCCAATATCCATCCCATAGCTTCCTAATGCCAGGAAATGAGAGGCCAAGCGATTGAGTTCAGCGACTAAAACACGAATATATTCAACTCGTTTCGGAATCTCTTTCTCAATCCCTAGCATCCTCTCTACACCCATGACAAATGCATGTTCAGTATTCATGGCTGCCAGATAATCCATACGGTCTACAAACGGAAGTGACTGGTTATAAGGTAGATTTTCAGCATGCTTTTCAAAGCACCTGTGTAAATAACCTAAATGAGGGACTACTTCTACAATCTGCTCACCAGAGGTAACTACCTCAAGCCGCAGAACACCATGAGTCGAAGGGTGCTGTGGCCCAATGTTCACAATCATCTCATCGCGTTTCAGATCCTTAGCATCGAGCTTTTGAGGCTCAGATTTATTCAGGTTCTGATCATCGAAAATATATTGGACCTGATTTGCCATTAGTACTTCACCTCCATTCCTCGGTAGTACTTTTGTTCTTTGTAATCTTTTCTGAGTGGAAATCCTTCCCAGTCGGCAGGCATCAGGATTCTTCTGAGGTCTGGATGTCCTAGGAAATCTATGCCATACATATCATAGACTTCTCTTTCTTGCCAATCTGCTGTTTTCCAAATAGCAACCAAACTTTCCACCATAGGTTTTTGTCTGGGCACACTCACCTTTATTGCTAAATGAGTATCATAAGGAATAGAATAAAGATTATAGACCAATTCCATGGAGTTTTCCTCTGGGCCATTGTCCACACCTGTGACACAAGAAAGCATATCAAAGTAGCATCTTTCATCTGAATGAAGGAATTGCATAACATCTACCATTCCGTTCAAAGGGATTATAATTCCACCAGGCGTTGAGTTTTCTAAAAGCTCAAAGGAGAGCTCGGAAAACTGGCCTCTTAAAACATCTATGATCTCTTCAATCTTCACTTTCTGCTAATAGTTTTTCTACAGCCTTAGGCGCAACAATGGTTTCACTTCTGATCTTATCTTGAAGTTTGATCAATCCACCAATTAAAGCCTCTGGTCTTGGAGGACAGCCAGGAACATATACATCTACAGGAATGATCCTATCTACTCCTTTTACTACATGGTAGCCATGTTCCCAATATGGACCTCCACAGTTTGAGCATGACCCCATCGAGATTACATATCTGGGCTCAGCCATTTGTTCATAAAGTCTTCTAACTCGATCAGCCATTTTAAAGGTGACTGTACCTGCCACTATCATAACGTCCGATTGTCTAGGACTTGCTCTGGGTATAACACCCAATCGGTCTAGATCATAAGGTGTTGAAAGAGCACTCATAAATTCTATAGCACAGCAAGCCGTACCAAAACCCATAGGCCACATAGACGATAAACGAGCCCAATTGATCAGGTCTTCTAGTTTTGAGATAACGATACCTCCTTGCCCTAATTTTTGATCTAGTAAACCCATTAATCTAAATATCTTTTATAAGCAGATCTCGGAATTCCAGACTTGTAATCTGCTAATTTCTGTAGAGGTCTCACCCAATCTAAATAACCTTTTCTCCAGGCATAAGCTAAACCCAAAGTTAGAATGAAAATAAAGATGAACATCTCTGTCAATGCAAACCAAGCCCATTTCCAGTCAGTCTGAATTACTAATTCCTGATCTCCAAAAATAATAGCCCAAGGAAAAAGATATAAGATCTCTACTTCAAACAGCAGGAAGATCAGAGCAACGATGTAAAATTTTAAATTGAATTGCCCCCAAGCCGAACCGATAGTGTCTTCACCAGATTCATAGGTGGTTAATTTTTCGTAATTGGGCTTATCGGGTCTAATGACCTTTGAAGCGAAAAGACCTACAAGCGCAAAAATGATTGCACCTAAGATGAATATGAGAATAGTACCGAAGTCAGAAAGTCTGCTTTCAATCATATTTAGAAATTCAGCGGGTCGTGATGCTGAAAATGGCCATTCATCCGAATCTTTTCTTTAGTCTTTTCCATTTCTTTCACCAAAGGCAAAGCCCTCTTTAAGTGATTGATCATATAGGTCTGACGTTGTGATTCACGTACCATTTGAAGCATATCGTACTCCTGCTCTAAAGATAAACCTAATTTATGAGCAAGTTCAAATGAATCTGTCACCAAGTCAACATCTAGCTGTTCTTCCATTTTCATCATGGCAACTAGTTCCTTTGCTAACATTCTTAAAAGCTCCCAATCATCAGGGTTAGGATCTACAATATTTTCAACTGATTCAACCTCACCTCCTGCATATAACTTTGGATTCAGCTTGTCTTTAAATGATAAGATCTGAACTACATTGACACACTTAGTAGTGACATCCATTTCTCCATCATCGTAAGTCTTAACAAGACCAGTGACTTCCATCTCACTTCCGAAGTCCATCACTCGCTCATTGAAGACAGGAATTACGAAGGTACTCTCTCCTTGTAAACACTCGTTGATGAGTTGTTTATAACGAGGCTCGAAAATATGGAGGT
>Ga0209653_1001831_pt1 | contig 16382 bp, 4 predicted proteins | sample SaaInl6LU_22_DNA_FD_184644 | JGI IMG/M metagenome (GOLD analysis project Ga0209653, IMG submission 184644) | Marine microbial communities from expanding oxygen minimum zones in the Saanich Inlet - ESP_116LU_22_DNA (SPAdes) (version 2) | ecosystem: Environmental > Aquatic > Marine > Intertidal...
CCGTTGCACAATTTAGTAGTAGTTTATATGTATCTGAATCCGTTACAGCAAAACGATTTATTGGTGATGGTACATTCTTAACAAATGTAACTGCAGAAGCTTCTCCTAGAATTGCTAGTGGTTCTGCTACTGCATCGGTTTCACCAAATAAAGGATTCGTTGTTGATTCATATGTAAGTGGGGCACAATATATGTCTCAGTTTACTGGTTCAGTTAGTATTACTGGTTCAATATCAGCATCTTTATTTGAAGGTGATGGAGCTGGATTATTCAACATCCCAGCTGATGCACTTACTGATTTACAATTAAATAAAATTAATTCTGGGTCTGGTATTGCTATCATTGATCCTGATAAGTTAAATGTTAATGTTCCACTTACGGCATCCCTATTCCAAGGAGATGGTGGTGGATTATTTAACATTCCTGCTGAAGCATTACAAGATTTAGAATTAGATAGAATTACATCTGGTTCGGTATTTGCATTGGTATCTGATAGAGGTGGTTTAGAAATTTTCTCACCAATCGAAGGAGCAACTTTAACTGGTTCACTTTTCGTAAGTGGTGGAGTTGAAATAAAATCAGGCTCATCATATAGTGGTTCTGGTCGAAGATTATTTGATATTCCAGCATCGGCTATTTTTGATTTAGACCAAACAAGAATTGTTTCTGGTTCTATAACTGCATCTGTATCACCTGTACAAGGTTTTGTGGTAAACACATCTGGTTCATTTGAAGGTACATTACTTGTAAGAGATAGAATTGAAACTCAAATTGTAACCGCAAGTCTTGTTCGTTCAAACTTATTCACAGGTTCATTCAGAGGAGCATATGAAGGAGAAGGTGATGCCGTAGATAGAGATATTTTAATCTATGATGAGGCTCAATTTAAATTTGTACCTGTACCTGAAACTTCTCCAACTGTAACTGAAGAATTTACAAACGTTTCTCAAATAACAATTGTACACAATTTGGATGTTGAATTCCCATTGGTACAAATATATGAAGCTGGAACTAATTCACAATTAATTCCTGCTTCGATTGAATCTATTGATGCTGATACACTTAAAGTAACCTTTAGTGGTTTGACAAGTGGTAACATTGTAATTGGTAGTGGTGGTTCTAAGATTAGTGGAGCTATTAGTGGTGATAACGTAATTGGTGTAGTTAACTCAGCATCTTACGCATTCTTTGCTGAAAATTCAGCAACGGCATCATCTCTATTAGGATTTTCATCTGAATCATTATCAGCAATACAAAATTTAGATAGATTCATAACAAACGCACAAACATCATCGATGACGGTTCTTTCCGCATCGTATTCATCATACGCATTAACCGCTTCTTACGCATTGAATGCTGGAGCTGGTGGAGGTGGTGATATTACTAGTGATATTACTGCATCTATGTTTGTAGGTACTGCTTCATTAGCATACTACGCATTAACTGCTTCATATGTTGAAGGTATTGGTGATTTAGATTTGGTTAATTATGTAAGAACCGATGTTACATCATCGATGACTGTACTTTCAGCATCGTATGCTCTAACTGCTTCTTACGCATTGAATGCTGGTGGTGGAGGTGGAGTTGGTACTGGATTCCCATTTGAGGGATATGCGGAACTAACTGGTAGTTTAGATATAAGTGGAAGTTTGATAATAACTGGTAGTGTATTTGTTGATTCAATACCATCTGGTTCATCCTCCACATTAGTAGCATATAACACCGATACAAAACAATTTGAGACAGTTGATGTATCAATTACCGTAGGTTCTTCTGGAACAAATGGTACATCTGGAACAAGCGGTACAACTGGTTCTTCTGGTTCGTCTGGAAGTAGTGGTACCTCTGGAACATCTGGAACAAGTGGCACAAGTGGAACTTCTGGAACAAGCGGAACATCTGGTAGTGGAGGAACATCTGGAACTTCTGGTTCATCTGGCTCAAGCGGAACATCTGGAAGTGGTGGTACATCTGGTACTGCAGGAACAACAGGTTCAGCTGGTACTAGTGGAACGTCTGGAACGTCTGGAACATCTGGAAGTAGTGGTACTTCTGGTAGTGGGGGTTCTTCTGGTTCAAGTGGTACATCCGGTTCTTCTGGAACATCTGGAAGTAGTGGTACTTCTGGTAGTGGAGGTACATCCGGTACATCTGGTACAAATGGTTCTACTGGAAGTGGTGGTACATCTGGAACTTCTGGTACAAGTGGAACTTCTGGTACAAGTGGAACTTCTGGTTCTGGTGGTTCATCTGGAAGTAGTGGAACTTCTGGTTCTTCGGGTGTAGATGGTTCATCTGGTTCTTCTGGTATAGATGGGACAAGTGGGTCTTCCGGTTCTTCTGGTTCATCTGGTTCAACTGGTTCATCTGGAAGTAGTGGAAGTTCTGGTACATCTGGCTCAAGTGGGTCAGCGGGTTCTTCTGGTACGTCTGGTTCAACTGGTTCTTCTGGTTCAACTGGTTCAGCTGGGTCTTCTGGAAGTAGTGGGTCTGGTGGAAGTAGTGGTTCATCTGGTTCATCCGGTTCATCTGGTAGTGGTGGTTCATCTGGTTCATCTGGTTCGAGTGGAAGTTCTGGTACATCTGGTGTAGATGGTTCTTCTGGTACTTCTGGATTTGCTGGTGTAGATGGTTCATCCGGTTCAAACGGAACTTCCGGCTCATCTGGTAGTAGTGGTTCATCTGGAACATCTGGTATAGATGGAACAAGTGGGACAAGTGGAACTTCTGGTATTGATGGTACATCTGGAACATCGGGTATAGATGGTACTTCGGGTACTTCTGGTTCATCTGGAAGTAGTGGTACATCTGGTACATCTGGAACATCGGGCTCAAGTGGCACATCTGGTACATCTGGTACATCGGGAACATCCGGCACAAGCGGGACATCGGGTACTTCTGGAACATCTGGTACTTCTGGAAGTGGTGGTTCATCTGGAACTTCTGGTAGTGGTGGTTCATCTGGAACTTCTGGTACTAGTGGTACTTCTGGTAGTAGTGGTAGTAGTGGTAGTAGTGGAACTTCTGGTACTTCTGGTAGTAGTGGAACAACTGGTTCTTCTGGAAGTAGTGGTAGTAGTGGAACTTCTGGGACTTCTGGTAGTAGTGGAACTTCTGGGACTTCTGGTACAAATGGAACTTCAGGTTCTTCTGGAACAGCTGGTACTTCTGGAAGTAGTGGTTCAACTGGTTCAGCTGGTACATCTGGAGCCACTGGTTCAAGCGGTACTGCTGGTATAGATGGAACATCTGGTTCAGCTGGTAGTAGTGGTTCTTCTGGAACAAACGCATCTGCTGGTTCATCTGGTACTGATGGTAGTGCTGGTACATCCGGTTCATCTGGTTCTTCTGGAATTGATGGTACATCTGGAACTTCTGGTTCTTCTGGAACAAATGGGTCAACAGGCTCAGCTGGTAGTAGTGGAACAACTGGTTCTTCTGGTACAAGTGGATTGGGGACAGATGGAACATCTGGAAGTAGTGGTACTTCTGGTACAACGGGGCCAGCCGGTACTTCGGGTACAACAGGCCCTGCCGGTACTTCTGGTACTTCTGGCGCTCAAGGTTCATCTGGTTCAACGGGAACAAATGGTACTTCTGGGACAAGTGGTGTAGATGGTATAGATGCAAGTGGTACTGATGGTTCAGCTGGTTCTTCTGGTACATCTGGGACAAGTGGGCTAGATGGAACATTCTTTGGTTCATCTGGTACATCTGGTGAAAGTGGGACATCTGGAACCTCAGGTCAAAGTGGCACATCTGGTTCTACTGGTACTTCTGGTACTTCTGGTACTTCTGGAGTTGATGGAACATTCTTTGGTTCATCTGGAACAAGCGGTGGTACTGGTACATCCGGTACATCGGGTATAGATGCTACTGATGGTACATCTGGTGTAAGTGGTACAACTGGTACATCTGGGACAAGTGGGCTAGATGGAACATTCTTTGGTTCATCTGGTACATCTGGTACTAATGGAACTTCAGGTATAACTGGTACTTCTGGTTTATCTGGGTCTTCTGGTACAACTGGTACTTCTGGTACTTCTGGTTTAGATGGTACTTTCTTCGGTTCTTCGGGAACATCTGGTACGGATGGTACATCTGGTTTAACTGGTACTGATGGTACATCTGGGACAAGTGGACTTGGGACAAATGGTACTTCAGGAACTTCTGGTATAGATGGGACATTTTTCGGAAGTAGTGGTACCTCTGGTATAGATGGGACTTCTGGTTCATCCGGTTCGACTGGAACTTCTGGTACTGATGGGGTTGGTACAAGCGGTACTTCTGGAACTTCTGGTTTAGATGGAACTTTCTTTGGAAGTAGTGGTACTTCGGGTACCAATGGTACATCTGGTTCATCTGGGGAAGCTGGTTCATCTGGTACTTCTGGTTTAGGAACAAATGGTACTTCTGGAACTTCTGGTAGAGATGGAACTTTCTTTGGAAGTAGTGGTGAGGATGGAACATCGGGTACATCTGGTTCTACTGGAACATCTGGTACTTCTGGTTTAGGTACAAATGGAACATCTGGAACTTCTGGTAGAGATGGAACATTCTTTGGTAGTAATGGGACATCTGGTGCTGCTGGGACAAGTGGAACTTCTGGTGTAAATGGTACTTCGGGTGCTGGAACTAATGGAACATCAGGTTCATCTGGTGGAAGTGGCACATCTGGTACTTCTGGTTTAGATGGAACTTTATTTGGTTCATCTGGTACATCTGGAGTTGATGGTACTGGTGGTACTTCTGGAGTAGATGGTATAGATGCTAGTGGTACTGATGGTACTGGTGGTTCTTCTGGTAGTAGTGGTACTTCTGGAACTTCTGGTTTGGATGGAACTTTCTTTGGAAGTAGTGGTACAACTGGTACATCTGGTACATCTGGTTCATCTGGACAGGATGGTACATCTGGTAGTTCAGCATCTAATGGAACATCGGGAACTTCTGGTTTAGATGGTACTTTCTTTGGTAGTAATGGTACTTCTGGAGAACCTGGTACGTCTGGAACAGGTGGTACATCTGGTTCATCGGGCTCAAATGGTACTAATGGTGTAAATGGTTCAAATGGTTCTTCTGGTACACATGGTACTTCTGGTACTTCTGGGTTTTTAGACTTAACAGGTGACACTAATAATGGTGTAATTACATATGATTCAGTATCTGGAGCAGGTCAGGTAGAAACAAATGTAAGAGTAGATGGTGATTCTATTGTAATGGAAGGTAACCTTGATGTTAGTGGTAACATAAACGCAACAACATCACTTTATTCACAAAATTATCAAGAATTTTATGTAGATTTAGGGGCAGGTGGAAGTATTGAAATTGATTTATCATCGGCCAATAATTATGAATATGTATTTACTGGTAACTCAATTATAACAATCGTAAATCCACCATTAGGACCAACTGCGTATGGATTTACATTAGTACTTAATAATGGTGGATTGTATAGTGTTACTTGGCCAACTCAAATTGAGTGGTCTAATGGTGTAGCACCTGCATTGACAACAACTGGTAAGGATGTTTTAGTTTTTTATACTTATAATGGGGGAGCATCATATTATGGATTCCTTGCCGCAGCAGATATAAGTTAAAAAAATAATAGTTATGGGAATAGCAAGAAGATTAATTTCAATAGAGGGTGATGTGAGACCATTTAAATTTAGAATACAAACAACAACAGCTGATAGGGTTTACGAATTACCTTTATTTGATGCTGATTTTAGGCAACCTAATATTTTTGTAGATTGGGGAGATGGTTCAACCGATGTCATTACATCTATTTCAGATTCAAACAGATTTCATACATATACTACACCATCTACATATGATATTACAATAACTGGTGTATTGACTGGATTTAGAGTTGATAACAATAGTAATTATAGAGGATTATATCGTGAAGTAATAGAATGGGGTAATGTTGGGTTAATTAGTATTAGTTTTTATGGTTGCACAAACTTAACATCAATTCCAACATTTGATTTTGAGGGATTGAATTCAGTTATAAATTGGAACAACACATTTCGTAGTACTGGATTAACATCTATACCAGATGGGATGTTTGATTATAGTACAGCTGCAGAAACATTTGTTGATACATTTTCATATTCATATATAACTTCAGTTCCTGATAATTTATTTGATTTTAATACAAATGTATCATCATTTTCATCGTGTTTCAATGCATGTACTTCTTTAACAACAGTTCCTAATGAATTATTTAGGTATAATACTCAAGTTATTAACTTTTCATCAACTTTTAGAAATTGTAGGTCATTAATTGAACTACCAACGTTTGATTATAACCCAAATGTAACAATTTTCTTAAATTTAGCAAATATGTCAACATCATCAAACGCTTTAAGTGGTACTGCGGAAGAAATTTGGTTAAGAAGTCCTCAACCATTAGGTACAAACGCATTTAATAATTGTTTTGGATTATCTAACTACGCTGCAATTCCTGCTAATTTTAAATAAATAAATTATGTATATACGAATTACAGATACCGAAACCATTTATCCATATACATTAAGACAATTGTATGTGGATTTTAAAAATGTGAGTTTTCCAAAGAATCTTACACAAGAAGTACTTAGTAATTTTAGTGTGTATCAAGTTGAACAAATTAGTATTGATGATGATTATACAAAAAACATAGTTGAGTTAACTCCAACCCAATCTGGTTCAGTTTACGTTCAGAATTGGAGTGTAACGGATGCAACTACTGATGAAATTAATCAAAGAATAGAAGAACAATGGATATATGTAAGAGAAGAGAGAGATTCTTTACTTACAAGCACAGATTGGACTCAATCGGCAGATTCCCCAATTAGTGGTTCAAAATTAACTGAGTGGCAAACATATAGACAATCTTTAAGAGATATTACAAATCAATCCAATCCATATTCTATAACTTGGCCTAGCAAACCATAGTACTAAACAAAAAATGTTATATTTATACCTATAAAGAAAATGGATTAGATAGAAATGAGAATAGATTCACCCAGCTTTTCAGGTTCGATTAACCAAGCACCATCCGCATATGCGGATTTAAGTGGTTCATTTACTGGCTCATTCACTGGTTCATTTACTGGTGATATTACTGTTGAACAAGCTGAATTCACTAATTTACAGGTTAGAAACCGAATTGTAGTTGGAACTGAAAATGAAGATGGGTTATCCATATTAGTTAGTGGTTCTATTGAAACATCTGGTTCTATAAATGTAGTAGAAGGTGAAGGATTTACTGTAAATGGTGTAAACGTATTAGATTCTGCAATTGCATTTGCGATAGCATTAGGATAAAAGGAGATATAAATGGCAAACGTATTTAAAAATAGTATAAAAGGACCAGCCGGAACGGGTGGTTTATTAGTTTATACAACCCCCACTAATACTGTTTCAACGGTAATTGGTGTTAATGTAGCTAATATTTTAGCACAAAATATTAATGTGGATGTATCAATAACCGATAGTTCAGCCGCAGTAACAAAATATTTAGTAAAAGGGGCAATTATAACACAAGGTTCATCCGCAATTTTGGTTGGTGGAGAACAAAAAGTAGTATTAGAGGCAAATGATTCTATAACAGTAACATCATCAGTAGATGCGTCTGTTGATGTTGTGGTATCTGTTTTAGAAATAAGTTAAAAGGTATAATTAATGGAATATTCAGGTAAGAATCCGAATGGTATAAATCAGATTAGCCAAAGTTTACTATCAATTGATGTAAATGGGGTTGAACAGGCTCAGATATCTACAAATTCAGTAGATATTAACACAAATCTTTCAGTAGATGGATATGTATCTGCCTCAATGTTCACTGGTAGTGGTGCTGGTTTATATGATATTCCATCCGAAGCTTTAACAACTGAAGCAGCTTCAAAAATAATAAGTGGTTCTGAATTTGTACAAATTTCACCAAATAAAGGATTTGTTGTTAGTACTGATAGTAGAATCTCTGGTTCTTTATTTGTATCGGAATCTTTATTCGTTGGTGGTGTTATTACTGGTGATGGTAGTGGTATTACAAACATCGATGCAACATCGGTTGGTGATATTGATAAACTAAAATCAGGTTCAGCAACTGCAATAATATCACCGGATAGGGGATTTGAAATAAATAAAGGAACAACCATAGGTGATTTTTTAATTGTAAGTGGTTCTCAAACTTTAGGAGGAAATTTAGAAGTAGGTGGATTCCAAAGTGTAAATGGTAACTCTACAATAACTGGTTCTCAAACTGTAACCGGTAATTTAACATCTACTGGTAATTTATCGGTTACTGGTACTGGTTCAATTGGAACAAATTTAAACGTTGGAAACGATTTAAAAGTTGACAACAATACAACAATTGATAATGATTTATCAGTTGGAAATAACGCAAACATAGGTGGAGATTTAGTTGTAAGTGGTAAAATCACATCAGCAGAACTTCACACAACATTTATATCATCTTCAGTAATTTACTCATCTGGTTCAAACAAATTTGGTGATAGTGTAGCTGATAAGCAAGAAATAACTGGTAGTTTAGGTATAGTGGGTGATGTATCCATAGATGGTGATTTATTCATAGAAGCAATCCCAACTGGTTCATCATTAGATAACTTAGTTTATAATACAGCTACTGGTAGAATAGAAAGAAAATTTAACGCAGCTTCTTCTGGTACATCTGGTACCTCTGGAACATCTGGTTCTTCTGGTTCAAGCGGAAGTAGTGGTTCTTCCGGTAGTGGAGGTTCATCTGGTACATCTGGAAGTGGAGGAACATCGGGTTCTTCTGGTTCAAGTGGAAGTAGTGGTTCATCTGGTTCATCCGGTTCAACTGGTTCCGCTGGTACATCTGGTAGTGGTGGTTCTTCTGGTTCATCTGGTAGCGGAGGCTCTTCTGGTACTTCGGGCTCTGGTGGAAGTAGTGGTTCATCTGGAAGTAGTGGTTCTTCTGGTTCTTCTGGTTCGTCTGGTTCAAGTGGTTCATCTGGAAGTAGTGGTTCAACTGGTTCCGCTGGTACAACGGGTTCGGCTGGTACAACTGGTTCGGCTGGTACAACTGGGTCTGCTGGTACAACTGGGTCAGCTGGTACTTCTGGTTCATCTGGAAGTAGTGGTTCATCTGGAAGTAGTGGAACATCTGGTTCAGATGGTTCATCGGGTAGTGGAGGAACATCTGGTTCTTCTGGTTCTTCTGGTTTAACTGGTGAGGGTGGTTCATCCGGTTCATCTGGTTCTTCTGGAAGTAGTGGTTCATCTGGTTCAAGCGGAAGTAGTGGTTCATCCGGTTCTTCTGGAAGTAGTGGTTCCTCTGGTTCATCCGGTTCTTCTGGTAGAGATGGGGCTGGTGGTGAAGGTGGTTCTTCTGGTACATCTGGTAGTGGTGGTTCTTCTGGAACATCTGGTAGTGGGGGCTCTTCTGGTTCATCTGGTTCATCTGGAACTTCTGGTAGTGGTGGTTCTTCTGGAACATCTGGTTCATCTGGAACGTCTGGTAGTGGTGGTTCTTCTGGAACATCTGGTAGTGGGGGTTCATCTGGGACTAGCTCAACAAGTGGTTCTGGTGGTTCATCTGGAAGTAGTGGAACATCTGGTTCAGCTGGAACAAGTGGTAGTGGGGGTTCATCTGGAACTTCTGGTTCTGGTGGTTCATCTGGAAGTAGTGGAACATCTGGTTCAGCTGGTACTTCGGGTAGTAGTGGAACATCTGGTTCAGCTGGTACATCTGGAAGTAGTGGAACATCTGGTTCATCTGGAACGTCTGGTAGTGGTGGTTCTTCTGGTTCATCTGGAAGTAGTGGAACATCGGGTTCTTCTGGTACATCAGGTGAAGATGGTACATCTGGTACATCTGGTTCAGCTGGTACATCTGGTTTATTAGCACTAACGGGTACAACCAACAATGGTGTAATCACACTAAATGGTTCAGCCCCAAACGGAACAGTTGAAAGTAATCTTACTTTTGATGGAACAACTCTTACTGTAACTGGTAACTTAACTGTTAGTGGTACAACAACTACTGTCAATACGGAAACTATCCTATTGGCTGACAATATTATAACTCTTAATTCAAACTTTACAACTGGTACACCTTCACAGGATGCTGGTATTGAAATATTAAGAGGTTCATCTCCAACAAAATCTTTCCTATGGGATGAGAGTGCTGGTAGATGGTATTCTGATTCAACTTTACAATCAGCTGGTGATTTAGTTGCAACGGGTGGTACACTTTGGTTAAACGAAACCGCAGGTACTATAACTAAAATTACAAACGAAAATAACTTATCATTCTACTCAGATAATACTGTAAATTGGATTGAAAGTGATGCAAATAAAATAGTAGCAGCTTGGGCATTAAATGGAAATGGTAATTTCTCTTTTGGACAGGCAACTACAAACACATCATATACGGTATATGTAAATGGTACATTCTACGCAACTACAGTAGATACTGGACAAGGTGCAACTGAGGTTTACAATATGAACCAAAATGTTCGTACATCGGATAATGTGGCATTTAATCAGTTAACTTCAGGTAGGATAACTCTTAGAGATGATTCTGTTGAAAATCACTTTAATGATACTGATAATGCAGCTATTGTAATAAACTATGCTGGATATGCAGCTGGAGCAACAAGATTTAGAGATTTTATTGTATATGATGGTAAAGGTACTGCAGTAATAAGTGTTGATGGTTCAGCCAAAACTGTTGGTATAGCCGGTGCACTATCTGCAAACACATTAAACACTGGACAAGGTGATAACGAATTGTACGCAATGGACCAGAATGTTCGTACAACGGATACTGCTAAATTTTCTAATCTTCAATTATCATCTACAAATCCAACAATTTACTTTAATGGTACATCTGATGGTGGTGATGGTGCAAGTTCAGATATGGCAATTCGTGCAACACCTGAAGGATTAGATTTTTACGAACCTGAGGATGGTAATAAAATACATTTTCAAATCTTAGATGATACTGGTGTAAACTCACCATTTGGTTATCGTTTAAATGGTACTCAAATCGTTGATACTTCTCGGAATCTTATAAATATTGGTACGATAAACACTGGACAGGGTGCAACTGAGGTTCATTTGATGAATCAAAATGTTAGAACTTCAGATGATGTAACTTTTGATGATATTACTGCGGGTTCGACTGGAAAAGGTGCAAACACTGTTATTAGAGCATTAGCTGGTGATTCGTATCGGGCAGGTTTTGAAGCATATGGTAATTCTCAAGGTACTGGTTACCTTTATGTAGGGCAATCAGCAACTTATGGTGGTGGTATTTCTTACAATGGAGATGGTTCACCTGGATTTATTGGTGGTGAAGGTTCTGATAGAATTACATTCTTTAATAGAGCAAATGGAACAAATACTGAAGTATTTAGTTACTCATATAATGGAACGCAGGTAGATTTCAACGGAACAATTACAGCAACAAATATTAACACTGGGCAGGGTACAACCGAAGTTCATTTAATGAACCAAAATGTTCGTACAACTGATAATGTTACCTTTAATAACTTACAAGTAAATGGTGTAACTAATTTATTAAGAAAAACATCATTAGGACGGATAGGAAACACAAGTGTAGGATTTGGCTCCACCGCTGCGTGGCCAAATAACCCAGAGCCTGGATTCTATTCAACTTCGTATGTTGGGTATGGTGGTTTAGTGTTTATGACTGGTGATGTTGGTGGTTCCACATCATCAATTGGATTTGAGTTAGCTTATAATGGAACTTTTAACATACATTCAAATACGGATAGTAATCGTTGGAACTCATATACAGTTTTAACTTCTACTACAGCGCCAGAAGCATTGGCAATGAATCAATATGTTAATACAACTGATTCACCAACCTTTGCAAATCTTTATGTAGGTGGTTACATTTATCATAATGGTGATACGAATACTTACATTCGGTTTGTATCAACTGATGATTTTCAAATTGTAGCCGGTGGTAGACAAGTTCTTAGAATGGATGAGGGTACTAACCCAGATAGATTAGAATTGGGTGATAGTTCTACTATAACTTATACTAATGGTAATTTTAGTGTTGGTACATCATCGGTAGCACAATCGGCTAAGGTAACTATTTTAGGTAATGCTAGTTTCGGTCTTCCAGGTAATGGAACTAATACAAGTGGTAGATTTATTTCAATAGAAGGTAATGCGGATGGTAGTGGTGAAGGTAGTGGTAGAATATTCTTTACCGAACACAACTCTACAACCGCAGCAATGGATAACTATGGTATGTCTATTGGATATAGAGGTGGTGGCACTTCCGTTGTAGGTGCTAGCGGTAACACTTGGACAGGCTTATCTCAAATTGGTAACGGACAATGGGGTATGTGGGGCCATAATAATAATGCTACTGGTGCTCTCATTATGTATGGTGATAGAGCCGGTACCTTTGTTAATTTTGCAAGTAATGATATTAGAGATGTAAATTATATTTACGCTAATAGATTTTACTCAGAAGGGCAATCAACCTATTATTTAGACCCAGACGGAACTTCAAACTTAAATGGATTAACTGTTAATGGTGAAATTAGTGGTAGAATTGATGCCGCAACTCGATTAACATCAAATACTGGAACTGAAACGGATAGTTTCCAATATTGGAACACAATCAGTAATGCAACATTAAACCCTGATACCAACTGGTGGTATGGAATGAGATTGGGGCATGGCAATGCATCAACTTATTATAGTGCAACCTTAGCAATCAGTTTCTTCTCAGATGATATGAGATTTAGAAGATTACAGGCTGGTTCATATCAAACATGGAGAACTATTGGACATGATGGAAATATTCCATATGCGTTCCGAATGAATCAAGATGTTCGTACAACTGATTCTGTAACATTTGCTGGATTAAATTTAGGAAATGGAAACTTAAACGAAGTAGAAAATATCTACTTAGATAGTGCAGTTTATAGTCGGGGTGATACAAACACTTATATGCAATTCCATGCATCTGACCAATGGAGGGTTGTTACGGGTGGTTCTGAAAGATTAGAAGTTAATAACTCAGAAGTTAAGGTTGCTGGTACATTAAGGGTCAATGGGTATCAATACATTGTAGGTCAAACCTCAAACGGACAATCTCATTACCAATGGGAAGGTGCTACATATAGAAATCCTGGTACATATACATCTCGGTTAATTGTAAGACAAGATAATACTTCAACGGGTATCAATGGTTCAATGCCTGCATTGGTTCTTTACAACCATAGAGGTGGAAACCAAACAACTACATCATTAGTATTCGCATCAAGAGAAACTGATGGTGCGGGTAACTCAGTAAACTTAGCAGGTATTATTGCTAAGAAAGAAGGAGCTGGAAATAATGGTGCATGGTCTGCGGGTTCTTTAAATTTCTTTGTTAAAGATTTTGGTACTCGTAGAGATGGAATGTTTATAGCACAATCTGGATATGTACAATCTGATTATTCATTTAGAGCACCAATATTCTACGATACACCTAACACCGCATACTATTTAAATCCAGCATCCACTTCTAGATTAGACAGAATTGATGTAAATGGTGGTACTTCATATAACGAATTTTACTTTAGAAGTAATAAAGGTGCAACATCTGGTGGATTAAGTTCACCTCCACTTCAGGCATATTCAACTGGAAATAACTCAGCATTCATGTCATTCCACAAAGGTGGATACTATGCTGTGAATATGGGTCTTGATTCAGATAACGTACTTCGTATTGGTGGCTGGAGTGCAGCTGCTAATAGATGGGAATTGGATATGAGTGGTAATACATATCAAGCGGGTAATAACTATGCATATGGATTCTATGATAGAAGTAATACTGCATACTTTGCAGACCCGGCCGCAACATCATACTTTGCTTATTTAGGAAGAAGAGGACATAATACTGGGCACTTAGTTGGTTCATATAATAGTGTTGGTGATAATGCACGGCAATCAAATCCAATTTATACAATTGGTTCATCATATAACCCATCTACTACATCATTATCAAATATGTATGGTATTGGTTACTCCAATGCATCGGCCGGATTTATCGGATTTACTGGTGAAACTAGTTGGGGTATGTACGTTGCCGCTGATGGTGATGCGAGAGTTTGGTTAGATGGTTCATCTGGAAATATATCAGCTAAAGGTTCATTGTACGCAGGTAGATATTATGATTATAATAATCCCGCATATTATGTAGACCCTGCATCAACATCAAACCTAAATGGATTACGGGTAGGTGGATATGCAACTCAAGAATTCTTAAATATTGGAGTATCTGCTGGAAACTGGTACACTATCGCTACTAACCCTGGCAACAGAGCAATGGCAACCTTCCATGTTTGGGATACGGAAAGTGGTAGACATGGTTCTATGAAATTCAATGCTGGTATTTCTTATGGTGGTACGGCAACTATCACAATGTTGGGTAAATCTTGGTTTAGTGGTGGAGGTATCTTCAATAATATCAGAATTAGAAAAACTAGTACATATAGTACAAACTATTTACAAATTTATATAAATTCATCTGGTACCCTTCGAATTGCAATGACAGATAATTTCCAATCGGCTGGTTGGACATTAGTAAATGGGGGAGCTGGTACTCCTGCTTCAACAACTGCAGCAGAGGTAGTACCTGATTCATATCCAGGTATTGCTACAAATCAAAACATTTATACCGGTGGTTCATTCTATGGTTCTCGGTTCTATGATATAAACAACCCAGCTTATTACTCAGACCCAGCATCAACCTCATATTTCAATGATATGAGGGCTAATATCTATTACTCTCGAAGTAATCCTGCATATTATGCTGATCCTGAATCAGTCTCATATTTCAATGATATGAGGGCAAATATTTATTACTCTAGAAGTAATCCTGCATATTATGCTGATCCTGAATCAACTTCTGTAATGAATGTGTTGGATGTTCGAGGTGAAATCTATAACGATGGTTGGTTTAGAAATGATGTAAGTGGTAGGGGATTATATAATACAGCAACTGGAAATCACTTCTATTCTGCAGATGGTTCTTATTGGACAATCGCAACTACATCATCATCTAAAGGTATAATGTTCAGAGATGGGTATGCGAGTACTGTTAGAGGTTACTTATATGTAACTGATTCAAACGAAATCGGTTTATTGGACTCTGATGGAACTTGGGCAGTAAGAGTTGCAAGAGATTCTTATGTAGAATTAAGAGATAACAACGAAGTAACATTCAGAGCTGGTCAAGGTGGTGTAGATGGTAACTATGGTACTGTTCAAACTCACGGTGGAGGTAAAGGTGGTTGGGAAGGATACTCAATCAATGGTAGATATGTATTCATGTCAGCAGATAATAATCAAGTTGGTATCTATAACGATATTGATAATGAATGGATGTTATATGCTGAACGAAACGGACGGTTATATCTTTATAATAATGGAACATCTCAAATGCAGACCGAATCATATGGTGTGTATATGAGAGACCAAGTAAGGGCATCAATCTACTATGACCACGATACAAATTACTATTTCAATGGTAATGGTACTACTAGAATGTATCAGGCAAGAGTTCCTTATAGAATTCACATTGGTGATGAATCAAATTTATATAATGCAGTACTGCAAGAAACTCGTAGACCTGAAATAACTATTAAAGGACAATATCCTCAGTTAAACATAATGTCCTCTGAGATTAGCAATAGTACTCACGGACCAACACTTAGATTCGTTGGATATGATGGAGCAAACGCATCTTCGGGTAACTTTAAACATTGGGTAATTGGTACAGCAGCCACAAATGTACGGGCATTACACTTTGGATATTCTCCAAATCAATCCAATCCTCATTATGGTATTGGGCAGGGTTGGAGTAGTGGAAATAACGTTTCTATATTTTGGTTACAAAACGATAGACATGCATATGCTGAAAACTATATGCACGCTACTCGATTTGTTGATAGAAATAATGGTGGTTACTATATGGACCCAGCATCTGAATCTAACCTAAATGGTGTAACTACCTTTAGTAAGATGAGAATGGGTATGACTGGTAAAAGTAATTTCGCAAGAAATAACTATACTGGTAATAGTAACTATTGGGTAGGTGCAATGGGTTGGGGTAATACAAACCTTAACTCTGTATTTGACTGGGGTACTGGATTCTGGGATTCTTGGAGTTCACCAGCAAACTCACCAGGTGATACATCACATTATGTGGGTATTAACGCAGCGCACTACACAAATGGTAGTGCTAGATATGGTTGGCAGATGGCCGGCGGACCTACATCATCTATATGGTGGAGAAATACTTGGAGTGGTTTTAGTGGTTGGAGAAGATTTATCGATAGTGGTAACATTGGTTCTCAATCAGTAAACTACG
>Ga0209653_1001840_pt1 | contig 16328 bp, 17 predicted proteins | sample SaaInl6LU_22_DNA_FD_184644 | JGI IMG/M metagenome (GOLD analysis project Ga0209653, IMG submission 184644) | Marine microbial communities from expanding oxygen minimum zones in the Saanich Inlet - ESP_116LU_22_DNA (SPAdes) (version 2) | ecosystem: Environmental > Aquatic > Marine > Intertidal...
AACTCATATTAGAAGAGTTTGCCGATAATCCTTTTTTGCCAAAATTTTATAAAAACCCAGAAAGATATGCCTTTTCACTCGAGTTGTTTTTTATGGCAGAGCGCTACAGACAACTTGGAGAGGTTAGGGATCAGGATTTATTTTCAAAAGGTTTAGTCTCTGATTACTTCTTTGTTAAGTCCAAGTTATTTGCAAAAAACAACTTAACTGATGATGAGCTGCTTTTATTTAACAGACTTTCAGACATAGCATTAAATAATTTGCCAAAGCCAGATTTGATTTTGTACTTGCACTCAGATGTAAATAGGTTACAGCAAAACATTTACAAAAGAGGTCGAGAATATGAACAGGATATCTCAGACGATTACCTCTTGAATATTCAACAAAAATATTTTGATTTTTTCAAAAAACAGCAAGATTATCCTGTCCTTATTGTAGATGTTTCTAATAAGGATTTTGTGACTGATATTTCTACCTTTAATAAATTGGTTGAACTAACGGAGCAAGCCTATGAAAAAGGCATTCATAGAATTTTCTTGTAAAAAAAAGCCCGTATAAACGGGCCTTTTTATTTAATCAATATTTCTTATTAATTCACTAACGACTGAAAATCGGTGTTAACTTTTAGCTTTAAAAATTCAACATCTATAGCAGCCTCTTTTGCTAAGTTGGCGTCTAAGTTAATCGCTTGTCTCAGATTTTCAATAGCACTATCAACACTACCCGAACGTGTATTTGATATAGCGTTTAGATAATAGCCTTCAGCAGATTTGTCGCTTGTAGTTGCATTGGTTCCATTTAAAATTTTAGCAAGAGTAGCATTGAAATCATCGCCTTTTAGTTTGCTCATAGCTGATTCATAATTGCCCATCTTAATGGCTAATATCCCTTTATTTAAATTTGAAGCTCCTGATTTGTTGTACAAAGAGTTAGCACTTTCTAAATCGCCTTCCATTGCCGCCATTATGCCTTTGTTTTCGTTTACTTCACTGGCGTTAGAGCCTAGCTTTTCAGCCTTACCTAAATTCATCTTAGCACTATTAAAATCTTTTTCGATAATGTTTATACATAGTAAATTGTTGTATGCTCTATAATCATTAGGATGAGCGTTTATCGTAGCCTTATAAATGGTTTTCTTAATGGAATTATCATTCAATAAAGTAGCAGCATAAAGCATTTCTTTTTTATCTAATTTTGAAGGGTCAGAAATCGCTAGAGAAGCTATCTCTTCATCGGTTTTCTTCGGTTCGTAAACACGTAAAGTGATGGTTGCCTTTCTCAACTTTGGAAGAACATCTTCTTCAATAGCATCATATATTTCTGCCATATCTCTAATGGCTTCTTCTCTTTTTTGTGGGTCTTTTTGGCTTCTAACAATATTCAAAACTCTGCTTTTGTCTTTTAAGTCTGACGAATTTACTAGATTATTAAAGCCATTCCAGTCTTCACCCTTAGACGTGTTGATGTATAGCTCATCGTTATTAGCACCATCAACTTTCAAATCTTTCATTAGTCGCTTTGCGTATGAGAATGTAGACTTTGCTCTGTTCCCTGAAACTTTATCATTAACATCTAAACTTCCTTCTGGTGAAGCGTAAGATGATATTTCAATATTTTTTGTTTTAAAACCTTGCTTAGCAAATTCCTTCAAACGTTTTACTTCGTCAGAGCTTTTTTGCGAATACCTTACCGTAGAATTATTTACTGTAAAGTAAATGACAGCAGTTTCTTCAAGAATTGTTTCTTTCTCGTATGTGTGGTCAGCAAATTTTGGCTCTTCATTGTTTTTTACACGAGTGGCAGTAGCCATTACTCCATCGGCAATTTTTAAAGAACCAAGGTATTTGCTATTGTCATTCATTGTAGCTGTTGCGGTTGCAAATAAATCATAAGCAAACATATCGTCAGTGTAGTTTACAGAGCCTTTGTAAGTAAACTTCCCACCTGTAACATAGCCAATAGTTTTTCCGTTAGATGATACCTTTTCGCCTTGAAGTTGAACGGGTTCAAAAAACACTTTATTTTCACTTTCAGCAGATTCGGCTAGCATAGGTCTGAATTCAGCTGAAGCGTTTTTTTGAAAGTACTTTTTTGGAATATTAACGTCAAGTTCAATGTCAATTACTCCACCATGCACTTCAACTTGAGTTGGAGTAACGGTATACTCTAGGGTGTTAAATTTGGACACCATTAAATCTAGCCCGCATGAGCTAAGAAATAATAGAGCTGTAAATACTATTGAGAACCTGAAAAGAATTGTCTTTTTCATTACTATGAATTTCATTATAAATTAATTGATACATGCAAATATATATTTATTAGATTAAAATCGATTAGTCTACATGATATAATTTTAAATATGTAATTGTTAACAATATTTTATATAAATAACTTACTTTTGCCAATCAAATTAATAATTTTAAATCATGAAAAATTTAATCATAATCTTACTTCTTGTAAGTTCTTTGAGTGTATTTTCTCAATCAAGAAACACACAATTTAATTCCATTTCAGTTGGTGCAGATGTGCTTTCTGCCAACGTCTTTTTAGGAGATATTAAGCAGCACGATTTTTATCCAGCAAGTATTGGAAATTTTAATGAATTTCGATTTTCAGGAGCGCTTAATGCTAAGAAAATGTTCAATAGTATGTATGGCTTTCAAGCGGAATTAAGCCTTGGGAAGTTAGCTGGATTAAGAAGAGAATATGGCAGTTGCGACTATTGTTTTACGGATTACAATTCTAGATTAGATTCTGTATCAACTAAATTTTTAGCGCATTACACAAGTGTTGACGCAAGTTTACTTCTTAACTTATCAAACTTTGTTATAAATACCAATGAATACAAATCATCAAAATTTAAGGTTTTTGGTGAACTTGGTCTTGGTTTGATGTCTTTTAGATCTGTTTCAAGAAAAATTTCTAACAATGAAATTATTGCCACCAGAGGATACAACGGTGATGAATCGCTAACAGATATTAAATTACAAACAGAAGGTTATTTTAAGGCTGGAACTCATGTATTGTATGATTTGAGTGACCGTATTGATTTAGCTGCAAAAATCAAATATTATCTAATTAACAGCGACTACATTGACAATACTCAGTATTCTGGTAGAAATGTAGTGCTTACAAAATTTGATAAATACATGTCGTTTTCTTTAGGTTTAACCTATTCAATAGGTTCAAAAAAGAAATCCATGCATTGGCATAACCCTTTGAATGAAGTGTATCATACCCAAAAACGCATTGTTCAAAAAGTGCAAAAAATGTCAAAAGATACTGACGAGGATGGTGTAGCCGATTATTTTGACAAAGACAATGAAACTCCAGAGGGGGTTAGTGTAGACGGTTCGGGTGTGCCTTTAGACGTTGATAACGACGGGGTGTACGATTATCAAGACGAAGACATTTTCACTTCTAGAAATGCAAAAGTAAATGCTAGTGGTGTTGAGTTGGATTCAGATGGTGATGGTGTTCCGAATAGTAGAGATTTAGAAAATTCAGCAAAAGGTGCTATTGTAAATTATCAAGGTATAGATGTGTCTAAACAGTTAAGTAACAATTCGATGCCTGCAGTTTTACCCTCAATATTCTTTGGTACTGCAAGCACAAAAATTCGAAGCGAAGACTTTAAAAGATTAGCAATTGCTGCTAAAATAATGAATGAAAATCCAAAGGATAAATACTTCGTTGTTGGCCATGCCGACAAAAGAGGTTCTATTGATTTCAATTTAGAATTAGCCAAAGAACGAGCAGAAAACGCAATTCGATACCTTGTTGATGTCTTTGGTATTGATGCCGATAGATTTGAAGTGGTCTCAAAAGGCGAAGCAAGTCCTTTGTTATTAAAATCTAACTTCAGTGAAGACTCTGAAAACGGAGGTTATAATTTTGAGGATTACATGAACGAAGTAAACAGAAGAGTTGACTTTATGAAGAAATAAGCTTAGAGCTTTTTAACTAAGTCCCAAAGAACAATCCCAGCACTGACTGAAACATTGAATGAATGTTTTGTTCCGTGTTGGGGTATTTCTATTACTTCATCGCTCATAGAAATACATTCGTCACTTACTCCATTGACTTCATTGCCAAAAATTAGTGCTAATTTTTTTGACTTATCAATCACAAAATTTTGAAGATCAACAGAGTTATCTGTTTGTTCAACACTTACGATGTGGTAATTTTCCTGGGTTAAGGTTTTTATGCAATCCATAGAATTTTCGAAATATTGCCAGTCCATAGACTCGGTTGCGCCTAAAGCAGTTTTACGAATTTCATTTTTTGGTGGGGTAGGGCAAATGCCGCAAAGCATTACCTTTTCAATCAAAAACGCATCAGATGTTCTGAATATTGAACCGACGTTGTGTGCGCTCCTTACATTGTCAAGAACAACTACAATAGGTAATTTTTTTGTACTTTTAAATTCTTCTAAATTTAAGCGATTTAATTCCTTATTTTTTAACTTACGCATCTTTTAAAAATCTGTTTGCTAAATTATATAAAATAGACCGTTGGTAGCTAAAAAAAATATGAGTGGTGAAAAGAAGGTTACGCCTTTGATGAAGCAATATAATAGCATTAAAGCTAAATACCCTACTGCTATGCTTTTATTTAGAGTAGGCGACTTTTATGAGACTTTTGGCGAAGACGCTGTAAAAGCTTCAAAAATTTTGGGCATAACTCTTACTAAAAGGTCAAATGGTTCATCTAATGATGCCTTGGCAGGTTTTCCGCATCATGCTTTAGATACCTATTTACCGAAACTAGTACGGTCAGGGCAAAGAGTAGCTATTTGTGATCAATTAGAAGATCCTAAAGCAACCAAATCAATTGTCAAACGAGGTGTAACGGAGTTAGTAACGCCAGGAGTGTCATACAATGATAAAGTGCTTGACCATAAGTCAAATAATTTTTTGGCTTCAATTCACTTTGGTTCTAAAGAGTTAGGAATTTCATTTTTAGATATTTCAACGGGTGAATTTTTACTCGCACAAGGCAAAGATGAATATATTGGTAAATTAATCCAAAGCTTTAACCCTTCTGAAATAATTATCCAAAAGCAATTTGCTCAAAAATTCAGTCAACTATTTGGTGATAAATATTACACCAGCACTTTAGAAGATTGGGTTTTTACTGATGATTTTACAAAAGAAAAACTGTTAACACATTTTGGTACACTATCTTTAAAAGGTTTTGGTGTTGAAAGCATGATTGCTGGAACTATTGCTGCAGGTGCGGTCTTGCATTACCTTTCTGAAACCCATCATCACCATATAAAGCACATCGTCAATTTACAGAGAATTGAAGAGTCCAACCATGTATGGATGGATAGATTTACAATTCGAAATTTAGAGCTGTTTAATTCCTATGGTGAAGATGCGGTAACATTGATTGATATCATAGATTACACAATTACGCCAATGGCATCTCGATTAATGAAACGATGGATGGCATTTCCGTTGAAGGAAAAAACCCTTATCAACGATAGGTTATCAGCTGTAGAATATTTCATGACAGCAGAAAGCTCAGTTTTATCATCAAGTATTAAAGAAATTGGTGATTTAGAGCGTCTCATTTCTAAAGTTGCTACTGCTCGAATTAACCCAAGAGAAGTGGTTCAGTTAAAACGAGCTTTGAATGCTATTGAGCCCATAAAAACCTTTTGCAAACAGTCAAACAATAAATCCCTTATTCAGCTTTCTGACCATCTCAATTTATGTGAAATTATCAGAGAAAGAGTTGAGAAAGAAATAAATGAAGACGCTCCAATTGCACTAAATAAAGGCAAGGTAATTGCTATGGGGGTAAATTCAGATTTAGACGATTTGCGCTCAATTGCTGAGCACAGTCACACTCACCTGCAACAAATACTTGAAAGAGAAACAGAACGCACTAAAATACCATCTCTGAAGATTGCATTTAACAATGTATTCGGCTATTATTTGGAGGTAAGAAATACGCACAAAGACAAAGTTCCTGAAGATTGGATTAGAAAACAAACATTAGTTAACGCTGAGCGTTATGTGACTCAAGAACTAAAAGAATTAGAGACTAAAATATTAGGTGCAGAGGAAAAGATTTTAGCTTTAGAAAGTAAATTGTTTAACGATTTGGTATTAAGCCTTATTGATTATATCCCAGAAGTTCAAATTAATGCACAAAGAATATCTCAGTTAGATTGTCTGTTATCTTTCTCAGAATTATCCAAACGACACAGCTATACCAAACCAGAAATTAATGATAGTTATGAATTAACCATTAATAATGGTCGACACCCAGTTATTGAACAACAACTGGCGGTAGGTGAAGAGTATATTGCTAATGATGTATTTCTTGATAGAGAAAATCAACAAATCATAATGATAACTGGTCCGAATATGTCTGGTAAATCAGCTATACTTCGTCAAACGGCTTTAATCGTACTATTGGCGCAAATGGGTTGCTTTGTTCCTGCAGAAAGTGCTAGTATAGGTGTTGTAGATAAAATCTTTACCAGAGTGGGAGCCTCAGATAATATTTCTCAAGGAGAGTCAACATTTATGGTTGAGATGAATGAAACGGCCAATATTTTAAATAATATTTCAGACCGAAGCCTAATATTACTCGATGAAATTGGGAGAGGAACAAGTACCTATGACGGTATTTCTATAGCATGGGCTATTGCAGAATTTGTTCACGAACACCCTACAAAAGCAAAAACCTTATTCGCTACTCATTACCACGAACTCAACGACATGACTTCAACGTTTAAGCGGATTAAAAACTTCAATGTATCCGTAAAGGAAATAGACAATCAAATTTTATTTTTAAGAAAGTTAGTTGAAGGCGGTAGTGAACATAGTTTTGGGATACATGTTGCAAAAATGGCAGGTATGCCAAAGCAAGTGGTTGACAAATCCAAACTTATCATGAAACGTCTTGAAAAAGCACATTCATCGGAAAGTAAACCAAAAGTAACACAGTCTACTAATGATGACGATTTACAACTTAGCTTTTTCCAGCTTGATGACCCTATTTTGGAACGTATTCGTGATGAAATAAAAGACTTAGATATTAATTCACTTACTCCAGTTGAGGCGCTTATGAAGTTGAATGAGATAAAAAAGGTAATTGGTCAATAAAAAAAATAAATAGAGGGTTTGTGCAATCTGAAAAATGTATTACATTTGCCCTCCCTACTGCGAGTGTAGCTCAGGGGTAGAGCATCACCTTGCCAAGGTGAGGGTCGTGGGTTCAAATCCCATCACTCGCTCAACATCCTCTTTGAATAAAAGAGGATTTTTATTGGATTACCCCAAGCCCAGGTGGTGGAATTGGTAGACACGTTGGACTTAAAATCCAATGGACAGTAATGTCCGTGCGGGTTCAAGTCCCGCCCTGGGTACTTAAAAGACTGAAGTTTTCTTCAGTCTTTTTTTGTTTCTTTAAACTTTTAAAAACAAAAACAGCACCCATTTACGGATGCTGTTTTTCTTTAAGGGATCAAAATAAGCTTTTCGAATACTCGAAATACTTTAGGAAGTAAGCCTATTTTTTTAGTAATTTCATACAACAAATTAAAACTACTTTTTTCAATATAGCACAACAGTTTTTGACGACTCATTAAATTACTTAGACGAAACGAGATATTTTTGGATGAATGAGATTTAAAGGTGTGTTTTTAGCCCCTCAAATACGATATTACTGGCTCCACTTCTGTCATTACAGAAGTTTGAAATGGTAGATTTATCCGTTGGATTAGACAGTTTTTGATGAATTATTTTTTCAAACTCTTGACTGTTTCTGATGGAATCAGCTATACCAAAATTAAGTGCATCAATAGCTTCTGGAAACTTTTGATAATTAGGTCCAAATATTATTGGCACATCAAATGCTAAAGGCTCAAGTATGTTGTGAAGCCCTTTGTGGCCAAAGCCACCGCCCACGTAAGCAACATCAGCGTATTGGTACAGTCGTGAAAGAATGCCAATACTATCAATGATAAGAACAGAATATTCAGAAACATTTTTATCATTTGACTGGCTATAAAGTAAGCCATGCTGTTTTAATTGAGGAGACAGTTCAATTTCATGAGGAGCAATGATGAATTTTAGATTTGGATTTCGTTGACTAATGTCAATAATCATTTGACTATCAAATGCATAAGTACTTCCGCAAACGATAAGTTTTTTATTGGATTTAAACTCTTCAATATACGGGATTAATTTCTCATTTGTGAGGTGATTTCTTATTCTATCAAACCTACTATCGCCACAAATAGTTGTATTCAAAAATCCTTTTTCTTTTAATAAATTATGTGAGTTTTCATCTTGCACATAAATGTGTGTAGTATTTTTTAAAATTTCCAAGAGCCAAAAGCCATAGGTTTTAAAAATTACATGATTACTTCTAAAAATAGCGTTTGCAGAAACGGTGGGTATATTTCTTTTTTTAAGCTCATTTAAATAATTGGGCCAAAATTCATTTTTTATAAAAATGGCTAATTTAGGGTTAACACAATCTAGAAATTGCTTGCTATTTGCATAGGTGTCCAGCGGTAAATAGCTTTTGAAATCAATAGCATCATGTGTAGCGTTTATATAGCCTGAGGGTGAAAAAAAAGTAACTAAAACAGAATAATTGTTTTTCCACTTTTTGATTAAATCAATTAGTGGAATAGCTTGTTCGAACTCGCCTAATGATGCACAATGAATCCAAACAATATCTTTTTTATGACCAGAGGGTAAATGTGTAATTATATTTTTTTGACCCTCATTCCACAACCTTGCTTTTTTATTGAATATTGAAGCGATTCGCACCAATAAACCATAAAGATGTATTCCTATTTGATACAATCTCATCATATCTTAAAAGTAGTAAAACTCCCTAGTGGACCGTTTAGAAATTGGAACTATCCATCCAAATTTTATACCAAAGAACGAGTCGTTTCTCATTTCATCAGCGTTGGCAGTGTTATGGTTATAAGTTCGTTGGTTTTTGGTGAAAGCCCGTGTATATTCAATGCCTGAGAAGAAGTGAATACCTTTGTTTTTACTAATGTTTAAAAAGCCTAAGAAAATAGAAGAACTCAATCCGCCAGTCAATTGGTCGTACATTTTTTTATTTTCTTCATTCAATTGAGGTACTGATGAATTTTTAACATCAATATTAATTTTATGTTGATGATAGCCTAAGCTGCCATAGCCTAACACGCCAGACTTTTCATGAAAAACAGGGTGTAGGTAACCTAGTTTCAAATTAAAATTATTTCCTCTTTCTTGAAAGAGAACATCAGCAATCTGACCATTTTCATCAATGATATTTTGATTTTCATCCATTAAGTGGTCAAGAATAGTAGAGTCGTTTACGTTATTGCCAAATATGAAAGAGGTATTAAAAGAAAAGTAAATATTCTTTGGAGTTATTAAGGATAATTCAATTCCCAAATTTGAATTTATACCAAAATCTACTTTCATATCTGCCAAAGGAAATTGAAGCTCATAATTTGGTGAAACAAATACGATTTTTTCATTCACCTTTTCTTCCTCTTGAGAGTAGGCATTTAAAACAAGTAGGGCAAAAAGAAAGAATAGCTTGAATTTCATTTTTTGATTTTTGGCTAATTTAAATATTCTAATGGCATTAATAACGAGAAAGCCTTTAGATTTATTGATTATCTTTGAATGGCAAAACAAAATTTAGAATGAAAACGATTTTAATAACAGGTGGTGCAGGATTTATAGGTTCTCATGTCGTTCGTTTATTTGTAAACAAATACCCTAATGTAAAGATAGTTAACTTGGATAAGTTAACCTATGCTGGAAATTTAGAAAACCTACAAGATGTAGAGTCTTCAGAAAATTACTGTTTTGAAAAAGGGGATATTGTTGATGCTAAATTTATAGATGAGTTATTTCAAAAATACCACTTTGATGGTGTAATTCACTTAGCAGCAGAGTCTCATGTTGATCGTTCAATTACCAATCCGCTTGAATTCATTCAGACCAACGTAATAGGCACATTCAATTTATTACATTCGGCAAAAAAATTATGGTCTGACGACTATGAGGGTAAATTATTTTATCACGTATCTACCGATGAGGTTTACGGTTCACTAGGCAAAGAAGGGTTTTTTACTGAAACGACTCCTTACGATCCAAAATCTCCCTATTCCTCTTCAAAGGCAAGTTCAGACCATTTTGTAAGGGCTTACGGCAACACATATGGATTGCCATTTATAATTTCAAACTGTTCAAATAACTACGGCGAAAATCAATTTCCTGAAAAGTTAATTCCATTATTTATAAATAACATTCGCAACAACAAGGCCCTTCCTGTATATGGTGATGGCATGTTCACCAGAGACTGGCTATATGTAGTAGATCATGCCAGAGCGATAGATGTTGTATTTCACAAGGGTAAAGTTGGTGACACATATAATATTGGAGGCTTTAACGAGTGGACAAATATTGATTTGATAAAGTTATTGTGTAAGGTTATGGATAAAAAATTAGGAAGAGATCCAGGCACATCAGAGTCTCTTATAACCTTTGTGAAAGACAGACCTGGACACGATAAACGCTATGCAATTGATGCATCAAAAATTAATCAGGAATTAGCATGGGAGCCATCCTTACAGTTTGAGGAAGGATTAGAAAAAACGGTAGACTGGTACCTTACAAATCAAGATTGGTTAGATAATGTAACATCGGGTGCTTATCAGCAGTATTACCTTAAACAATACAGTTAAATAATTTATGTTTTCATTTTTTAGAAAAAAAGAAAAACAGCTAGAGTCTATTGGTTTTGACTCCCTTAATTGTGATATACACTCTCATTTTATTGCTGGTATTGATGATGGTTCTCCTGATTTGAAAACATCAGTAGAGTTAGTTAAAAAAATGAAAAGTCTAGGGTTTAAAAAAATTATCACGACACCTCATGTCATGCATGATTTTTACAGAAATACCCCTGAAATCATATTATCTGGATTAGAAGATTTAAAAAATGAACTCAAAGCCCAGTCTATTGAAATTGATATCAGTGCTGCAGCTGAGTATTATGTAGATTTTTATTTTGAATCAAAGTTAAATGCTGATGAAGCGTTTTTAACCTTTGGAGATAAACACATTCTCATTGAAACGTCTTTTGTTTCTGAGCCTCCAAACTTTTCTGAATCAATTTTTAAGCTGCAGTTAAAAGGCTATAAGGTTATTTTAGCCCATCCTGAGCGATACAGCTTTATGTCTATTGATGATTTAAAAAAATATAAAAGCCGATCAGTAGAGTTACAACTTAACTTATTGTCCCTTCTAGGGTATTATGGCAGCGAGTGTAGGCGCAAAGCTGAACAAATGATCGAAAGCAATATGGTCGATTATGTCGGGACGGATTGTCATAATCTTAATCAATCAACACTTTACCACAAATGCGCTACCAATAAATATTGGCACAAGCTTATAAATAGTGGAACACTAAAAAACCATTTATTGTAAGATTTGAGCACTTTCAGTTTCTAATGCCCTATCCATTTTTTTGAATAAACCTTGCAGTACTTTCCCTGGTCCAACTTCAATAACTTTAGATAAGCCATCGCTTTGCATCTGTTCCATAGTTTGAGTCCATTTAACAGAAGCTGTTAGTTGTTTTATTAGGTTTGATTTAATTTTGTCAGGATCGCTTTCAGCTTTAGCAGTAACATTTTGATAAATAGGACAGTTGCCATTTTTAAAAGGCGTTGCTTCAATGGCATTTGCAAGTTCTAATCGTGCTGGCTCCATTAGAGGAGAGTGAAACGCACCGCCAACAGGCAGTTTTAAGGCTCTTCGAGCACCTTCTTGAGTTAACTTTTCGCAAGCTTCGTCAATGGCTTCTAATGAGCCAGAAATGACCAGTTGACCAGGGCAGTTGTAGTTTGCTGGAACGACAATTCCATCAATTTCACTGCAAATGCGTTCAACAACATTGTCATCTAAGCCCAGTATTGCAGCCATAGTTGATGGGTTTTGTTCGCATGCTTTTTGCATGGCCATTGCTCGTTTGTAGACAAGTTTCAAGCCGTCTTCAAAAGTCATATAATCGGCTGCAACAAGTGCTGAAAATTCACCAAGCGAATGACCTGCAACCATATCGGCATTAAAATTCTTTCCTAATACTTTAGCTAAAATTACAGAGTGAAGAAAAATAGCCGGTTGAGTAACCTTAGTTTGTGTAAGTTCATCATTTTCGCCTTCAAACATGATATCAGTAATTCTAAAACCTAAAATGTTATTGGCTTGTTCGAAAAGTTCTTTTGCTAGTGCCGAATTTTCGTATAAATCTTTTCCCATTCCAGAAAATTGTGCCCCTTGTCCAGGGAATACATATGCTTTCATATTTTAATTCAGTTTTGAGTTTATTAAATTCATGAATTCTAATCTTGTTTTTTCGCTATCTAGAAAAGCTCCAGAAAATGCCGAAGTCGTGGTCATGGAGTTTTGTTTTTCTACACCACGCATTTGCATACATAGATGGCGGGCCTCCATTACAACGGCCACACCTTTAGGTTGAAGCGTCGTTTGTATGCAATCTCTTATTTCATTGGTTAAACGCTCTTGTACTTGCAAGCGCCTTGAAAAGGCATCAATTACTCTTGGTATTTTGCTAAGTCCAACAATTTTTCCATCAGGTATGTAGGCAATATGAGCCTTACCAAAAAACGGTAACAAGTGATGTTCGCACAAGGAATAAAATTCAATTCCTTTTACCAATACCATTTGGCTGTAGTCTTCTGAAAACATAGCAGATTCTAATATTTCAGAGGGATTAATGCCGTAGCCATGGGTAAGAAACTGCATTGCCTTTGCAACGCGCTCTGGTGTTTTTAGTAGCCCTTCTCTGCTAGAATCTTCACCTATCAAATCCAATACTTTTTCGTAGTGCTCTTTTAATGAGTCCAGAGCCTCTGGAGAATAATGTTCTTCTTTTTTATATCCTGACATATGTTTTATTTTCCGAAGTATTCGACAAAATTATTTTCTGTTTCTTGAACTTTTACCAAGTGTAATATGGCGCCTAAATTTTTTATATCGGTCTCTAATTCTTCCCAAATGGCTATTGCTAATACTTCCGTTGAGGCCATTTTACCTTTCATAAAATCGACGTCCAAATTCAAGTTCTTGTGGTCTAATTTATCTATAACTTTTTTTTGAATTATAGATGCTAAGTCCTTCAAGTTAACAACAAATCCTGTTTCTTGATCTACTTCACCTTTTACTGTTACAAACAATTCGAAGTTATGACCATGCCAATTTTGATTTGCACATTTACCAAACACTTCAATATTTTTTTCATCGCTCCAGTTCTCATTTCTGAGCATGTGAGCAGCATTAAATCGTTCTCTTCTGGTTATATAAATCATTTTTTCTTTTTGAGATCAGCAAATATACGACCTTTTTACGCAAAGGAATTGGTATCTTTGCGCTATGGATTTCCTAATTGTAAGTGCAACGAAAGAGGAATTGACTTTGGATAATAATCGTCATTTGGTTACTGGTGTAGGTATGGTCTCTACAGCAATAGCAGTAACGAAAGAACTTTCCAAAAATCATTATGACTTAGTTATAAACGTGGGTGTTGCGGGTTCTTTTAATCGTTCGCTTGAGCTTGGAACTGTTGTTGAGGTGAATGAAGATTTCCTTTCTGAATTAGGTGCTCAAGACGGAAATAGATTTCTTTCCCCTCTTGAAATGGACTTGGATATTGATTATCAAGTGCGGATGCCTGATCGCACACATCTTTCGAAAGTTAGAGGTATTACAGTAAATACAGTTCATGGCGATGATTTGTCGATAATGAAAATAGTCCACCGACTAAACCCTCAAGTTGAAAGTATGGAAGGGGCAGCATGTATGCTGGCTTGCAAGGCTGCTGATGTTCCCTGTGTACAGATTAGAGCCATTTCTAATCTTGTTGAAAAAAGAAATAAATCCAATTGGAATATTCCATTAGCCATTCAACAATTGAACAAAGAGTTAGAACAATTCATTTCAACACTATGAAATTAACGCTTGGTTTTTCCCCTTGTCCTAACGATACTTTTATGTTTGATGCCCTTGTGAATAAAAAGGTTGACACAGAGGAGCTGGAGTTTGAGGTGATTCTCGAAGATGTAGAAACGTTGAATTTAATGGCCTTAGAAAGAAAATTAGACGTTACTAAATTATCCTTTAATGCTTTTTTACGTGCTTGTTCGGATTATATTTTACTTCAAAGTGGTTCTGCGCTTGGAAAGAATTGTGGTCCATTAGTAATTTCTAAAGCCCACCATTCCTTAGATTCTAAATCTAAAGTAGCTATTCCTGGAAAATATACTACGGCGAACAGCTTATTTCAATTAGCCTTTCCCAATTGCAAAAATACGACTGAGATTATATTCTCTGAAATAGAAGACGCTGTACTTAATGAGCGTGTAGATGCTGGAGTAATAATCCACGAAAATAGGTTTACTTATGAGCAAAAAGGCCTACAAAAAGTAATGGATTTGGGAGAGTATTGGGAGTCTGAAACTGGACTGCCTATTCCCTTGGGTGGAATAGCTGTTTTAAGAACATTTAACACCGATATTCAGCAAAAAGTTCAGCGAGTGTTAAAGCGATCTATTGAGTACGCTTTTCAAAATCCAAAAAGTTCAGAGGATTATGTTTGTAAGTATGCTCAAGAAATGAGCTATGATATCATGAAGAAACACATAGAACTTTATGTCAATGAATATTCGGTTAATTTAGGGGTAAATGGAAGAGAGGCTATTGAATACTTATTTCAAAAAAATAATGTTTCGACAGAAAACCTATTTGTAGGCTTATAATTCTTCGGACAATTCAACAAGAAAACTTCTGATTTCTTTCAATCGGGATACAATTTCATAATTGTTAATTGTATCGTCTTTGTTCTCTTTGAGTTTCTTTTTTGCGCCTTCAAGAGTAAACCCTCTTTCTTTAACAAGGTGATAGATGATTTTGAGGTTTTCAAAATCAGCTTTTGTAAAGAGTCTGTTGCCTTTTTTATTCTTTTTTGGCTGTAGAATATCAAACTCTTTTTCCCAAAATCTAATCAGAGAAACATTGACATCTAAAGTTTTGGCAACTTCGCCTATAGAGTAATATAGTTTTTCTATTGGTTTCTCTTTGTAAGGCATCTTAGTCGAAGGATTGATTTTCTTGAGATGAAAGCTCTAACATTCTGTCGAACTCTTCTGGAGATAAATCGTTGTGGAAGTAGTAGGCAGGATTTATTTTTTTTCCGTCCTTATGAACTTCATAATGAAGGTGAGGAGCTGTAGATTTTCCTGAACTTCCAACATACCCAATAATGTCGCCACGTCTAACCTTTTGACCGTTTCTAACGGTATATTTTGTCATGTGAGCATACAATGATTCATACCCATAGCCATGGTCTATAACAACATGATTTCCAAAGCCTCTTTTACTTCTTTTGGTTTTAGCAACCACACCATCACCAGTAGCATAAATCGGAGTTCCTTTTGGCGCTGAGAAGTCTACTCCATAATGGAACTTTAGTTTTTTGTAATAAGGATCAATACGTCTGCCATAACCTGAGGCAATTCGTTTTAGTTCATTATTTTTAACAGGCTGAATAGCAGGTATTGAAGCCATCATGTCTGACTTTCTTTGTGCCATTTCAATTACTTCATCAAAAGATTTTGACTGAATGTAGAGTTGTTTGGAAATTTGATCAATCTTTTTGACTGTTGATATAAGAATTTCTGTATTGTCATATCCTTCTAAATCTTTGTAGCGGTTAACTCCACCAATACCAGCTTTACGAATAGAATTAGGGATTGGCTCTGCTTCAAAAATTACTCGATAAATATTATCGTCTCTATCCTTAATGTTTTCTAAAACTGCTGAAATTTGGTTGAGACTTTTGTCCATTAGCTCGTATTGAAGCTTTAGCTTATCAAGCTCTCGTTTCAGCATTTTCTCTTTAGGACTATCAAAGAAGTTAAATGCAGCAAAAACCATTATTAATCCGAAAAAAGCACTGGCAAACATGAATACAGAAATGTTTTTTAGCCGATGTTTCCATGTTTTCTCAATCCTTTTGTAGGAAAGAGATTTTTTATCATAGTAATACTTTGCTTTTTTCATAAGGTATTTTACCTAAATTTGCCACAAAAGTACGTAATTCGTGTAAAATAAGCATTACCTATTTTCATCTTGTTAACATGTACATGTGAATTATAACATTATACTGTAAAAATGAAATCGACAGAAATTCGAAATCAGTTTCTAAGCTTCTTTGAAGAAAAGACCCACGTGACTGTGCCATCGGCACCTATGGTTATT
>Ga0209653_1001843_pt1 | contig 16315 bp, 27 predicted proteins | sample SaaInl6LU_22_DNA_FD_184644 | JGI IMG/M metagenome (GOLD analysis project Ga0209653, IMG submission 184644) | Marine microbial communities from expanding oxygen minimum zones in the Saanich Inlet - ESP_116LU_22_DNA (SPAdes) (version 2) | ecosystem: Environmental > Aquatic > Marine > Intertidal...
AAGGGGTGAGTTGAGGTTAGTAATCATAATCATCATCATTATACGGTTTTTCTTTTGGAGTAGGTCTTTCATCAATTCCATCTTCGAGGTTATCTTGGATATCCAAATCATTGGTCTTTTTATCCATATACATCCATATCCATTCTTTTGGTATCATATATTATTGAGTTAGTTCCCTATCGTTCAAAGGGGGTTCGATTCGTTACTTACCTCTACCTACTTTACGAATTCCTTTATCGGCTCCTTTACCTTTGTTATTGGAATTCTTTTTAAACTTTGAATTTGTATTAGTTGTTTTGTTATCGTGTTTGTTACCAAAAAATTTACTGCTCATTTTAATCTTTTTATTATTTCTTCAAATTTGCCAATCAATTCCTTATTACCACCACCATGTTTTTCTTGTTCTTTTGTGATGGTGTTTGTTAAGTTTTTGATTATCTCATTTTTTCTTTCTTTCTTATTTAGTTTTGCCATATTATAATTTTATTTAAGTTCTTCATTATTTGTAAACGAATCAACATCATTAATTATGTGATTCAACATTGAGTTATTTTTGTTCATATATTCTATTAGTGATTCTCTAAGTTCATATACCCAATCATACATAGAATCTCTGAAAGGTATCCATTTATCTTCTTTTGTCCAATTTCTAATATTCCACATAATTTCATTAATCGTTTCATATCCTTCTTTAAAAGGTGGATTTGGAACTTTAATTCCTCCTGATTCTATAATCTGTTTTAAAGTATTAAATGATTTATAATAAACAGGTATAAATGGTTTACCAAGAATAATGTGAAGAATCATTCTTTCTGATTGATGGTTTTTATGTTCATGTAATATTGTTATATTAGATAGTGGTAACATATTCCACATTGCTTCTCTTGAATTATCATCTAACCACTCACCACCAAAATCTTCCAAGTTATATCCTCTCTTTGAGAGTACATTTTCTGGATTTGATTTAAAATAATTTCGTAATTCTTCATAGTGTGTTGATTTTTCATTCCAAAATGATTCATCTGAACAAGACATTTCTTTCCAATCATCAAACCCACCAGACATAGTGACTCCAATTTCTTTTACATTTAAGTTTATTAAATTTTTAGCTACTTCTGCTTTATCTTTATACCACCTTCTTGTTGAATAGTGAAATTTATATTTAACATCATTTCTATCTAATTTTTTAAAAAATCTATGAAAGTGAAAAAATTCTCTATGAAAGTGAGTTGAAGGCCAGAATACTGAATTTATGAACTGAGAATAACAATCATATCTGTTATCCTTTTTTACCTTGTATATGGTTTCTAACTTTTCGTTACTCATCAAACTATCTGTAAATAGATGTATATTTGGATGTAAATTGAGTAAAATTGAATTACTTAAATCTGTTGTACCCCTTTGAAAGTTTGATTCAAACCCTACAAACGGTTCCCAAGAATTTATCATTAACGCAACATTAAAACCTTCTTCATACCATCTATTTAATTGTGGAATGATATTATTAGTAATATCATCTTGAAAATATGCCAACGGTGGTAAAGCAATATCTAACTGAGCCGTTTCAAAGTAATGTAAGTTTAAATTAAATACATTTAAAGATTGTTTATCATTTGTAGCATGATGCATTTCATAAGATGGGGAAGTTTTAAAAGTAGTATTTACTTGAAAATCTTTGTATGTGAAATTATGAACAATTGTATCGGTGGATTTATCTTTATTAGGTAATTGTTTATGGAATTTATTAAATAGTCCTGCTGCAGTATGAGTTTTTACATCTTTTGGATTTATTTCCGCTCCATGAAACATTAACCAAAAGTTTTCATAACTATATCTGTGTAAAATATTAATATTTACTGATTTGTCAGACATAAATCGTATCCATTACTTCTTTTATTATTGCACAATCTTCGTACCTCTCTTTTCCTTCCATATATTCTAATAATTCAACCAAACTTTCAATTGGAATCAAATTTACAATTGTTCGTTTTCTTATAGTACCTTTATTGTAACAGGCTAACATCCACTCCAAAGATTTTACTCTCATTTCAGACATTGTGGTTTTATCTGTTAATCGGTTTCTATGAAAAAACTCTTCTGGTCCCAATTAGAATATATTTATCTTTCCTCTTAATATATCCCAAAACATCATCCAATCTGCCATTTTAGCTTTCCATGGGTCTTTAAATGCAGCTGGTTCATTCTTTTCAAAAAGATAATGACCTGTCCATGCAAATGGATAGATGATAAATGGAATTACTGGTATCAAATACCATAACCAATGATAAAATATCAAAAAAGTACTTATTAAAGTTACCCATTGACCTAAGAAATGTAATCTAATACAATTCTTATTTTGATGTAATGTAAGATACATCTTATAATAATCTTTTAGTTTCATACTATTTGTTGTTTAAGTTCTTCTTCTTTTTCTTGTTTATCAACCACCATACACTCGGTAGTTAAAATCATACCAGCAATCGAGGCTGCATTTTGGATAGCGGTTCTCGTTACTTTTTTAGGGTCGATGATACCTGCATCAAACATATCAACAAATTTTTCATTCTTTGCATCATATCCACCACCGTTTTGTTTAATATATTCTACAACAGTTCCTTCGGTTACACCACAGTTTTTAAGAATCTGAGAGATTGGTGATACTAATGAAGTTCTAATTATATCAAAACCTTTTTGATATGAAGGTGATTCATCTAATGGAGTATCTCCAAGAGTATCTTGTATTTTAAGAAGTGCTATACCACCACCTTCAACAATACCTTCTTCAATAGCAGCTCGTGTTGCTTGTAATGCATCATCTACTCTATCTTTCTTTTCCTTTAATTCAACCTCTGAACCTGCTCCTATATAAAGAACCGCAACTCCACCACTCAATTTAGCTAATCTTTCTTGTAGTTTTTCTTTATCGTAATCAGAATCGGTATTATCAATTTGTGTTTTGATTTGTTCAATTCTTGATTGAATTTCTTCAGATAAACCTCCACCATTTACAATCGTAGTGTTATCCTTTCCTACTGTAATTTTTTCACAAGTTCCTAAAGATTCTGTTGTTACCTCTTCTAATTTGAATCCCATTTCTGGTGAAATAACTTCACCACCTGTAAGTATGGAGATATCTTCTAACATTTGTTTTTTTCTATCACCAAATGAAGGAGATTTTACTGCAACTACATTTAAAAATCCTCTTAATTTATTTACAACAAGAGTTCCCAATATCTCTGATTCAACATCATCAGCAATAATCAACAATGAACGAGATTCTTGTGATACCGTTTCTAATAATGGAAGTAAATCATTCATATTTGATAATCTACCATCATATAACAAAATATATGGATTCTCCAAATCAGCTGATAATTTTTCTTTGTTATTAGCAAAGTGAACCGATAAATATCCTTTATCAAATTGCATACCTTCTACTAATTCCATTGAAGTTTCAAATCCTTTTGATTCTTCAACTGTAATTACACCATCAGTTCCAACTTTTTCAAAAGCATCTGCAATCAATCCACCGATAGATGAATCATTATTTGCTGAAATAGTTGCTACTTGTTGAATCTTACTTTTATCAGAACCTACAACAATTGCTTGTTTTGATAATTCTTCAGTTACGATACGAACTGCTCTTTCAATACCTTTTTTAAGTTCCATTGGGTTTGAACCATTTTCTACTGCCTCAAATCCTAATCTTGCAATTTCTTGAGCAAGAACAGTTGCAGTTGTAGTACCATCACCAGCCTCATCAGCTGTTTTAGATGCAACTTCCTTTACTAATTGAGCTCCCATGTTTTCAAAAACATCTTCTAACTCAATTTCTTTTGCAACTGATACACCATCTTTTGTAATATGAGGTGCACCATGTTTTTTTTGTAATAAAACATTTCTACCTTTCGGTCCTAATGTAACCTTTACTGCATCTGCAAGAGTATCTAATCCATTTTTTAATGATTCTCTCGCCTGTACATCAAACTTTATTTGTTTTGCCATTTTTCTATTAATTTATTTATTATTATTTTTATTAAGGTAATTCTTCACCTATTATAATTTCTTTATGTCTTTGTTGCTGAACATTTTCAAAATCACTTGAACCTATATTTGGATGTATTCTATTTGACCAATCTATACACAACTCTTCCATTTTTTCATCATAAAATTCTTGAGCATTTTCTTTAATCCATTTTAAATGCTCTTCTAATCTCAGATGTCCATCGGTAGTCATTTCTTGAGCGTCTGCATCCCAAATATCATATCTTGGTTTATCTGTAATATATTCCATGATTGGTTTTCCTGTAACTAAATCATATTTTCTTTTTGTTCCTATTGTATAGTGAGAACCATTTTTACCCTTATTTATTTGGTTTGAATCTTCATCATAACTAAATGCAGAATATATTCTCCAAGTACAACCAATAGAATCTAAAAAATGTTTCATAGATTTTGCACATACCCAACTATTATTTAAACCATGAACAGGACTCCAAATATTTCTTTGAAAAGTTTCTCCAAAATAATCATCATTACCAGAAGCATAGATGTTACCAGTTGCAGTCCAAGTACCCATAGTTTGAATGAAGTCTGCTCTATTATCATCAGATAACATAATAAGAACTGTATCATCTTTAGTTATGTTATATTTTTCATTTATTTCATATAGATGAGATAGTATAAAGTAATTTCCACATCCACCTTTTCCATAGTTATGATATTCTTCATAAAAATATCCTATATAATCAGCCCATGTTGGCCATGTCCAATTTGTGTGTGAACATCCAATAGTAAATAATCTCTTTTTTACCATGATACTTCCCAATCTTTAAATTCTGATGCAATACAATCTACTTTATAATCTTTTCTACCACCGTCCAATTCTTGTATCTTATTCTTAGCAGTGTTTCTGATTCCATTTAGACCATGTGTAAGTAAAAGTTGATTTCCTTGATTCTCACCACTTCGTGCATTATCTTCATTGTACCAAATATGTGAATTCATCTGTGAAAGTACAATTACTGCTCTTATGAATTCACCATCTACTTTATCTTTTTCTTTGAGGATTTCGTTGATGTCGTGTACAATATCTGATATTTCCTTTGAATATTCATCTTTGTGTTGAGGAATCTTTACTTCTTTCAATTGTACAATAGATAATCTATCTATTAATTCTCCTAATGTTGGTAAGTATTTTCTCATGCGAAACAATTATTTAATTCTTTTTCTAAAACCTTTATAAATACATATTTGTTATTTAATAATTCTTCATATGAATTATAATACATTTCATGTAATTCATCTTTTGAATGGGTTAATAACTTATATATACTCAAATTATACTTTTTTAACTTTTCTTTTCCTGTATTTAATTCATCAAAATCCACATATTGATAAATCTTAGAATTAAAGTTCAGTCCCATTTCATTAAGTTTTCTATAATAACCTGCCTCAGTTAAACAATAAAATGGTAAAAGATTAACTATTGGTTTGATGGTCTTTTCCGAAACTTGCAAATATTCATTTCTTGAATCCTCTAAAAAAGTATCAACACTTCCGAATCCATAAAAATATGTTTCTGAAAATATTTCTACATATGAATTAGAATATAGATTAAAATTAAAGTCTCCATTCTCTAAATTAGATTCAACCCATCCTTCAGAAGTCCATAGTTTGTGTTTTTTATTTAAACCATAAGTTTCACTTCTAAAAAAATCTGCTATTATAGGTAAGTTATATGTTTCATCTTTTATTGATTTAACATATTCTTTATCTTTTGCTGGATGAGTTCCAAAACACAATTCAAATTCATCCTTATCAATTTTTTCAATAGATGGGAATCCAATCTGGCCTTCTGTTTCTAATTTATTATTAAAAATGAAATCTAATATTTGGATTCTTTCTAATCTTGGATGACTTGTTAAGTAAAGATACTTAAATGGTCTCAAGAATTTAGATAAGTACAAACAACTTTCATCAAAAAATTTAGAGCGTTCTAAAACAAAATCTTGTTGTCTTATTTTAGGGTCATAAAAATAGTGATTATCATATCCATATAATAAAAGATTTGGAGATACTACTCTTATATTTTTTTCTGAAAACTCTTTCAGTAAATCTTTAAAATTTGTTACTGATATTGGATAATCAGAACTAATACAATCTATCAATATATTTTTACCAAGAGAATTTAAAAAATTAATCGATTCCTTATTATAAATAAAACCAGCGTTTTCTGGTATAATAACATCCCACTCTTTTTTAAATGATTCCGATGACTCTTGAACAAACATCCAATCATCCATAGTAAGAGATTCTTTAATAAAATCTGGTTTTATTTTTACTTTAAAAATATCCATAATAGATTATATTGTTGTAACACCTCTTTTTTGTACTACCATTGTTGCATTTTTGTTTGCAAATTCAATAGATTCTGAAATATCATATGTTTTCAAATATTCAACTACAAATGATGCCATCCAAGTATCACCCGCTCCACTTAAATCTCTAACCTCAACTGTATTATCGACTGGGAATGTATTTTCCATATACATACAACCCTTGTTTCCAAGTGTAATGATTAGTTTTTGTTTCCAATCTTCATACTTTGCTCCATGTTCTTTGCAAATATCCCATTCTGATTCATTCATCTTTACAAAACTATAAGGTTCAAAAGATGATATATCAACTACCTTTTTTGTATCAATAAAAGAACATTTAGCATTCTCACCAATTTTTCTAATATCATCGTATGATATAAATCCTTTATCATAATCAGCAACAATCACTGCATCATATTCATCGAAATCAATATCTTTTATACTGAAAGTATTTTCAACAGAATCATTTGAATCTACTCTCATAATGATGTGATTCGCCTTTTCTTCTACATATCTTGTTTTGGTTATCTCTTCGGAGTTTGTGATGAGTTCGACTTTCTGTACTCCTAATCTTCTAAGATTTGCAACAACATTTGCTGCCATACCATCATTGGTAACTTTTTTGGTAGGTTTAAATATGGGAATGGGAGCCTCGGGTGCTAATCTATTACATTCACCATAAATAAATACATCCGTACAACTATCTCCTATAACTAATATTTTCAAAACTGATTATTTTAAATTTTTAACTCTTTCACAAATTTCATATTCTTCTTCATAAAGAGCCCATTGAAGAATTTTATCTAAAGTATCTTCTACACTTTTTCTTTGAACACTAAAATCAAAAGCCTTTTTCTCTTTTCTGATTTGAGCTTCTACTCTAACACATTTAACCTCATCTAAATTATTGTACAAAAGTTCCTCACATCCAACAAGTAGTTCAGGCATTAAAGTTCTTTTACCTTCACCCATTGTCCACTCATAAATATCAGTATTTCCAATATGAATAGTTAATATTTTTTTTTCTTCTATCATATTATTCTATGATTTTCTAATTTTGTCTCTAACTCAAATATTTTAGAAATAAGATTCTCTCTTTCTTCCTTGTATTCATTCAATTCATCATCTCTATCTTTTAATAATTTTTTTTGTTTTTCAAATTCATTTGCTCTTTTCTCAAGGTCTGTAATATATGAATGATTGTTTGAATGAACATTCTTTAAAACTGTTTCTTTTAGTTTTATTTGTTTTTGTAGTTTATTTTCAACAATAGATTGTTTTCTAATATCTTCTGTTTTTATTTCTAATTCACTTTCTAAAAACTCAATTTGATTTGTTAATTCTTTTATTATTTGAAATGACTCTTGTTCTGCAGAATTCATATTATCTTGAAATTCTTTTTTTCTATCAGTATCCCAAACTTTAAAAAGTTGTTCTTCTAATTCACTTATTTCAATTTTAATATCATCTCTTTTTGAAAAAACATAATCTACCTTATTATTAATTATGTATCTGACTATACATTTTGAAAGAATATCATTTCCTTCTTGAGTATCAATAGATGAACTCAATTTATCCGATATACTATATTCTCCATCAATATTTAAAAGTTGGATATAATCTGCTCTTTCATAAAATGAGTTTAATTTAGATTTAGTACATTTAGAATAAAATGGAACAACAATATTATCATATTTTTTATTCCACTCTATAAAAGATTCTACTTTATTTAAGGTAGAATGTACATTTACTTTATCATCAATTAATTCTAACAAAATTACTTTATTATGAAATAAATTTGTCTGTATAAAATTAGATATAGTATTTATTATATCTTCATTAGAAGTAAATTTATCAGATAAATTAATGTAGTTGTTATCAAAATATTCTGATATCTGTTTTGGAAATCCTTTTATATTTTTAGATTCACTTGAAAAAGATGAGCCTATACAAATTACGGAAGCATCAATAAAATAATTACTCCGTATCCAATTCTTCCAATTTTCAAGTGATTCGTTTTCCTTCATTTATAACTTTACTTCTAAAATAACAGAACAAAAATTTTCCATTTTGGATTCTTCTGGTGTAATTTTTGTAATTGTCCAATCTGTTTTTCCAAAGTGGATTTTACCACCAAGATTTAAACAAGGACCACCTTCGAAATCAAACATTGTTTGGTTTCCATTTTCATCTTCTGAACCTCTTGAAATTATAGATTCACCCATTACTCTAAGTTTAGTTGGTCCAATTTTTTCAATAACCCTATCGTTTCCATATCTATTTTGAACGATTTCCATACGCATATTATTTTACCTCGTTTGACTTTGATTTAAAATATATTTCAATTAAATTTTTGTGATTTTCTCCTTTAGATTTATACCATAAATCAATATATTTTCGAGTAGCAGGAATATGCTCTCGATTACTCATTGATTTGATAACTTGGAGAACTTTTTTCATTTCTTCTCTGAAGTGTTTATTTGTTTCTATATCGTTGACTGTAAGGTCAAACCTAAATGTTTCCATACTATTATATATATTATCTATATCAGATTTTTATCAAAATATAACTTCTTCTTAAATTGTAAAAAATCAGAATGTGTTGATTTTATTTCCTTTAAATTACCATCTATATATTCTTTTTTTATAAGATGATTGTATATTGTACCTGCACCAATGAGATTAGCAAAATACCCTTGATGTTCGTCATCAATCATCCCATTAGTTTCATGTTCAAATAAAAATTTACTATTATCATAAAAACACAAAGTTTCTTCTCCTTCTATGTTATATTTTACTGTTTTTAGTTTTATATCAAAAGAATTTCTTTGATTTGGTGAAAATAAATCATCAAAATTGATGAATTCATATTTTATATTATTTGAATCTAAAAAATTTATGAAAAATAATAAATTCATTTGTAATTTTTGTAATAAATCATCAAAATTTACAGTTTCTACCAAAAAATCAGAATATATATTTTTCACTTTGTTCGATACTAATATATCACTTTGATAATATTTCCATACAACATCAAAGTTTGAGCCTGGTGGGTGAGTTGGAACATAATTACAAATTACATAATCATTTATAGTATTGGAATAATATTCTTTTCTACCAAGAGAGCTCATCTCTAATAAAAGTAAAGTTTCTTCTTTTTTAAAGTTTGGGTCTGATAATAAATCAAAAACCAATCGATACATTCTTTCATTCCCAGCCCCATGTTCAGCAAGATTATTTATCTGAATATCATTATCTATATAAGTTTTTAAAATACCAGGCCATGAACAATTTTCCATATTCGGATATTTTACTACGTTTTTATATATAGATTTAACTTGAGGTAAATGAAATCCTGCTCCTTTAGTGTGAGAAGTACCAAAACAATATATTTTTTTTATCATGGTCTTAACCCATTTGTTGTTTTTCTACCTAACTGAATTGCCATCTCCGATGGTGTTAATCCCATCTTAACTTGTTTCTTATACCAAAAGTATAAATCTTCAGTAGTTCCTTTACCTCTTTGTCTTTCATGTGCCTTATCCCACAAATCCTTACCAAATTCCAACTCCAATTCTTTTCTTAATTGATGTAATCTTGTTTGCTCTTCAACTATACCAACCTCCATCAACTTCTGTTCTTTGATTCTCTTCATCTTGGCGTGTTGATGTGCCTCATGTTTCTTATCATTTATATCTTTAAGGTGAGAAGTTTCCATATATTCATTGTACATTTTATTGTACAAGTTACGATTATCATCTGCTTCTAAGAAATAAGGTGAGTATTCGAAATCACCATTTCTTATTTTTAATAGTAGTGGTGATTTAGATTTTAAAGGCTTTTTTCTATATTTTCCTTCTGTATAATATCGAAATGGGTTATATGCCATAATTTATCTTTTAGTGTTTATACTAATATACGAAAAATATTTAAATTATCCTAATATTCTCCAAAGAAATATTGTAAGAAATGTTCTCTAAAATTTTGGAATCCTATTGCAGCATTTTCTTCCCACTTATCAACATCACCATCATCACTCACCCATTTGTAGGATTTAAACTCCACTCCATATTTTTTACAAACATATGCAAGTGGATAACATTCCATATCTACGATATCACAATTAGCAATCATCTGTAAATACTTGTGAGCATAATCAGTTCGTGTATTATCATAGATTTGGTCTGTGGAAAAACAACTAATTCCACTATCTGAAAGTTTTATTTCACATTCATTTGATTCTGGTGTACATCCATATTCAGCAAAAGGTCTTACATCAATGTTGTTGTAAGTTTCACCAACTTCAATAACTTCACCAACTTTGTAATTTTGAAGATTACCACAAGAACCAAAGTTTACAACCAAATCAGGTTTCTCTTTGAGAATGATTTCGGTCATGTTCATTGCAGAATTTGTTTTACCAATTCCTACTTGGAAAATTGGTACACCATTTATATCTTTCAACCCACCATGTTCTAAAGGTGTGGCTGATACTAATATTATTTTACCCATTATAAGTTATCAAACATTTTACATCGTGGTCTTTTCTGATTCCTATATCTACCAAACAAAGTTTAGCAATCACTTCGTATCCACTCATCTTACAAAGTTGTTCTGCCGCTTCCATAGTTCCACCAGTTGCATATACATCATCTACTAAAACAACTTTACCGTTACCAGGTTTCATTTCAATGGCTTCTGAGCCATATTCCAAATCATATTCTACTGCATGGAGTACATGATTTCTATCAGGTAGTTTACCTTCCTTTCTAATCATCTTAAACGCTTTGAGGTTAATTGATGCAAGAGCAGATGCGAAGATAAATCCACGAGATTCAATACCTACGAAATAATCCACCTCTTCCATATCCACGAATTGACCTAACTCATAGATTGAATCATAAAATGCTTCCGAATCTTCGAGTAGTGGTTGGATATCTCTATAAGTTATTCCTTCAATTGGGAAATCTTGTACATCCTCTATATAATCTTTATAGTAATTCATGAATACGATACGCAAGTTAAATATTCTTCTACTTTTTCTGAAAATAACATATCATAAACTTTCTTACCAACTTCACTTGGTTCGATTGTAATTTGTTGTGATGCATATCTCGTTGCACTTGAAATATCATGTTCTGAGTATCTTGGTCTTGTTGAATCCAATTCACCATTAATATACTCTGCAAACTCATCCGATTCCAACCATTCTTGATATCCATAATCAGAATCTGCCATTTGATTAGTAAGGTGAGCCATTTCCATTTCATTAATTAATTGTTCCTTAACTTTTCCCATTTTTTAAATTTTTAAGTTGCGTTTCTGAAAGAATTCCTCTTTTTTCTGTTTTATCTTCCTTTGGTATGGAATATTTTTTTACCAAAGTTTCTAACCAATCTTCTTTTTTACTCATTGTTTTTAACTATGTTTATTGCCTTTTCTACGTTATCTAATGATGCCTCAATCTCTGAACCATCTGAATAGTTCAAATCCCATCTACCATCTTTTAACATTTCAAAATCTTCTTTGAGGGTTTCTAATATTTTTAATAATTCTTTATTCATCTTTTTCAGTTTTAGATTTTTCACACTTACCACAAGTGGTTCTATATGCTGCATTCATTGCACCACATCCACAATTCCAAACGTTATCCACAAAATAGTTAGGTTTGTACATTATCGTATAATACTAAAAGATTGAACTTCATCACACTTAACACAAACATCTGTATCAATTCTACCTCTTACACAAGAGTCATGTTCCCATAGATTAACTAACTTGGGATATTCACAAGTACATTTTGTATCTGTACATTTTTTGTTTGAGAAGTGTTTTAAATGTGGATGATTTATCCAATCTTCTCTTAAGAAGGCGATACCTGGTTTCCACCACATTGGTACACCTTGTTTTGCATTCATAATTTCTCTATCGCTCATAATTTAAGTTTATATTACAAATATACAAAAAATATTTGAATTATCCAAATATTTCTACACGAATATCTTCCATCATTTCAAATCCTAAATCTGAGAGATATTCTCTTCCTTCTCTAATCATTTTATCCCAACCACAAAAATATACAAGTGGTTTCTCATCTAAGATTGTAAGTTCTGGTAGGTATGCTCCATGAACATATCCATTAAACCCTTCCCATTTTTCACGAGATAAACAAGGTACGAATTCAAAATTAGGAATAATCTCTTCGTATTTTTTCATTTCCTCAAAGTAAGGAATATCTTCTTTAGTTCGAGTTCCAAAAAATAACTTTATATTTTTGGTTGGAATATTATGTTCTGCTATGTATCCTAACATAGAACGAAATGGTGATACACCAGAACCAGTTGATACAAAGAATATATCTCTATCTGTTAGTTTTTCTGGTAATGTGAATATTCCCATTGGCCCATTGTATGCAAACTCATCACCAATCTTTGCTTCGTTAAACAAATACTCACTCATTTTACCACCCTTTAGATAAGTGATAATAAGTTCAAATTTATTACTTCCATTTGGCCAAGATGCAACTGAGTAATTTCTTTGTATAGAATCAGTTCCATCAGCTGGTCCATATGGTTTTGCTACCAATTGAACCAATTGACCTGGTGTGAATTTTATTTCATCATATAGTGGTGATTCAAATATAAATCTCCAATTTGATTCTGTTTCTTTTATTATATCAGTTAATACTGCAAGTTCCATTTAGTAACCTATTAGTTTTATTATTTGTTTTACTGTATTCTTACCAACTTTTATAGTGTGATAAGGAATGTTATTATTATCTAAAATCTTTTTACAATGTTTATCGATAGCAATTGATTCTTCTAAATTCTGATATCTCTCATCATCATTATGATTACCTTCCGTTCTTTCTAAAAGAATATTAATACTGTCATATTTATTGTGCAAATCTACAATCATTTTGTTAAAGTGTTCACCATAAAACTCAGCAGGATATCCTGTACTATAAAAAGTTTTGTATATTAGTGAAAACATAATTGGTGAATCAATTACGATATAATCTACCTTTCCATATGATTGTGCTATACCCCTATGTTGATTTGCAAGTACATAGAGTTGGTCTTTTATTGCTTCGTTATTCTTATCCCATGCTAGGAGTTTTGGGAACTCATATGGGTTGTTACAACTAATGTGTTTCTTTTTTAATTTATATGTTACTCCTGCAGCTATGGAAGATTTGCCACCACCAGGTCCACAAAATAGGTTTATAAGTTTGCTCATCCCCAAATATCTCATTTAAAAGGTTACCCAATCGTTACCAAATGATAATAGTGGGAATGTTAAAAATAATAAAAGTAACTTTTTCATATTTTAATGATTTTCTAATTTATTAATTATTAAATTAATTTTTTCACTCAACTTTGGAAACTTGTTTTTTGAAGCTAAATAATTCCAAATTGTGTAGAGTAATTTTAGGATAATTTTTTTCATTTTGATATCTTTATAAATAAATATTTAATAAAATAAAAGGGGAGAGATTTCACCCACTCCCCTTTAGTGTAAATGATTAACCCTAAAACATCGGAATATCATCCGAATCTTTTTCTTGGTCATCCACTTCATTGAAAAGTGGTTCACCAGTCTCGTCCTTTACATACTTTTGAACGAGTTGTTTGATATAAGTTCTTTCAGAATCAACACCACCATCTTGTGAGAAAAATGGAAAGATTGAAATCTCAGCCGATTCGAACAAATTGAAACCATCGTAAAGTAACCCAGCCATCTCAACAGAGGCTCTTGTGGATACCATTGAAGTAACCTTACCACTGTCACTCATAGCCTGAGTTCTTGTGTGATGAGCAATCTCAGCAACTGCTTTCAAATCTTCTTCAGATACTTCTGGGTACATATACTTTAGTAATCCAAATTCTTGGTCATCTGTAAGAACATCCATTTCGATTGTTACAAATCTATCTAAGATTGCTCTATCGATAACTCTTGTTGAGGTATATTCGTTACCAATGTTTGCGGTAGCGATGAATGTTACACCATCAGCCACTTTTACAATTGGAGAACCTTCAGCCTCATCCAATCTTAGGTATCTTTGTCCTTGGTCAAGAACTGTCATTAAGATGTTCCAAGCATCAGGGTGAGCTCTCGATAACTCATCTAAGAGAATCACTGCGTTTGGAGTTTTGATTGCCTGAACAAAGGATGATTCAGAGAAGTAAGTACCTTTGTTCTTATCGAACATAGTGTTACCAATCAAAGTTGCTCTTGGGTCTTGAGTTGCCCCAAGGTTAAAATAGAAATCAGGTCTATCTAATGAATTTACAAGAGCCTTGGCAGCCATGGTTTTACCACAACCAGCTGGTCCTGTCATCATAATATTTTTAGCTCTTACAGCACTTCTGATAAGGTATTTCCACTTCAATTCAGTCATCACCAATTCTTGTGGTTTAAGTTGAACAGAACCTTTGTGAATAAAATCTTTAATTGCAGTGTGGTCAGTATTATCTTCGAACTGAACACCACCATTATCAGTATTCATTGGAATTACCAACGAATTGTAAACATCCATATCAACTTTTCTGAATGTTTTCTTACCATTCTTATTGATATAGGCTTGGAGGGCTTTACCCTCATTATAAGCACCCTTCCTTGTGGAAGTGGTTGCACCCAAAGTACCAACTTTGTTACCTTGAGTATCGATTAATTTGAATGTATTACCAAAGGTTTCTACTTTGTAAACTTCATTCGGAACGTAACCAGTTTTAAAATCTGTCATAATTTTCTGTTTTAAGGTTTATTAATTATTATCTCATTTACTATGTAAATATACGAAATATTTTTCATATACACAAGCTTTTTTTCATTTATTTTTGTAAAAATAATTTGTTCATTGTTTTGGTAATTTGATTAACATTTGTAACATCAATCATCGAAGCACCGTTACCATACATATCTTTAAATTGTTTCAGGGTAGTATCACCATAGTAACTATCTGAGATAAAGTAAGATAATGTTTTGATTCCCATACTTTCAATCATCTTAACCATTTTTCTTGTGTGGTTTACAGCAGTTTGACCAGAGTAGTAGAAACCATGTCCACTAAAGTAAGGTTCACCATCTGAAAGATTAAGGAAGTAAGAATCCATATCATTGTTTACAGGTAAAAATTCTTTCATAATAGCCTCGAAACATAATCCTTCTGGTGTTGTACCAAAAGTATTCAATCCACCAAACATTTGTTTTACTTTAGAAAACTTTTCGGTTCTTGAATCATAAGCCATCACAATATAAGGTTTATCTTGAGAACAACCTCTGAATGAAACTTGGATTGTAAGGTTTTGAATCATATCAACTGCCTTACAAAGAGCAACCACATTAGTCATTGTTTGTTCCCACTTAGAACCATTCATAGAACCACTAGCATCTACTGAAATATGTAGGTTAGCTTTTTTGTAAGAATCTAACTCAGTAAATTGGAAAACATTTTCGTTACCAAATCCTAAAGAAGAAATCATTCTCTTATCAATCTTACCAACTTTCTGTCTATTGAAAACAGTACTTCTATCTTCACCTCTAACTTGAAGTTTCTTACCTAAGATAGTTCCAAGTTTGATACCTTTATCAACAGATTTTTGGTGGTACATTCTAACTGGTGCTTCATTTGAATTCCAATAGTTAAGATGTGTCATTGGAAACATTTCTGATTCGAAAAGGTTTTTAGTAAGTTTCTTAACTACAATACATTCAATACCTTTTTGAACATTACCCCAACCGTTATCAATATTTTGTCCAACTGCTCTCATCTCAGAACCACTCTCATTAAGAGCATCAACATTTTTTTGGTCTTTCTTAGAAACAGTTTTCTTTCTGATATCACCATCCATAAACTTTTTTTGTTTTTCAATCTTTTTTGAAAGAAGTTCTTTTTGTCTATCAGTAAGTTGAACTTTATTAGTTTCTTTTGA
>Ga0209653_1001845_pt1 | contig 16304 bp, 12 predicted proteins | sample SaaInl6LU_22_DNA_FD_184644 | JGI IMG/M metagenome (GOLD analysis project Ga0209653, IMG submission 184644) | Marine microbial communities from expanding oxygen minimum zones in the Saanich Inlet - ESP_116LU_22_DNA (SPAdes) (version 2) | ecosystem: Environmental > Aquatic > Marine > Intertidal...
ATCAAGGGTAAAACCTTTATAGCTGCCGCTGGCGGTTTCGAGGCTAATGTCGAGTGGTTGCGCGAAGCTTGGGGCCCGGTTGCCGATAACTTTCTTATTCGGGGCACGCCATACAATCGAGGCGAATTGCTGAAGCTTTTATTAGACAAGGGAGCCATGCAGATCGGTGAGCCTGATCAATGTCATGCCGTTGCCATTGATGGCCGGGCTCCTAAGTTTGACGGTGGTATCTGTACGCGTGTCGATTGTGTATCGCTCGGGATAGTCGTAAATAAAAATGCGAAGCGTTTTTATGATGAGGGCGAGGACTTTTGGCCAAAGCGTTATGCAATTTGGGGCCGACTCGTAGCAAAGCAGCCCGATCAAATTGGCCATGTCATCATCGATACAAAATCTAAAGGCGCCTTCATGCCGCCCGTTTTTCCAGCTGAAACAGCCAATACGATCGAAGATCTGGCAATTAAGGTCGGTCTCGATCCTCAGACCTTGAAAGAGACAGTTGACCAGTTTAACGCCGCAGTTCAGCCGGGTGATTTTGATCATACAGAGCTTGATGGATTGGCGACGGCTGGACTTGAAGTCAATAAAACCAACTGGGCCAGACCGATAGATTCGCCGCCTTACAGCGCTTACAGCTTAAAGCCAGGAATAACTTTTACTTACCTAGGTGTTGGTGTAGACCAATCTGCGAGGATGTTGATGAGCGACGATAAACCCAGTGAGAACATTTTTGCTGCCGGTGAAATCATGGCCGGAAATGTGCTTGGTGAGGGCTATCTGGCGGGTATAGGCATGACAATCGGAAACGTATTCGGGCAGATTGCCGGACGGGAGGCTGCGAAGTATGCGCTCAACCACTAATCTTGACGAAGCTGCTCGCGTGATGACGATCTGTAACGCTTGTCGTTACTGCGAGGGTCACTGTGCCGTATTCCAGGCGATGGAGCTGCGGTTGGAATTCAATACCGAGAACCTAGATTATTTGGCTAATCTCTGCCATAACTGTGGCTCTTGCTACCACAACTGCCAATACGCGCCGCCGCACGAGTTTAATCTGAACGTAGCCGCCGTTTTCGCTGATCTACGCCAGGAGAACTACGCTGCTTACGCGTGGCCTGCGCCACTGGGTCGATTGTATTCGCAGAACGGGCTCTGGATTTCAATACTGACCGCAATCATGCTGGGTCTGTTTATGGCCGGAGGAGCTGTATTAACGGGGGCTGACTTTTTCGCCGCTCATCCTAACCAGTTCTACGGTGTAATTTCTCACAATGTACTTGTCACGCTGTTCGGTACCGTCGGTATTCTTGTATTGCTAGCTCTGGGCCTTTCTATCCGAAAATTCTGGCGTGCGATGAGTCTGCCAAGTCCTTGGAGCCTAGACTGGCCGAGTGTTTGGATGGGCGTCAAAGCTGCACTGAGCCTAAAGTACTTAGATGGCGGAAACGGACAAGGATGCTCCTATCCAAATGAGAAACCATCAATGCTGAGACGCTGGTTTCATCAGGCGACTTTTTGGGGCTTTATGCTCTGCTTCGCTGCAACCTCGACTGCTACAGTTATGCATTACGGTCTCGATCTGCCGGCTCCTTATGGATATATCTCTCTACCTAAAATCCTCGGTGTACTAGGTGGATTGGGACTGTTGATTGGGCCGATTGGATTGCTGATGTTAAAACGTCGGGCTGATCCTGCTATCAAAGGGCAATCGAATAGCGGTATGGATACGAGCTTTCTTGTTCTGCTTTTTGCAACGAGTATTACAGGGCTTCTCCTAATGCTTCTAAGCAAAAGTAGTTGGGTTGGTCTGGCACTGTGCCTGCATCTGGGCTTTGTGATGGCTCTTTTTTTATCTATGCCATACGGCAAGTTTATCCACGGGTTCTATCGTTTGATTGCTTTGGTTGCCTTTGCTGTTGAGCAGCAGAAACACCAGGCCGTGGTGGGTGTATCTCAGGCAAATCGAATAGAGATGGAGAACCTCAGTTAAGAGCGCTGTCGCGGTAGAAAGAATCGCGCTGCGAAGGGCGCTCCAAGGATTACGAGGATCATGCGCGTTAGATGGTGGACGATAATAAAGCCCAGATCAGCGCCGCTGATTATAGCCAGGAGGGTCATTTCAGCTTGTCCACCAGGAGCATAGGCTAAGAAGATGTCCATCGGTGTATGACCTAGGTCTACGGCAGCTATGCCTAGAGTGAAAAGAGCCGCTAAAGCGGCCAAAATTAGTACAAAGAGCGTCGCAATTGCGAGTAGACCAGCGACCTCTTTAAGTTTTACACCGGTGTAGTGAACGCCAATGCCTAAACCGATAAAAAACTGGGCAAAAATTAATGCCTCTTCTGGCGGGCGGCTTTCAATCGCGCCCGAGAGGGAGAGTGGCGCGGTCATCAGCATCGGCCCAAGAATGGTTGCACCGAATAGTTTTAAACGCTCTGCAACTTTCCAGCCAATCAATCCAGCTAACGCGAGTAGTATCAACTCACTGTTCGGTATAGTTGAAGCGGGCTCGCCAATTGGACGATCTAGCGACGCTCCAAAGAGTTGCGTTACCAGAATTGGTGCAACAACAACGACAATTAAAACTCGGGTCGCGTGTATCAGCGATAATGCCCTAGGTTCAGCCCCCGCTTCGATACCGAAAACGACCATGTCTTGTAGTCCTCCCGGCATCGCAGCGTAATAGGCGGTTTGTCGATCTAACCCGCCAAGACGCTCGAATAGTGGGACACCTATCAGGCAGATAATTAATACATAAATAGGTATAAACGCGACCGATAGCGCTATGCTTGGTAGAGCGTGCGCCAGTGCTGGAGTCAGAGAAGCGCCAATCGCGACACCAAGAACCACCCTGCCCACTTTTGATACTATCCCAAAGCCCTGAAGCTTCGCGCCGAGAAGTGCTGCTGCTAAACATGCGAACAGCGGTCCGAATAGGAAGGGTAGAGGGAACGAAAACCACTCAAAAATAGCGACGCCTAACAACGCATATAGGAGCGTTGTTAAGCGATTACGCTGTGCCGTAATAGAGCGGCTAAGCATCAATTGCGCGTCCAAACCTCGGGATTGATCATATTGGTTGGTTCGTTTGCGTCGAATGCGTTTATTTGATCAAAAGCGTCGCCGAACTGTTTGTTAAACTCGTCCTGAGTTACGAAACCAATATGGGGTGTTCCAATCAGGCGAGGATGACTGAGTAGGGCGTCGCTAGCGTCAGTTAAGGGCTCTGTATCGAATACATCGACGGCAGCCGTCTCAATCTGGTTGGTATTCAGTGCCTCGAGGAGAGCCCCCGGAGCGATCAGTCCGGCACGTGAGGTGTTAACGAGCAGAGCGTCGGAGCGCATAGATTGCAAATCTTTGAGTGTAATAAGCCCACGTGTTTCCGGTACCAGACGCAGGTGAAGGGAGACTACGTCGCTACTTTCGAAGAAAGCTTCACGACTCTCTGGAACAGTCTCTCCGGCAGCTAGCGCGCGCGCGCGACCCTCTTCAGAGCCCCACCACTGAACTTTCATCCCAAAAGCTTTTCCGACCTCGGCCACAGCCTGGCCTATGCGGCCGTAACCATAGAGTCCAAGTGTGCGCCCACGCAGACTCTTACCAACACCCATTTGCCAGTCGCCCGCTTTCAGAGACTGCATCTGTTGAGGGATCTGCCGCATGGCTGCAAGTATGAGGCCCCATGTAAGTTCTGCAGCAGCATAGTTTGGAGCTCCGCCTTTAGGTAGTTTTGAGCAGAGCAGTACCTTGTTATCCGTACAGGCTTGGACATCAACGTGGGGAAAGACGCCTCGCTGACTGATTAGCTTTAGATTGGGAAGTTGTTCAACAAGTGCTCTAGTAACAGCCGTTCGTTCACGAAAGAGGACTACTGCGTCAGCATCGCGCAAGCGCCCGGCTAGTTCGTCAGGGTCCTCGACATGATCTGTCCAGACAGTAACCTCATGTCTATCGAGTTTTGCAAAGCAGGGTAGGGTTCGCAGCGTATTAAACCAGTCATCAAGGATGTGAACTTTCATGCATGGACTCCAAAGCGTTAAAAGTATCTGAGCTGTCGTTGATATAAGCCGAGCTTAGACTAGTGTATAAGGCTTCCAGATTTCCGCAGGAATGTAGATATTTCCATCGGCAAGCTTACGTGCTGTCCTAACCAGCCCTGCGGCCTCAAACTCGAAGTGATCATCGTTGTTAAACTCAACTAAAACATCCATGGTTCCGCTTGGGTGTTCCAGCGTCACATTGCAAGGGCTATCGGTAGGGCGCACCAGCATGCCGTCCGCTACGCTGCCGGGTGTTAAAGCACAGGCTGCAATACACTGGCCACCGGTTACTGCCATCGTTGGATGTGTCTTCCAAGGCATAAAGTAGCGGGTAGCGATGGTTCCCCCTTGTTTGGCGGGAGCGAGAACAGCGAACTTGGGAACAACCGACTCTGTCACGTCGCCTAAGCCCATGAGCGCACCGGCTTTGATACGAATCGCCTCAAAGCGAGCAAAAAACTCTGAGTTCTTGTCCAGCTCCTCCAAGCTTTCGTAACCCGTGATTCCCAGATCCTCAGCGCGAGCAATCGCGCATGGCATCGCGACATCCATGCAGGTAACTTCGACTCCGTCGATCAAGTCTCGTGTGTTGCCGGTCGGTAGAAATGCTCCGGTAGCACCTCCTGCAACATCTAAAAAAGTCAGCTCAATCGGTGCTGCGGTGCCGGGGACACCATCTATCGCAGTGTCTCCACCGTAGATCACTTGTCCGTCGGCCGTTCTGATACGTGCGGTTACCCGTGCGCCTGTGTTGACCGCGCGAATCTTGATGGTCGTAATCGGGTCTGTAGCCGCGATTAAACCCATTTCGATTGCCGCGGGCCCCACCGCGGAGAGCATGTTGCCGCAGGTCGGTTTAAAGTCGACGAGTTGCTCTTCGACACTAACCTGAGCAAAGAAGTAATCGATATCGGCCCACTCATCGTCAGAAATAGACAACATCGCCACCTTGGTGGTTACCGCGGTCCCGCCGCCAATGCCATCGATATTAATGGCGTGGCCGGAACCCGTGGCAGCGATGAGTACCTGCGCTAAGGTGTCTAGATCCTCAGGTAAATCCGAGCGTTTAAAGTAGGGTCCACGAGAGGTGCCTCCTCGCATGAATAGGTATGGAATAGCAGTTTGCGTCATCTCAGGGGCCATGGTAGGTCAACCGCTCCTTGTAGTAATCCGGGTGGGAAATCACGATTTAGTGCACCTGCCATCAGACACATGAATGCGATGCCGACTGCCGTCAGCAGCAATGTTTTGCCCCAGCTGGCTCCTGCCCGTATTCTGAAGAAACTGAGCATGAAACCGATTAGTGCCAAAATAAAACCGACAAAATAAGTTGCAATAATCAGACTAGCTAGCCAGCTGAGTGTGGCCCACAAGCCGTGAGGCGCTTCTGCATCATCTCCTGCGATCTCTGTGTCAGCAAAAATCGCGTCACCCTCGGGCCGCATGATCATCTGTGCGAACAGTATCAAGCAGCAAAGCAGAGCAATTCCACCGATTACTAGGGGAACGATCTTATCGGTCATGTTGTAGTCAGGAATCATGCTTGAATTGACCAGCGCTATGGTGATGTACGCCGAAACTAGAATAAGAAAAATCAACGGCGCCCGTTTTTTACCGGCGACTGATTCACCTTCGGACAGTATCTTCTTCGCTTGGCGCATGCCGACAATCACCGACAGTAGAGTGATGACTATCAACACAATAACAATCGGGCTGAAGACGTAATCCATTCCCTCTTCAAAGCTTTTACGGAAGCGAAAACTGGCAACCTGAAAAGCCTGATTGGTAAATTTTTCGACAGGATCTGATAAGACAAACCCGATTAAGAAGGCCGGGCGTGACCAGTCAAAGCGGCGGAGGAATATACCAATTAAACCGATGACAAATAGTGCCAGTAGATCCTCAAAGTTCTGTCCAGACTGAAAAGCGGCAAAACTGATTAACATAAAGAGGAATGGCGCGAGGTAGGTAAAGCGAATCGTCGTCAGCTTTGCGATGCCGCCTGAAGCCGCGATACATAGCAAGGTACCGAGTACGTTCGCTAGAGCAAGTAACCATACGATCGAGTAGGTGATATCCAAATTACTCTTGAGCATTTGGGGGCCAACTTCGATTGATCCGGTGCCCAATAGAGCAACCGCCCCAATAAAGATAGCCATGGAACCCGAGCCCGGGATTCCGAAAAGTAGGGTAGGTACGAGGCCACCACCCTCTTTGGCATTATTCGAACTCTCAGGTCCAATAACGCCGCGAATCTCGCCTTTGCCGAACTTAGATTTATCTTTGGTGGTTTGAACGGTGTGGCCGTAGGCTATCCAATCCACAACTGATCCACCCAGTCCAGGTATAACACCCACAATTACACCGATTACTGAGCAGCGCATTGAGAGCCATTTATTGTTGAACCAATCCCTGACACCCGCTGTCCAGCCGGCACCCAGCTTCGCATCTTTTGATATTGAACGATCTTGCCGCAGAAGTGAGACGATTTCAGGTATGGCGAAGATACCCAGACCAACGATAACTAATTTCAAACCATCCGTAAGATAGGGAAAGTCGTAGCTCGCCATTCTCAGGCTGCCGCCGGCATCGGCAACCCCGATTGTTCCTATCAACATGCCTAAACCGGCTGCGGCAAGTCCCTTGAGCGCGATACGACCTGCCAAAACCGCAACCATGGAGAGTCCCAGTATCGTGATCATTAACATTTCTGGTAAACCGAAAGCCAGTACGATAGGGCGCGCTACTAGGATGAAAAGTGTCAAGAATGCGGCACCGACTAAACCGCCAAACATCGATGATGCGAAAGCGGCCGAGAGAGCTCGAGCAGCTTCACCCCTCTTAGCCAGAGGAAATCCGTCAAGTACGGTCGCTTGTGATGCAGAGCTACCGGGAATGCCCATCAAAACTGACGCAAAGGTATCAGAGGTCGGTACAACCGCTAACATACCAATCATCAGGGCAAGGCCGTATACAGGCTCCATGCCAAACATAAAAGGTAATACTAGTGAGAGGCCTGCAATCCCCCCTAATCCGGGGAAAACACCCACGCACAGGCCAAGCAAGACGCCGAGGAATAGGTATCCGATTACTGTAGGCTGAAGAATTAGAGCCCAGGCCTCACCTAAGGCGGGTAGTGCGCCTGCAAAAATTTCCATCGCTCTTCCAGAAGGTTTGTTGCATAAGAGCCCCGCCAGTCTCTACTGGCGGGGTTGGTCGAACTACGGGACGGCTTATTTGGCCAGATCTACACCGTAGTCATCTTTGAGCCAAGCTTTGACAAGTTGCTTCGCTGATTTTGGAGCAGAAGTAGCACTCTTCAGGGCTGATTGCGCACCATTACCGACAAAAACATCGTATTTACCAACTTGCTTAGCTGCGAGTTTCGGGAAATCTGGGTGTTTACGCACCGCATCAAACGCATTCGAGTATGCGTCGATTACATCTTGCGGAGTACCAGCAGGCAAGAAGGCGAGTTTTTGTACCGCAAAGCCAGAAACGAAGAAGGCTTTCCACGCATCCCACTCATCTCCAGACGTTTCACAACCGGCGGTCGCTTCACAAACTTCTTTAAAGGATGGCATATCGGGGAAGGTTGGATCGCGAACAATGTTGCCGTTAGCATCTAGGGCACCCCAAGACATCATGGGTACCGCTGTACCTGCTTCTACCAGCGGTACAGATCCCTTCAAGTAGGATGAAGAAGTCTGGTAATCGATGGTTGCTTCGCCACGCTCAAACATCAGACGGCCATCCCCTCGACCTTTGATGCCAAATACTGGCTCTACATTTAGCCCAAGCATTTTCCAAGCTAACAGAGGAACGAGGTCGAGTGTTGTAGCGCCCTGGCTACCGTAGATGAATTCGGCACCTTGCAGATTATTGGCTGAACCATCAAATTTTTTGCCCGCCTCAGCGTTTAGGTAAGCTACACCGCCCGTGCCAGAAGCCATGACAGGGTTCCAATCGTTATATTCGTAGCGAACGCGAGGATCCTCAAGTAGATATGGGAACTGGGTTGATCCCGAGGTGCCGAACAGTAGCGTGCCATCATCATGCTTCTGCTCTTGGAACCAGTTTGCCCCCTTTGTTGACCCTGCGCCTGGCATAAATTTAACAACAACAGTTGGCTTGCCTGGGAGCTGTTCTGCCAGCAGTGGCGCGAAGAAGTTTGCCCATTTTGCAGAGCCGCCTGTTTCAGAGAACGGAATTACCCACTCGATGGTTTTACCGCTTAAATCAACAGCCATCGCTGCTGTTGAGAGCGTAGCCGCTGCCAGGCCAGTAGTCAGGGTAACTTTTAGCTTAGATAGCTTCATGTTAGATACTCCTAGTATTATCGTTGTTTTGAGTTGTCTGCATAAATTTGCTTACAATTCTGGATACTAAATACCCAACCTTGCGTAAAGCTTGCGAGGCGCCATGCGAATTTCTGTTGTTGAGGATAATGAGGCACTAGCTAGCGCTATCGCTTTTCGGTTGCGCGATAGCGGACATTCGGTTGATCTGTTGCACGACGGCCAGTCGGCTGAGGCATTTATCCTCCGAGAGGGAAGTGATCTTATTGTGTTGGATGTGAATCTTCCGGGCAAAGACGGCTTCGAGATACTAAGCAGCCTGCGCGCGAAAGGTATTGGTGTGCCGGTAATCATGGTTACAGCACGAGCCGATATGTCGGATCGTATAACTGGCTTAGATCGTGGGGCTGACGACTACTTAGTAAAACCTTTTGAAATGGATGAGTTAGAGGCTCGAATCAGAGCATTGTTTCGTCGCCAGCGTCAAGATCTGGTAACACGTGAGGTGCTTGGACGACTTGAATTCGACAAGGGCAGCCGACAGGTTTACATAGAAGACAAGCTGATCGATGTGCCGCGTAAAGAAGCCGCGTTATTGGAGTGCTTGTTAGACTCCAGAGGAAGGCTCGTCTCCAAAGGTCAGCTGATCGACCATATTTACGGAGTGGGTGCTGATGTTGATGATAGTTCCATAGAGCCTTTCGTATCGCGGCTGCGTGGCAGGATTAAAGGAAGTGGCGTTATGATCCGGACAGCTCGGGGATTAGGTTATATGTTAGAATTAGATGCCTAAGATGAAGTTGACTTCGCTTCGCTCTAGGTTGGTGATGATGATTACCTTGCCTTTGGCCATCCTCTCAGTAGCGCTTGGAATATGGCGTTACGAGTACGATAGCCGAGTAGCAGAAACTTTGTCTGATCGGACACTCTTTTCTACTGCGATTGCCATCAGCCGAGACACAGCTACGTTATCGGGCGACCTGATCTCTGTTGCAACACGTGACATCATCACCAACGCAACTGGTGGGGAGATTTTCTATCATGTTGCTGAAGTCGGTGGTGTACATCTTACGGGTTATGCTTACCCCCCAGTCGATCTCGATTATACAGCGTTGCAAGTAGGCCAGCCGATCTTTTCCCATGCCAATTATCGCGGTGAGCCGGTACGTGTTGTTGCGCTCAAGAGCTTAGGATTACTCGAGGGTATAGAGCGCTCATATATTGTCACAGCATGGCAAAGCATGGCCTCACGAAGTGACTTGCAGCTGGAGTTGGCGCTGCGCACGTTGGCCTTATTTACTGTCTTGGTGCTGGTGCTCGGTGTTGTGGTCTGGATAGCCGTGAAACGTGGCTTAAGACCGTTGTCAAAGATAGAGCGAGAGTTGTCCGCTAGATCACCTAATGACTTAAAACCAATCAGTGCTCCGGTTCCGACTGAACTGGATGAGACGATGCGATTGCTCAATGATTTGCTATCTCAGCTAGAGATTAGTCTACAGCAGCAACACAACTTTGTCTCGGATGCGGCTCATCAGTTAAGGAACCCTGCCGCCGCAGTCCACGCGCTAGTCAGCACCTTATCTGAGGCGCGGACTGAAGAGGATCGTGAGTTGAGACTCAAAGAGCTGAGAAAAGCTGCGGGTCAAGGGTTACGGGTATCGCAACAACTTTTATCGTTGGAACGTATCGATAGTTTGGGGGCATTAGAGCGAGCCGAGCATGTTGATCTCAACGAAATAGCTTTTTCAGTGTGTAAGGATATGGCACCGGATCTCATTAAAGAGGGCGTCGATTTCGAGTTTATTCAGTCGCCGAAACCGCTCAACTGTTTCGTTGATCGAGTCGCTATTGTCGAGGCGCTGCGCAACCTCATTGATAACGCTCATAAGCACGGCGGTGAGCACCTTTCTAGCGTTTCGGTTGAGGCCTTTCAACATCAAGAGCAGGTCTGTTTGCGAGTCATAGATGACGGTGTCTCTCTAACGCCGCAGCATGCAGAGCGAGTCTTTAGTCGATTTGGGCAGTTACAACCGGCTGCCGGCAGTGGGCTGGGTCTATCTATTGCTGTCAGTGCTGCAGAGAAAAATGGTGGCGGGTTGAGAATTGATGAGGTTGCCGAGGGTGCAAGTATTACCCTCAGTCTGCCGATATTGAACTAAACCCGAAACAAAAAGCCCTGCACGATGGCAGGGCTTATGAGATTAGTACGGCAACGTACGCTTGGCGTAGATGCCGCGTGCGAGGTTAGTCTAGCTGAGACAGGTCGCGGACTGCGCCTTTGTCTGCTGCGGTTGTTAGCTTCGCGTAGGCTTTGAGCGCGGCAGAGACCTTGCGTGGACGCTCTTTAGCAGGCTTCCAGCCAATCTTGTCTTGCTCTGCTCGACGAGCCGCCAGCTCTTCGTCCGACAGCAGTACGTCGATCTTACGAGCAGGGATATCGATGCGAATCATGTCGCCATCACGCACCAGGCCGATGTTACCGCCACCCGCAGCTTCTGGAGAGGCGTGGCCGATAGAGAGGCCGGAAGTACCGCCAGAGAAGCGTCCGTCAGTCAGCAGCGCGCAGGATTTCCCCAAGCCTTTTGACTTGATGTACGACGTTGGGTAGAGCATTTCCTGCATACCTGGGCCGCCTTTAGGACCTTCGTAGCGAACGATCACAACGTCGCCGGCTTTCACTTGGTCGTTTAGGATATGGTCAACCGCCTCGTCCTGTGATTCGGTCACGTGTGCTGGACCTTCGAAGATTAGGATAGATTCGTCAACGCCAGCTGTTTTAACGACACAGCCATCTTCAGCTAAGTTACCGAACAGGACTGCCAGACCCCCTTCCAGAGAGAATGCATGCTCTATCGAGCGGATACAGCCGTTCTCACGGTCACCATCGAGTGATGGCCAGCGAGTAGACTGGCTGAATGCGACTTGGGTTGGGATACCGGCAGGACCCGCTTTGTAGAACTCCACGACTTCAGGTGTGGGGTTGCGCATGATATCCCATTTGTCGAGAACTTCACCCATGTTGGCACCGCCAACTGAAGGTGCATCGGTGTGTAGTTTGCCAGCCCGGTCCAGCTCACCGAGGATCGCCATGATTCCACCGGCCCGATGCACGTCTTCGATATGGTACTTAGGAGTGTTCGGGGCTACTTTACAGAGCTGTGGTACTTCACGGGACAGTCGATCGATGTCGGCCAGAGTAAAGTCGATCTCTGCCTCCTGAGCGATCGCCAACAGGTGCAGGATTGTATTGGTGGAGCCGCCCATCGCGATATCGAGGGTGATTGCGTTCTCGAACGCTTTAAAGCCAACGCTGCGTGGCAGGATCATCTCGTTGTCGTTTTCGTAGTACTCCTTCGCCATCTCAACGATGCGACGACCCGCTTCGAGGAATAGCCCTTCACGGTCGGCGTGAGTCGCTACCACGGTTCCGTTACCGGGTAGTGCCAAGCCTAGCGCTTCAGCCAGACAGTTCATTGAGTTGGCGGTAAACATGCCTGAACATGAACCACAGGTGGGACAAGCTGAGCGTTCGACCGCATCCACCTGCTCATCGGTAGCGTTAGGGTCTGCAGCCATGACCATGGCGTCAACTAGGTCGAGCTTATGCTCGGCCAACTTGGTCTTGCCCGCTTCCATTGGGCCACCCGTTACGAAGATAACAGGAATGTTTAGGCGCATAGAAGCCATGAGCATTCCCGGTGTGATCTTGTCACAGTTGGAAATACAGACAATCGCGTCTGCACAATGAGCGTTAACCATGTACTCGACGGAGTCGGCGATAATGTCTCGGCTTGGCAGAGAGTAGAGCATGCCATCGTGGCCCATCGCGATTCCGTCATCGACGGCGATTGTGTTGAACTCTTTGGCTACGCCACCGGCTTTTTCGATTTCGCGTGCAACCAGCTGTCCCATATCCTTAAGATGGACGTGACCTGGTACGAACTGCGTAAACGAGTTGGCTACGGCGATAATCGGCTTATGAAAGTCTTCATCCTTCATACCCGTTGCACGCCAAAGGGCACGTGCACCAGCCATATTGCGACCTGCAGTTGAGGTCTTTGAGCGATATTGTGGCATGTCGTCTCTCTCTTGTGGTTCGCTCGTACTTGAGCATCAATGCAAACTTTTAGCCGTGCGAGTATATCAGAAGAATTCAACTTGAAGGGAGGGTGCGCTGCGTTGATAGGTGCTGGCTGTTTCATTATGCGGGGTGGTTAATTTCCAATTCATTTGGGTTAGTTTAATCTTGGCACAGATAAGTCGTTTTATGTCCGGAGGACGGGTTGGTTAATTCCCCACGCGCAGCCTTAATTGCGCTTCTTACTCTGGCACTCGCACCTGTTAGTTTTGCTGCCGATGCCGAAACAGCGTCGGTTCAGGAGAGTGCGGCCGTTGAAGCGGCGTCTGAGAATAGTGAAGAGTCTACACAGGCTCAGCAAAATGAGCAGGCCCAGACACCCAAACAAGAGGTCCCGCTTGAGGAGGCCGCCGAGGGCGTCGATGCATCGGTAGTGTCCGAAGAGGCCGCCCCAGCTGCTGCACAGCTCCCGTTTGACATCAAAGCTGCGGCCGATATTGCCGTCGCCGCCTTTGGCGGCGAAGTGCTGAAGGCAGAGCAGGTTGAGGACGAGATGGGTATCCACTTCCATATCCGCGTCGTTAACGATGGCCGTGTGCGAGATGTTGTCATTGATGCTGCGAACGGAGAGATCATCAAGCCTATCGAGACAGCAGCTGCGGCCAATGCCGATGAGCCTGCCGCCGATACTGAGAGTGTCGACGCTGTGACTGGGCCGGCTGAAACGGTTGCAGCATCGGAGCCAGCACTAGAATCTGAATCCCTTGCAGATGCGCCTGTCTCGCCTGCTAAGCAAGAAGCAGCAAAGGAGGCGGTGGAGTGAAAATTCTAATTGTTGAAGACGATCCTGATCTGCGCCGTCAGCTGGTCTCTAATCTGCAGAGCCGCAGCTACACCGTTGAGGAGTGTGGCGATGGCGATGAGGCGGTCTATCTCGGCACTGAGTATGAGTTCGACTTGGCGATCGTGGATATTGGTTTGCCGGGACGTTCAGGACTGGAGGTAATTCGGGCTTGGCGCAGTGCTCAGCGCGACCTGCCGGTTTTGATACTGACTGCCCGCGGCGATTGGCAGGATAAGGTTGAGGGGCTTGAGTCCGGCGCGGACGACTATTTGGTCAAACCTTTCCACATAGAAGAGCTCACTGCCCGCGTGAATGCACTGCTGCGTCGTGCGGCGGGTCACGCTAAACCACAGATGAGCTTTGGCCCGATTACCCTCGATACTACCGCCCGCTCTGTCTCCGTAAACGAGACAGAGGTCAAACTGACCAGCTATGAGTACCGGACTCTTGAGTATCTGATGTTGCACGCGGGGCAGACGATCTCCAAATCGGAACTGACCGAGCATCTCTATCATCAGGATTACGACCGTGATTCTAACGTATTGGAGGTGTTTATTCGCCGACTGCGTCAGAAGCTCGATCCGGATCAGACACTGAACCCCATATTGACGGTCCGAGGCCTGGGATACCGCTTTGCACTGGAAGCAACTCACTAAACGACTGGTCTCGCTGCTGCCGGTGCCTGGATCGCTCAGAGCGCGTCTGCTCTGGGCCTCTATGGTACTACTCCCTATTCTGACCATTTTCGCGGGTGCAGCTCTGCAGCGTGCTTTTGAAACGACGCTGCTAACCTCTGAAGAGTCGCAGGCACGCCTGCATACCTATGCTCTGCTGGGATCTGCGGAATTTATTGAGAGTGAGTTGGTACTACCGCGTACGCTGCAAGAACCTCGCTTTTCGCAAGTTCAATCTGGATTGTCCGCGTTGGTTTTCGATGCCGAGGGCGAGCTGAAGTGGCGCTCTGAATCGAGCACGCTGATTGAAGATGAACTGATTAATCAGATCGCAGAGATCCAGCCAGAACCAGGTACGAGTCGTTTCTCGCATCTGAAAGCCGAAAATACATTTCTATATGTCTATCCATTAATTTGGGATATTGATGGGTCAGAATATAAGTATCTGATTGCGGTTTTGAATAGTGATAGCCGAGCAATGGAGGAGCTTATCACCTTCCAGACGCAGCTCTGGGGTTGGCTGTTTGCTGTCTATCTGCTGGCGCTGTTGTTGCAGTACCTGATCCTGCGCTGGGGCCTGAAGCCTCTCAAAGGGCTGGCGGATGAGATCTCTGGCATTGAGAAGGGTGACGCAGAGGCGCTTAAAGGCAGTTACCCGGAAGAGGTTGAGCCGGTTACGCGCAACCTCAATCGACTCATTGATACTGAGCGTTTGCAGCGCGAGCGCTATCGCAACACGCTAGCCGATCTAGCACACAGCCTAAAAACGCCGATTGCCGTGATTAAAGGTGCGGCCGGTGAGCAGCATACCTTGGAGACTTATGAGCGTCTTATCGAGGAGCAAGCGGATCGCATGTCGCAGATAGTTCAGTATCAGCTCAGCCGAGCGGTGAAGAGCAAAGATAGCCGCTTGGCTAACACCGTGCCGATCGCTGCAGCTGTTGAGCGTATCTGCGGTGCATTATTGAAGGTGTATGCATCGAAAGGGATAGTGGTCGAACTCGAGGGTCTGACTGAGAAGAGCTTCCCCGGTGACGAGCGCGACTTAATGGAGTTATTGGGTAACCTGTTAGAGAATGCATTCAAATACGGAAAGTCACGTGTTTCGGTCGCGGCGTATGAGGATGAGAACGGTCTGCTGCTACTGATTGGCGATGATGGTCCCGGGGTGGGAAGCGCAGAGCGATTGACGATTCTCGAGCGAGGTGCCCGCCTCGACACCTCGACGCCGGGGCAGGGGATAGGGCTGGCCGTTTGTGCTGATATCTTGAGTAGCTATAAGGGCGCGCTCGAGGTCGGAACTTCAACGCTCGGTGGCGCTGAGTTCCGCGTGCTCCTGCCCTAAATACCCGCCGATCAGAGCGTCTTGAAGAACACCTTCGAGTTACGCTGGAAGTTATACAGTGCCTTACGCTGGCCCGGCAGCGAATCGAGTGACTGCTCCGCGAAGCCCCGCTCCTGAAACCAGTGAGCCGTTCGGGTTGTCAGCACAAACAGCTGTTTAAGGCCCTGTTCTTTGGCCCGCCCCTGGACATGCTCAAGCAGTAATTCACCGCGATTACCGCCACGATAGTCATCATCGATCGCAACACAGGCCAGCTCACCAACGGCCTCGTCAGCGAAAGGGTAGAGCGCCGCACAACCGATGATGACAGAGTCACGCTCAACCACCGAGAACTGTTCGATTTCGGCCTCCAACAGCTCGCGAGAGCGGCGCACTAGCACACCACGCTCCTCCAGCGGCGCAATTACCTCAATGATGCCACCGACATCTTCGATGGTTGCCGGCCTAACCTGCTCGTAGGACTCTTTGCTGATCATCGTACCGGTGCCGTCACGTGTGAAGAGTTCGGTGAGCAGTGCACCATCCTCTTTATAGCTGACCAGGTGGCACCTTGGGATGCCTAGGTCACAGGCATCGGCCGCTGCAGCCAGCAGACAAGCTGTCTCAGTGTAGGGTTGCGATGGGTCCTCGTGACGTGCAAAGTAATGACTCACTAACCGTTTAGCGGTTGCTGCGAGCAGTTCTGTTCTCAGCTCGCCATGACTATCAGTGATGCCTTCCTGAGCCCCGAAGAGAATAAGCTTGTCTGCATTGAGCGCGTTGGCAACACCCACGGCGACCTCTTCGGATGGGAGGTTAAAGATCTCACCGGTGGGTGAGTAGCCGAGGTTGGAGATCAGCACCACATTGTCTTGTTGTAGTTGGCGTTCGATTGCATCGGCATCGACCCGACGCATCTCACCCGTGTGGCCCATATCTACGCCGTCCAACACGCCGAGCGGTTTAGCGATGATGTGGTTACCACTGGCAACGCGGATACCCGCACCATGCATGGGCGTGTTTGCGAGGCCCATAGAGAGCTG
>Ga0209653_1001848_pt1 | contig 16289 bp, 6 predicted proteins | sample SaaInl6LU_22_DNA_FD_184644 | JGI IMG/M metagenome (GOLD analysis project Ga0209653, IMG submission 184644) | Marine microbial communities from expanding oxygen minimum zones in the Saanich Inlet - ESP_116LU_22_DNA (SPAdes) (version 2) | ecosystem: Environmental > Aquatic > Marine > Intertidal...
ACAACCAAGTGCAGGACCATGGGATTCACCCCATGTTGTAAATCTGAATAACTTTCCAAATGTATTAAATGACATTAGATTATTATATAGGTTATTTTGACTAAATTATGAATCAAAAACTAGGACTAGACCCAGCTTTTTTAAATGAGAGCAATCCATTCGAATTGTTTAAAGTTTGGATGAGCGAAGCGGAAAAGAGTGAACCCAATGATCCCAATGCCTTTAACGTTGCAACGGTAGATCAATCGGGTCAACCTGATAACAGAATTGTTCTTTTAAAGGGTTTAACCGATAAAGAGTTTATTTTTTACACCAACCTAGAAGGTAAAAAGAGTAGAGATTTGAGACAAAATCCAAAAGCTTCCATGTGCTTTCATTGGAAGTCACTACTTAGACAAATTCGTATTCAAGGATCTGTTGAACTGGTCGACAATAAAACTGCAGATGAATATTATAACACGAGAGCTTATGAGAGTAGAATAGGTGCGTGGGCATCATCACAATCTGAAGTGATGAAACACAGAGATGAATTTGAAAATAAGATTAAAGCATTTAAAGAAAAGTATCCCGATCAAAACAAGGTACCTCGACCACCCCATTGGTCAGGTTGGAAGCTGACACCTTACAAGATTGAATTTTGGAAAGACGTTCAAAATCGATTACATCAAAGACTGTGTTACAGCAGGATTGGAACGAAGTGGTCTAAGGAAATTTTATATCCTTAAACAATCTCTACCCAGTAACCATCTGGATCTTTAATAAAAGCAATATTGCTCATATTTCCATCTGATGGTTTTTTTTGAAAAGTTACACCTAACTTTTCAAATCGCTCACACGCTTTGTGAACATCAGGAACACGAAATGCAATATGACCAAAACCACGAGGCTCGCTGTTACCATTGTGATATGAAAAACTGTCATCATTTTCCGTTCCATAATTATGGGTGAGTTCTAAAATTGATTTTTGTGCCAGCACCCAGCTTCTTCTTTCATCGTCTGTCTCTGGAATATCTTTGGTTTCGTGTTCATCAAAGCTTCCAAGAAAATATAATGAAAACTTTGCAGCTGGAAAATCTATTTTACGAAGCAGTTTCATGCCCATCACTCTGGTATAAAAATCAACTGACTTTACAGGATCCTTCACACGGAGCATGGTGTGGTTTAATCGGTAATTCATTGTTTCTTGATCAGGCGTTTTACAGTTACCTTCAACTTCATTAATCATCGTTCCTCCTACTTATCGTTTGCTTTTTTTAGTCTTAAATAAATTCTATTTAAATTATTTTGTAATTTTGTAAAAAATTTATCTTTTGTTAATCGTTTTAATAATTCTTCGTTAATCCCACCTTTAGTTTGAAGTGATTTAATAGATTTGTCTAAATCGAATTTTTTATGATTTAGTTCAAACAACATTCCTGTTAAAAAAGTATTAAGATATTTATTAGCATCTTCGTGTTTAACCTTATTTTTTAACAAATATTTTTTCAAAGTTTGTACAATTGAAGCATAGGTAGCCATAAAAGATGACATGACCCAAAAATGATTATTTTGATTTTCATTTTGTGCAACAACAACTGTTCCAATTTTTTCAAACAAACTTTTTATCACCTTATGGTTTGGATAAATAATCGTTGGACTTAGTCTATCTACTGCCATTGGAAGTGGAGCTGCTTTTATAATTTTTGTTACAGGAGTACATAGTTTTTTAGCACTCTTAACATTTAGCGTTGAAACGAAACTAACGATGATTTGCCCCTTTCTAAATTGAAGTTTTTGAAGTTCTTGTTTGACTTGTTTGGGTAACAAACTGATGAAGACAATGGATGAGCGGTCAATAATTTCTTGGTTTTTACTATAAACCATAACCTTTCCTGACTTTCTTTTTAAATAAGATGAGTTTTTCTTTGATCGCTGTGAAATATTAAATTGCTGAACCTTAGCTTTTGACTTAATTAAGCCCTCAATGACTGCTGTTGCAATGGTACCGGTTCCTATAAATCCAAGCTTCATAAATCTACTATTAAACTAAACTTAGATGTTATCCAATTATAAAATACCGGGCTTTATTCTTGTCTCGCTTGGCGGTTTGTTTTTAAGCTCTGGAGGAACATTATTTAAATTATTTGAAACATCTGATGTTTGGGCCATTTATTTTTGGAGATCTTTTTTCTTTACACCTGCCGTTTTGGTTTTTTTATTTTTTTCATCAAAAAACAAAATCATAGATAAATTTAAAAGTTTAGGGCTTATTGGAATTTTTTGTGCTGCTTTATACGCAACAGGAAGTGGCGCTTATATGTTTGCGATGAAACATACAACCGTTGCTAATGTTTTGTTTATTATCAGCACCCAAACTTTTATGTTAGCGGTTGCGGGCTATTTTGTTTTAAAAGAAAAAATTAATCTTTCGACTTTTGTTGCTATTATTTTAGCGGGTATTGGAATTTATATTATGATTGGAACTAAAATATCAAATGGAACAGCACTTGGAAATGCTTTTGCCTTTATCACCCCGCTTTGTTTCACAACCATTGTCATCATCATCAGAAAATTTCATCAAACGGATATGGTTCCAGCTGTAGCCTTATCTGGAATTTTTTGTATGGCAGCAGGAGCAATCATGACAGGAAACTTATCCATTAATGTTCATGATTTGATTTTAGCTTTTTTATTTGGATCACTTCAGTATGCGCCAGGTTTTATTTGTTTAACCCTAGGGTCAAGAACAACTGAATCTGCTAAAGTTGGAATCTTTGCATTTACCGAAGCGATCGCTGGACCGATCTGGGCATGGATATTTATCCACGAGCAGCCATCACTTGGAGTTTTTGTAGGTGGATTTATCATTTTTACAGCTCTTTTACTCAAAACGTTCAATAAATAGCATTTAAATAATAGTCTTTTTTGATACTAACACTTACTTTAATCATGAAATTTAAAAGATTCTTTATCATAGTTATTTCATTCTTTATTTTAACCAATGACACTTGGTCTGCGCCTGATGCTGGAAGTTTGTTAAAGCAAGAAAAAGAATTACAACAACAACAAAATCTTCCAAAATCAATTCCAAAATCTTTAATTGACGACAATACCAAAGAACAGAAAACACAAAATGTCGGTGAGAAAATATTAATTAAAGAATTTAGATTTGAGGGTGAAATTAAAGCGTTTACAAAAGAAGAACTTAGAAAAGTTATTCAAGACTTATATAATAAAGAGCTAACCTTTAATGAGATTCAAACCGCAGCTTTAAGGATTAAGAACTTTTATAATCAAAAAGGATACTTTTTGGCCAACGCCGTTATTCCAAAACAAGAAGTAAAAAATGGAATCGTTATCATTTTTGTTACTGAAGGAAAATTGGATTCAAAAAATCCATACATCATTAAAAAGACTGGCCTTAGATTAAAAGAGGACATTCCAAAACAATATTTAAACCAATCCATGAATGGAGAGGTAACTCAACAGGGATTAGAACGAGGTTTGTTAAATTTTAATGACACACCAGGTGTGGCAGGTACTATTACCTTGGAACCTGGTGATGAACCTGGAACTACAAAAATAATTTTAGATGTCGTGGAAGGTCCTTTGTTAAGCGGATCAGTGACCGTTGATAATTATGGATCAAGGTATACAGGCGAGATTAGAACTACAGGAACTGTTAACATTAACAATCCAACAAAATATGGAGATCAAGTTGGACTAACTAAAATAGTAGCTCCAAAAGATAATTTTGATTTAAATCAAGCAAGTTATAGTTTTCCATTAGGTCGCTCTGGACTTCGAGGAACTGCATCGTATTCAAAGTTAGAATATAAAATTGGAAAAGAATTAGAAACGAACCCTATGTCCATGGGTACCGCAGATTTATATTCAACAAGTTTAAAATACCCCCTTTACCGAACCGCAAAGCGAAGTTTTTTTTTAGACGGGTCTTATGATAAAAAGAAACTGTATAACGAAACTACAGGTACCGTTACGAGTAACAAAGAACTCGATAACTATGGGCTTGGATTTACTTTTCAAAACACTGATGAATTTATTACGGCAGGCTTTTCACAATTTAGTTTTACACAAACTTTTGGTGATTTAGATTTATCCAAAGTTGCATCAAGTTTAACAAGTGACCAAGGAGCAGGTGGAGCTAAAACAAATGGTAGTTTTGAAAAATCGACATTACAGTTTTTAAGAATTCAAAGGGTAACAGAAAAACTTAATCTTCAATTGTTAGCCAACGCTCAGTTTTCAAACAAAAATTTAGACAGTTCTGAAAAATTATCCCTTGGAGGTGCCACGGGGGTAAGAGCTTATCCATCTGGCGAAGCCTCAGGTGATGAAGGACGAAAGATAAGTCTTGATGCTAAATATAACTTAAAATCTGGTACAAGATTTGGAGATATTATTGCATCTATTTTTTATGATTATGGAAAGATTAGACAATATAAAGACACTTTAGATATTAGCATGACAACCCCTAACGAATACTCATTAGAAGGATGGGGCGTTGCTTTAGATCTTATTTCAGCCGGTAAATATAATGTTAAAGTCGGTTGGGCAGATGCCATTGGTGGCAATCCTGGAAAAACCAGTGAAGGTAAAAATTCAGACGGAAGAGGAGACTTGTCGAGATATTGGTTCTTAGCAAGCGCGCAGTTTTAATGATCAGGGAGTTCTTTAAAAAACTAACAATTTTTTTTAGTATCTACCTCATCACCTTTGCCCCGGTCTTAGCCGAGATTAACAATAATACTCTTCCAACCAACCCTAATATTACTAGTGGAAGTGCAACGATTAACCAAACCTCAAACTCTATAACGATCAATCAGACTACAGATAAACTAATTACCAACTGGTCTTCTTTTAATATTGGAAAAGATGCCAGTGTTGAATTTATTCAACCCAGTTCCTCATCAACAGCCTTAAATAGAGTAAACTCAAATGACCCTTCTTATATATATGGAAGTTTAAAAGCGAATGGAAAACTTATTCTCATCAATCCATCTGGCGTATTATTCCAAGGCGGATCAAAAGTCGATGTGGGTGCCATTATTGCCTCTTCATTAAATTTAAAAGATGGTGACTTTTTAAATGATCAATACATCTTTGAAAAAGATGGATTAGCAGGAACGGTAAATAATTCTGGAACCATTAATGCCTTTAAAGGGGGAGTCGTTGCCTTACTCTCAGATCAAGTCACCAATGATGGAACCATTAATACACCGGACGGAACCACAGCGTTACTATCAGGTGAGAAAATTACCTTAACCTTAAATGGAAACCGATTAATTCAATACACCATTGATCGAGGTACTTTAAATTCTTTAGTTCAAAACAATCAAGCGATCAATGCAGGAGACGGCATTATCATTTTATCTGCCAAAGGGTTAAGTGATGTTTCTCAATCGGTGGTGAAAAATACAGGTACCCTAAAAGCTGAAAGTATTTCAAAACAGGGGGGTAAAATTTATTTATCGGCAAGAGAAGGCGAAGTCATCAATTCTGGAACTATCTCAACCAACTCCACAGATAATCAAGGGGGAAATATTGAAATTACCGGTGATGAAATTATCATTGAAACAAACTCCACATTAACGGCAACAGGAAAAACAGGTGGCGGACAGATCTTAGTTGGAGGAAGTTGGCAAAACTCTGATTCAAATGTCTATCAATCCACCATCACCACTGTTCAACAAAATACTCTGATTGATGCCTCAGCCACGTTAAATGGCGATGGAGGAGAAATTGTCATCTGGTCCGATATTACCAACAATAATTCTGTCACCACCGTAAACGGTACCCTTTACGCCAAAGGCGGCAGCCAAGGGGGAGATGGAGGAAGAATAGAGACGTCGGGGTATCGATTAGATTATGATCAAATTGCCATTAGTACAATTGCTAACAAAGGCGATGTGGGAATGTGGTTGATTGATCCATATGATTATGTAATTGGCTCATCTCAAGCTACAAGTTTAAGTACTGCTTTAAATTCAAGCAGCATTACCATAACAACAACTAATGATGTTACGGCCTATGGTTCTAACGGGAATAATTCTAGTACAGGAAACATTACAATTAACTCTAATATTACAGGATCTACTGGTTCATTAACTTTGGTTGCCGCTGGTCAGATTAATATTGGTGCAAATATTGATATTGAAAATGATATTATCATTTCATCCAATACTGTTTTGACTAATGATGTTACTTTAGCCAGTAACTCTGGGTCTATAACTTTAAAAGGTACTGTTGATGGAGCCCATGCTTTAAACTTAACTGTTAATGATTCAAATGAGAAAATAATCTTTAATAAAAATGTTGGATCAACTACTGCATTAACATCTGTTACGGCTGGTGGAGAAAATACTACGACAGATGGGACAACATATATTAATGGAAATATTACAACAACTGGTAATCAAACTTATAATAATGGAGTTATTTTTGGTACTCTTGGTGCTGCACAATTTGAAAATGCTAGTTTTGAGGATGATGGAACTGGTACAAAATCGAATGGTAATACGATAACTGGTTGGACAGTTTCAAATACAGCTGTAATACCATCCGGCGATGGTGTAGGTCGTCAAACTCAAATAGGTGGCTATGATGTTCCTGTAGATAGCGCTTATCCTGGAAGTACTTCTTCACCAAAAAATTTAACTGGAGGAACAAGAACTACATCAATTGTTACGGATACATCAGAAACAGGTGTTTCAGGTTCAAAAGCAGTTAAATTGCAGCTTAATAATTTTTCTTGTAGCAGTGGATATTGTGTTGTTAGAGGTCCGTACATTATAAGTCAAGGATCAATATATTTAGGAGATGGCGACTCAGTTACTGTTGATTATAAATCAGTGTCTGGGTCAGATGCTTATGATGCATTCGCTTATCTTTTAAATACCGCAACAGGTGATACTGTTGAGCTAATTAATGTGACTGGAGCAAATGCAAGTGCGTCAACTCCAACTTCATCTGGCTTAAACAGTAATTGGTCTAGAAGAACAACAACCTTGGATACTAATAATAATCCTGCAGGTGATTTTAAATTTGTATTTGTAGCAGGTGCGTGGGATGCGTCAGGTGGACGAGCCTTAGGAGGAATACTGTACGTTGATAATATTACAACTACATCTGCTAGCGCTGGATTATTTACTGATAGTGCGTGCACGAATTGTGCAGTTAATGGAGCTAATATTAACTTTAACTCTACAGTTAATTTATCAAGTGCAAATGTTACAATTAATAACAGCGGTTCTAGCGCAATAGATGGAGCGATAAGTGGATCGGGAGATTTTACAAAAAGTGGAGCTGGACAATTAACCCTTGCAGGAACTAATACAAATACAGGAGATATTACAGTAAGTGCTGGGACTTTAAATGTCACAGGTGTTTTAGCTGACACGGTCGCGGTTTCAGTTTCAAGTGGAGCAACTTATGATGCTGATACCACAGATACTATTGGATCAATCGCAGGTGCCGGGACAATTGATATTGCTTCAACAAAAACGTTAAGTGCTGGAAACGATAATAGCACCACTTCTTTTACAGGTATTATACAAGGATCAGGAGCACTGTCTAAAGTTGGAACGGGTACCCTAACTTTATCTGGAGCTAATACTTACTCTGGTGGCACAACAGTTGCGAATGGAACATTAAAAGCAGGGGCTACTTCATCAGGAACAATAGGATCAGCAACAAGAGGACCTTTTGGAACTGGAGGCATTACGATTAATTCTGGAAAAACCTTAGATGTAGATAGCAACTTAATTCATAACACCAAAACAAATAACGGAACTATTTCAAACAAACCTACAACTTCATTATCTTATGCAACAGGAACTTTATCTGTAGCTTACGGAGGAACTGTAAGTAATGCATTAACGAATAATGACAACGTGAGTGTAACTTACACAAGTAGCGATACAGATGTTGCAACCGTTAATTCATCAACCGGTGCTATCACATTTAAAACAACCGGCTCAACAACGATTACCGCAACTCATACAAGTAATGAATATCAGGATGCGACTGACAATTATGCATTAACTGTTACTAAAGCCACCCCAACCATTTCTGGTTTAAGCAATCAAACCAAAACAACTTCAGATTCCAGCTATACTCTTGCTGGAACGGCTAGTGTTAGTGGAGTAAGTATTAGTTACAGCTCAAGTGACACTAATGTTGCAACCGTTAATTCATCTACAGGTGAAGTGACTATTGTAGGAACTGGAACTGCAACTATTACTGCAAGTATTTCAGGAACAACTAATTACAACGCAGCTACAGCAACATATACTTTAGAAGTTTCAAGTGACAGCTCAAGCGTTGCTTCAGATACTGCGATTAGAACTGCAAAAGAAACAACAAAGAAAACGAATGATGATGTAATTAATACTATTACAAGAAACCCATTTAAAACTAACAACAAACCTCTTATTACTTATGGACCAACCAATAACCCTGGTGTTTCAAGATCAACAAACATTATAAATCAAACTCCAACAACTAATCCAGCACCCTTTTCGGTTCCAACAACGCCGTCACCTTCGCAACCAGTTGCTAAACAAGAGTCTGCGCCAACTGTAACTAATGAACCGTCTACTAATTTAAATATAGCATCAGTAAACATTACATCTTTCACTGTTCAAACCGATGGATCTATTACCGTTAGAAGAACAGAAGCAACAACATCAGCAAACATTCAAACAGAAAGTTTAATGCCAAGTGCAAAAATTGTAACCATTAGAGCTAATCAAGTTCCTAAAGTAGAAAGATCCATTCAAGCTAGAGTATCATCAGCAGAAGCTATTCTAACTCCTCAATCAGGTTCCACAACTTCATTTGAAGAGCTAGGATCAGTTGTTGGCTCAACGCAGTTAGTCGTTGAAGTTAATGGTCAGAGTTATAACTTTACTGTAGATGTGAGTGAAAATGGAATGGTGATCAAACCTGCAGATGAAGAATCACAGCAATTTGCTGAAACGAACAATAATGTTGTCGCAGGTTCTGGTATTTTAGAAGTTGTAAACAACTTGTCGATCCCAGCAGATCAGATCAAAACAGTAATGTTTGATTATAACTCTTAATATTATAAATACATCTTTCAATGATCAGGGAGTTCTTTAAAAAACTAACAATTTTTTTTAGTATCTACCTCATCACCTTTGCCCCGGTCTTAGCCGAGATTAACAATAATACTCTTCCAACCAACCCTAATATTACTAGTGGAAGTGCAACGATTAACCAAACCTCAAACTCTATAACGATCAATCAGACTACAGATAAACTAATTACCAACTGGTCTTCTTTTAATATTGGAAAAGATGCCAGTGTTGAATTTATTCAACCCAGTTCCTCATCAACAGCCTTAAATAGAGTAAACTCAAATGACCCTTCTTATATATATGGAAGTTTAAAAGCGAATGGAAAACTTATTCTCATCAATCCATCTGGCGTATTATTCCAAGGCGGATCAAAAGTCGATGTGGGTGCCATTATTGCCTCTTCATTAAATTTAAAAGATGGTGACTTTTTAAATGATCAATACATCTTTGAAAAAGATGGATTAGCAGGAACGGTAAATAATTCTGGAACCATTAATGCCTTTAAAGGGGGAGTCGTTGCCTTACTCTCAGATCAAGTCACCAATGATGGAACCATTAATACACCGGACGGAACCACAGCGTTACTATCAGGTGAGAAAATTACCTTAACCTTAAATGGAAACCGATTAATTCAATACACCATTGATCGAGGTACTTTAAATTCTTTAGTTCAAAACAATCAAGCGATCAATGCAGGAGACGGCATTATCATTTTATCTGCCAAAGGGTTAAGTGATGTTTCTCAATCGGTGGTGAAAAATACAGGTACCCTAAAAGCTGAAAGTATTTCAAAACAGGGGGGTAAAATTTATTTATCGGCAAGAGAAGGCGAAGTCATCAATTCTGGAACTATCTCAACCAACTCCACAGATAATCAAGGGGGAAATATTGAAATTACCGGTGATGAAATTATCATTGAAACAAACTCCACATTAACGGCAACAGGAAAAACAGGTGGCGGACAGATCTTAGTTGGAGGAAGTTGGCAAAACTCTGATTCAAATGTCTATCAATCCACCATCACCACTGTTCAACAAAATACTCTGATTGATGCCTCAGCCACGTTAAATGGCGATGGAGGAGAAATTGTCATCTGGTCCGATATTACCAACAATAATTCTGTCACCACCGTAAACGGTACCCTTTACGCCAAAGGCGGCAGCCAAGGGGGAGATGGAGGAAGAATAGAGACGTCGGGTGCAAAGCTTTTTACTGACAATTCAATTGTTAGTACATTAGCTGCAGATGGAAGCGCGGGTTTATGGTTAATCGATCCCTATAATTACGTAATTAATGCTACTGCTGCGGGTAATATAGTAACAGCGCTTGGAAGTAACAATTTAGTTATCAACACTAATACATTAGTAGCTGGTTATTATGATGCATCTGGAGACTGCCCTACTTGTGGTGATATTCAATTAAATAATGCCATTAGCTATTCTGGGTCAAATGATAGATCACTTACTTTTAAAGCAGATAGCTCCATATTCTTAAATGCAAATATCGAGTCAACAGGTGGTGGAGCATTAGATATAATTTTGTGGTCTGACCAACAAGCTAAAGGCGGCAATGGTGTTGGAGGATTAATATATCTAGCATCAGGAGTTGAACTTAAATCAAATGGTGGAAATATTATTTTAGCTGGCGGAGCCGATGATGGGTCTAATGGTGGAACTGCAAGTGACGGCATACCAGATGGATATGCATGGAATAAATTATCTAGTGCTTACGGCGGAGTTCAGTTGGGACCAATGGGTGACTCTGGTGCGACCTCTATCAATTTATTAAGTAGTGGTGGCGATATTATAATAAGAGGCAAGACCAGTGACTCTACCAGTTATCCTGGAATTACTTCTCAGGGAAAAATTAAAATAGATAGTGGAGCAGGGTCTATCACAATAAATGGTGATTCTATTACCGGTAATGGAATTGATTTTACTTTTGGCGCTGTAGCTCAAGTTGCTATTACTTCAGCCAAAACATCAGGTACTGCAATTGATATTACCGGGGTGACAAGCAGACAGGATTACCAGGGATTATGGTTAACAAGTAGTAATGGTAATGTTTTGATACAAGCAACTGGTGGTGGGGCTGTAAATTTAACAGGAACGAATAGCAACGAAACAAGTGGCGATGGTTTCTCATTATCTACTAATGGTACAGTTCAGATTTTATCACAATCTGGAATAATTACATTAGATGGATCTGGAGCAAGATATGATATTCACTCGAATTATAACGGAACATCAAGTCTTTATGTAGGTAACAGAAAAGACGATACTACTGTTAATGGTGTTACACCTTCAGTAACAAATTCATCAGCAAGCTTAGTAATTAATGCTGACGATTTTCAGGCTGATCAATTTTATTATTCAACATCTGGAAATAGCACAATTTCAAGTATTATCGAAAATAGCACCTCTGGCTCAGCTGCAACGCTTACAAAATCTGGATCAGGAAAACTTTCTTTAACCGGTTCTAATAGTTATGCAGGTAACACTACCGTATCGGCTGGAACATTAGGATTATATAATAATGATGCAGCGGGTACAGGAAGTATTACTTTTGCAGATAACACAGATTTATTAATTGGCCGTTCCGTAACTCAAATTGCAAATGATTTTATCCTTAATGGTTCAACTACTATCGATTTAGATAGCAATATTGAGTATCTAATTGTTGGTGGTGGTGGCGGTGGTGGTGGCGGACAAGCGTCAGAACATGGCGGCGGCGGCGGCGGCGGTGCTGGCGTGTTGACAGGTTCAACCACTCTTACTGGCACGAATACTGTGGTAGTTGGTGCCGGTGGTAGTGGTGGTCAAGTGACAGGCGGTAATCGAGGCCATCCAGGATTCATTGGTTCAATCTCAACATTTGCTGGATTAACTGCTTACGGAGGTGGTGGTGGTTCTAGTTATTTTGAAGGTGGTGCAAGCGTAAGTGATGCTTCCGGTGGCGGTGGCGCAGTCAGTGCAACTTCAGACTATACAACTGGTGCTAATGGTGGTTCTCAGGGTAATGATGGTGGTGACGTTGGAGGGACCGGTGTTGCTTGGCGTGCCGCTGCAGGTGGTGGTGGCGCAGGAAGCAATGGTGCAAGCATCAGCTCATCTGGCGATCAACAGGGTGGTTCTGGCGGCGATGGTGTAGCTAGTGATATTACTGGTTCCACTAACTATTACGGAGCAGGCGGTGCAGGCGGTGGTAATACAGTCGGCCTCGGTGGGTCTAGCGTGGGCGGCAATGGTGGTAATAAAAACGGTACATTAGCTACTGCAGGCTCTGTTAACACCGGCTCTGGTGGAGGCGGCGGAATGGGCACTGGAGGAGCAACTGCTACGGCAGGTGCTGATGGTGGCTCAGGTATAGTTATAGCCCGTTATCTTGGAGGGGATTCTGGAAATGGAGGAACAGAAAGCAATGGAACTGGAACTGCGGCTGGCTACAGATTACATACTTTTGCATCTACTGGATCAACGACTCTTACATTAAATGACATAGCGACCACATTATCAGGAGATATCAGCGGCAGTGGATCATTATCTATTGATAGTACAGATGGTGTAATCACATTCACTGGAAACAACTCATATACAGGAACCACAACCATAAGCGATGGTATTGTAAAAGCAAATCATGCTAATGCACTTGGTAACCTTTCAGCTGTAACGCTTGGAACCAATGCTGGAACACGACTTGATTTATTACAAAATTTAACTGTAGGATCTATTGTAGGTGGCAGTGGAACAGACTCGCAAATTAATCTAGGTAGTTACAAACTTGTAAGTGGTGGAGATAACTCTTCAACAACATTTAGTGGCACAATATATGGAACAGGTGGCCAAATTGAAAAAACAGGAAGTGGCACTTTAACTTTAGCTGGAACCAATACTTATACTGGAGATACAACAGTTTCAGCAGGTACAATAAAAACCACAGGAACATTATCTGACTCGACAGATGTCATAGTATCCTCAGGAGCAACATATGATATTGACCAAACTGATACGATTCAATCTTTAAGCGGAGCTGGTACAATTAATATTGCTTCAGCAAAAACATTAACTACGGGAGATAGTGGTAGTGATACCATTTCAGGTATCATAGAAGGCGCTGGATCTTTAACCAAACAAGGATCAGGTACCTTAACTTTGAGTGGAACAAATACGTATTCAGGAAATACAACAATTTCTGCTGGTGGATTAACAGTGTCAGGTCAATTAGGCTCAGGATCTTATGCTGGAGCCATTGCTAATTCAGGAACTTTAACTATCTCATCTAACTCAAATCAAGAATTATCAGGTGTAATTTCTGGATCAGGTCAAATAATCAAATCTGGAAGCGGTACATTAACTTTATCTGGTACAAATACCTTTTCAACAGGATTAGCCTTAACAACACAAACAGATGGCACTTGGGGAAATATTCCAAATTCTGACCGTGCAAAAAACTATAGTACCTCTTTTGCTAGTGGAATTGATACTCTTCCAGTTATTTATAATATTTTGAATGATGTTGGTGGAGGAAATAGAGATGATTTTACAACAAGGTTAGTAAGTACATCAAATTCAAGTTTTACTTATAGAGTTTATCGAACAGATGCTGGAGCATCAATATCATCTACTTGGGGTGCGATAGACGGTGTAACATATTTCAATGTATTTCCTGTTGCTATTACCGTTAATGGTGGAACTTTAGCTTTAACGAATAATAATGCTATTGCCGTTGATAATGCAATCAGAGTGGGTTCCAATGCCACTTTAGATGTTAAAGGAGTAACAATATCGAACCCAATAAGATTAGACCAAAACTCAATTTTAACGAATAGTTCATCCACTGCTTCAGAAATTTCTGGCGCTGTAATAATTACAGATGACTCAACAATCAATGGAACGGGTAATATAGAGTTGTCAGGTTTAGTGAATTTACCTATTGGTATAAGTGCTTTAGGTGATGTTTCTCTTACAAAATCTGGATCTAATACATTAAATTTATCAGGCGATAACTTTGAAGAAACAAATACTGATTATAGTTCATATATAGGTGAGACTATTTTAAACGCTGGGACTTTTAGTTTAGGAAATGTCCATTCGATAGGAACTCTCAAAAGCGTCAAGCCTAAATTTACTTTTAGTGGAGGAACTTTACAGTTTAGTTCAAATAATACTACTGACATATCAAGTATCTTCAGCAATTCTGCAAATCAAAATTATAAAATTGATACCAACGGTCAAAGTGTAACGTTAGCATCGGATTTAACAAGTTCTGGTGGAACTTTTGAAAAAAAAGGAACTGGAACTTTAACGCTTTCAGGTGATAACACTTATGATGGAGATACAACTGTATCTGCCGGTACTCTTAAAGCAGGTATAGTTTCATCCGGAACAATTGGAACTCCTACAGTGGGGCCTTTTGGAACAGGATCTTTAATTAATAACTCAACAATAGATGTTGATAATAAATTAATTCATAATGCTAAAACAACTGCTGGAACTATTATTAATAAACCGTCACCCACCTTATCTTTTACAAGTGCAAATTTATCAGCTTCTGATGGGGATAATGTTTCAAATACTTTAACTCATTCAGGAAATGGAACGATAGCTTACTCAAGCTCTAGTAATAGCATTGCAACCGTTGACCCATCTTCTGGAGCAGTTACTTTGGTTGGAAATGGTACTGTCACTATAACCGCATCAGCAACTTCATCGAATGAGTATGCCGATGCTTCTACGACTTACAGTTTAGTAGTAACTGGATTTGCAGCTAACAACTCTCAACCTAGTAACTCTCAACAAAGTCAAAAAGCATCCGATAATGCTGTGAGAAATGCAACGAATAGTATTCCAAAAAATAATACTAAAAATACTCCAACAGCTAATCCAACAGCTGGTGGAGGTGGTATTCCTGGAAGCCAACCTCTAATTAATTTTGGCGGAGGTTTTTCTGGTGGCGGTGGAGCTAACACTGGTGGATCTGCAAACACAACAGCAGGAACGGGCCAAGGTGCTGGCGGACCTGGAGATGGTAATGGACCAGGTCAAGGTGCGGGACAAGGTTTAGGACTACAAGGTGGAGGAAGTTCTGGAGGAGGAATTATTAATTTAGGTGGAGGATCATCTGGCGGCGGTGGAGCCAACACTGGTGGATCTGCAAACACAACAGTTGGAACAGGTCAAGGAGCTGGCGGACCAGGAGACGGAACGGGGCCTGGTCAAAGTGCAGGACAAGGTTTAGGTCCACAAGGTGGTGGAAATAATAATCAGCAAGCAAATAATTCTGGATCTGGATCGGATGGAAATAATAATTCAGGATCAGGGGCTGGTGGTGGAGCTAATACCGGCGGTGGTGCAAACCAAGTTGCAGGAACTGGACAAGGCGCAGGAGGACCAGGGGATGGAACTGGACCAGGTCAAGGTGCAGGACAAGGTTTAGGACCTCAAGGCGGCGGAAACAATAATCAACAAGCAAACAACAACCAAGGTGGAAATAATAATTCTAATGCTGGTTCTGGAGGATCAGGGTTTGGAGGTGGAGCAAACACTGGTGGTGGAGCTAACCAAGTTGCGGGTACTGGACAAGGTGCTGGCGGACCTGGAGATGGTAATGGACCTGGTCAAGGTGCGGGACAAGGTTTAGGACCACAAGGAAATAATAATCAGCAAGCAAACAATTCAGGATCTGGAAATAATAACAATAATCAACAAGCAAATAATTCTGGTGGAGGATCATCAGGAGGTGGTGTTTCAGGTTTCTTTAAAAACTTATTTGGTGGTGGATCAGGTTCAGGTGGAACACAACAGGCTAATAATCCTCAAGGAGGATCTCCTTCAACTCCTGGAAATAATAATAACAATCAACAAGCCAACAATCCTCAAGGTGGCGGAGGAAACAATAACACTCCGACAGGACCTGGTAATAATAATGGAAACCAACAAGCAAATAACAATCAAGGTGGAGGAAATAATAATAATTCAGGCGGAGGATCTGGATCGGGTGGAGGTATCGCAGGCTTCTTTAAAAACTTATTTGGTGGTGGCAACACGCAACAAGCTAATAACCCTCAAGGTGGTGGAGGCAATAATAATACTCCAGCAGGCCCTGGTGGAAACCAACAAGCAAGTTTACCTCAAGGTAATAATCCTCAACAAGGACCTGGTAACAATCAAGGCGGAGGAAATAATTCAA
>Ga0209653_1001853_pt1 | contig 16266 bp, 14 predicted proteins | sample SaaInl6LU_22_DNA_FD_184644 | JGI IMG/M metagenome (GOLD analysis project Ga0209653, IMG submission 184644) | Marine microbial communities from expanding oxygen minimum zones in the Saanich Inlet - ESP_116LU_22_DNA (SPAdes) (version 2) | ecosystem: Environmental > Aquatic > Marine > Intertidal...
GTAAAGGGAAAAATCATGGTTATTCAACTAAAAGACTGCACTGTAACCTATGGAGAAGACGTTCTTTTCAAGCCCGAATATGGTGTCTTTGACATGGCTATTGGAAATGAAATAACTTCTGCTTTCGCTGGCGCCGCAGATAGTAGTTCTTTCCCTAACCTTTACTCTGTTTCTGAAACTAAAACCATCAAAGTAAAGAAAACAAAAAAAGAAATTGCGTTGGAAAACCTATACCAAAGAGTAAGAGACTTCAGAACGTCTGGTGAGTTTTCAAAAGATCATTTAGAGGCTGTTTTTTCTTCTCTAAAAGAAAATTACCCTGATGATTGGTTATTACCCTTAGAACTTTTTGAACTTACAAGTGATACTCCATTGGGTTTGAAAATAAAAAATCACCTAGAATATTTAATAAAAATCAAACCCGAAATCACTCATCTTATAAAATCTGGAATAGAGCTTGTTGAAAAAGCACCCACTTATTTGTAATTGAAATAACACCAATTTTACTATATTTATACCTAATCAAATTTAAAATCAAATTCCTATGTCATTTTTTATGTACCCTTTTCTTTTTTTTGGCGCACTCATTCTCTTTGCTGCGTTTTTTGTTGTTAAACAACAAACTGCTGCTATTATAGAGCGTTTTGGAAAATTTCAAAGCATTCGTCATTCTGGACTTCAACTCAAAATTCCTTTAGTCGATAGAATCGCTGGGCGATTGAGTTTAAAAATTCAACAGTTAGATGTTATTGTTGAAACAAAAACTTTAGACGACGTGTTTGTTCGATTAAAAATCTCTGTTCAATATAAAGTGGTTAGAGAAAAAGTTTATGAAGCGTTTTATAAATTAGATTATCCACACGAGCAAATTACGTCTTATGTATTTGATGTTGTCCGCGCCGAAGTGCCAAAAATGAAACTCGATGATGTTTTTGTTAAAAAAGATGACATCGCTATTGCTGTGAAAACTGAATTAAACGAAGCTATGATGGACTATGGTTATGACATCATCAAGACCCTTGTAACAGATATAGATCCAGATGCTCAGGTAAAAGCGGCGATGAATAGAATCAATGCTTCAGAGCGTGAAAAAATTGCGGCCCAATTTGAAGGTGATGCTGCGCGAATTTTAATTGTTGAAAAAGCAAAGGCTGAAGCTGAAAGTAAGCGCCTTCAAGGACAGGGTATTGCTGATCAAAGACGTGAAATTGCTCGGGGCTTAGAAGAGTCTGTTGAGGTGCTTAACAAAGTAGGGATTAACTCTCAAGAGGCTTCTGCACTAATTGTTGTAACCCAGCACTATGATACGCTTCAATCTATTGGAGGTGAATCAAACAGTAACTTAATTTTGTTGCCCAACTCTCCTCAGGCTGGAAGTAATATGCTAAACGATATGGTTGCGAGTTTTACTGCAAGCAATCAAATAGGAGAGGCTATGAAAAATCAAAAGAAAAAGGGAAGAGAATAGCTTTTTATCTATAAAACCTATAGCGTTGAGGCCTCTTCGGCTAGTAATTTATTGCTATCTGTTGAGGCTTTTTCTATAAAGTCGTTTATTTGCTGATTTCTTTCTTGGCCCTTTTTAAGAAGTTGTTTTAGTACAATCATCACCGCAATTCGTGTGCCTGTTTTTTTTGTGGCTGTAGCGAAAAGAGGTTCCAATTCTTCATAAAGAATATTAGCAGATAATTGTATGATTTCTGCTTTTACATTTTTCTGCTTTTCCGCTGATAAATTGGTATATTTTTTACCAAGTTGTTTTATAACATCAATAGGCTTACGCTCATGTTTTGGATTTGATTGTTTTGGAGAAATCGTAGCTTTTGGTTTTTGTTTTGCCCAATTATCTCTAAGGCCTACTGTTTTATTAAACACCACTTTTGTTTCTGTACTGTCTTTATCTACACAAAAATAGCCCAAACGCTGAAACTGAAAATGGTCATTAGGCTGAACATTTGAAATGTTTGGCTCTACAAAAGCTGTTATTTGATTTAAAGAAAATGGGTTTAAAAATGTCATGAAATCTTCTTCTTGACTATCTGGTGCTTCATGAGAAAATAGACGGTCATATTCCCTAACTTCTGCTTCTATGGCATGAGCCACAGAAACCCAATGTAGAGTTCCTTTTACTTTTCTAAGGCTTTCTTCGGTTCCGCTTCCACTTAAACTTTTTGGATCATAAGTACAGTGGATTTCTTGAATCTCCCCTTGGCCATCTTTTATGACAGATTCCGCTTTTATAATGTATGCATTTTTTAGACGCACTTCTTTTCCAATTGTTAAGCGAAAATATTTATTGTTTGCTTCTTCTTTAAAATCGTCTCTTTCAATATACAGCGTTTTAGAAAACGGAAGTTTTCTGCTTCCCGAGTTTGGGTCTTCAGGATTGTTTTCTGCTTCAAGAAATTCTGTTTTATCGGACTGATAATTTGTTATTGTCAATTTTACTGGGTTTAAAACCGCCATAATTCTTGGTGCGGTTTTGTTTAAATCTTCACGAACACAAAATTCAAGTAACGAAACATCTATAATATTGTCTCGTTTTGCAACGCCTACACTATTGATGAACTTTTTAATAGCCTTTGGTGTATAACCTCTTCTTCGCAAACCGGATATGGTTGGCATTCTTGGATCATCCCACCCAGAGACAACACCGTCTTCCACCAATCTAAGCAATTTTCTTTTACTCATAATGGTATAATTTAGGTTTAATCGAGCAAACTCTCTTTGTTTTGGAAGTTTAGGATATTTATGGGCGCTGTAATTATAAACACATTTTTTGAACCAATTGTATAGGTCGCGATGAGGCTTGAATTCTAAAGAACATAAAGAATGAGAAATTTGTTCTATATAATCACTTTCACCATGTGTCCAATCATACATTGGATAGATACACCAGTTTGTTCCAGTTCTGTGATGGGAAGCGTGTAAAATTCTATACATGATGGGGTCGCGCATCAACATATTTGTGTGTTTCATATCAATTTTTGCGCGGAGTACATGTGTGCCTTCTTCAAAATCGCCATTGCGCATTTGTTGAAACAACTCAAGGTTTTGTTCAATTGTTCTATTGCGATAAGGACCATCTATACCAGGTTGAGTGGGTGTTCCTTTTTGTTCTGCCATGCTTTCGCTTGATTGTGAATCAACATAGGCTTTGCCGTCTTTTATCATAAGAATAGCCCATTCGAAAAGTTGGTCAAAATAATCTGATGAGTAACATTCTTCCTCCCACTTATAACCCAACCAAGCAATATCCTCCTTGATGGCGTCTACATAAGCTTGCTCTTCTTTTGTGGGGTTGGTATCATCAAATCTTAGGTTAACTGGAGCATCGTATTTTTCTCCTAATCCAAAACTTATTCCTATGGCTTTGGTGTGGCCAATATGAAGATATCCATTGGGCTCTGGAGGAAAACGAAAACGTAAGTCCTTTTTACTCAAGCCATTTTTCAAATCGTCTTCTACAATTTGTTCTATAAAATTTAAAGGTTTACTGTTCTCTGTCGCCATAGATAATTGTCTTCTGAGTAAAATTTAATCACAAAATTAATCAATTAAAAAGATTGTTAATATATCTTTAGTATAAATGTTACTTTTGTGAAACTAAAAATTTAAATGATGGGGATTATAAAGGTTGAAAATATAAGAGTTTATGCCTACCATGGGTGTTTGGAAGAAGAAACTATTATTGGAAGCAACTACAGAGTAGATGTTTCTGTACGGGCCTGTCTTGCTAAATCCGCAAAAACAGATGCTCTAGCTGACACTGTTGACTATGTAACCCTGAATGCAATTGTTGTGGAAGAAATGAACATTCCTTCAAAACTTTTAGAAAGTGTTGTTCAACGAATAATAGATCGGATTTTCGGCACTTGCAAAGAAGTTGAGTGGGCTTCTGTCTCGGTCTCAAAGCTAAACCCACCAATAGGCGGAGATGTGGAAAAAGTAACGGTTATTTTGGAAAAAAATCGTGTTTAGATTTGTGGCACAAGAACGCTTAATGCACCCTTTTTAATAGAAATTTTCAGTTCTTTTGATTTAATAATGATAGACTCCCCGTCTAATTGTGCTAAAAATTCTTCTTGTTTTTTGTTGCTGACTTTCATATTATCAGTAAGAAAGTATTTTGCTTTATTATACTTCTTGTGTTTATTAAAAACAAGTTGGGTTGCAAACAGAAATTTTTCAAGAAAAGACAGTTGTTCTGTAAACACAACATCTAATTTTCCATCTTGAAGTGAAGCTTTTGGTGTAAAGGACAAGTTATAGCCCATTTCATTAGAATTTGACACAAATAGTACTAAAGGGTCTAGTGTCTTCTTGAAATTATCAATTTGTAAATCAATTATTTGTGGGGGTGATTTGGAGAGAAGTGCTTTAAAAGAAGCGCGCAAATATGAGATGATTTGACGTTTTTTAAAGCCTGTATAATGATTAATAATCCTTGCGCCAACACCTAAACTCATATTGCTAAAAAAGAAATGTTCATTTACGGTTCCAACATCTATTTTTATACTTTGGTATTGTTTAATAACCTCAAGGGCTTCGCATATTGATCGTGATATTCCTAGGTGGGATGCAAGACCATTTCCAGAACCAAGTCTTATTATTCCTAATAATACGGGAGAGTCTACAAGTTGAGAAGCCACTTCATTGACAGTTCCGTCTCCACCACATGCAATTATTGCATTTGCTCCCTCAAGTATAGAATTTTTTGTAAGAGCAGCGGCATTATTGGCATGTTTTGTGGTTTTTATAACAATGTGAAAATCCTTACTGTTTAAAACAGTGGTAATAGTACTAAAATCTAGTTTATTTTTCCCTTTTCCTGAAATAGGGTTTACAATAAAATGTATGCTTTTTTTTGTGCCCAATAAAGTGATTTGTTTTAGTAGTTTTTAAGCAATAATATTTAATTCTCTTGTGTGTCCTGTTTTTTTACTTAAATTTGCATTCCTTTTTGGCGTCTTGGCCGAGTGGCTAGGCAGAGGTCTGCAAAACCTTTTACAGCGGTTCGAATCCGCTAGACGCCTCAAAAATAAAACCTCAACTTTGTTGGGGTTTTTTATCTAATATCTTCTATCATTTGTTTTGGGTTTAATTTGTCTTTCGGTAAAAATCCTTTTGTTATAAGGATTATTCCACAGATCAATAACAAAATACCCAATATTTTTTTTATGTTAATTATAATTCCTGAAGTTAAATAGCCTTTTAAGCGTTTAGCTAATACTATTTTAATAAGGTCTGTAATGAAATAAGCACTAATTAGAGCGCCAAAAAACACAAAAAATCGGTTTATATCACCCTCCAAATTAGGTCCCACAACAATTATAATTCCTAACCAAAAAACCAAAACTCCTATATTTATAAAGTTCAGAAAAAAACCTTTTAAAAACAACTGTAAATAGTTGTTTTTTGGTGTTTCTAATTTGGTTTCTAAGTCTTGCTTATTGGGTTTCTTTGAGAAAATTATTACACCATAAACAGCCAAAAGCGTACCACCAAATATATAAAGTCCAGGTTGATTACTTAAGTTTTCTAAAAGCTGATAACTACTAAAATAAGCTAGAAGAATAAATATTACATCAGCAATTATAACTCCTAAATCAAATGCAACAGCAGCTCTAAAACCTTTAACGATACTTGTTTCTAAAAGAACGAAAAAGACTGGTCCTATCATAAAAGATAGGAAAAACCCTAAAGGAATAGCCGCTTGAATATCTTCTATCACTATTTATTTGTCTTTAAAAATAATTCTTCCGCCAAATAATTTGTTTTGTTTTAATTGTTTTGGTGTTCCGTATACAAAAACATCACCCCCAGAGAAAATCTTTACATTCAAAACATTGGTTGTGTTTACTGAAGCTTCTCCTCCTGCTTTGATAAATATTGAGGAGTTTTGTGCTATTGTTTGGCCGCCCTCGTAAATACCTCCTGTTCGTAATGAAAGATCTAACTTAGAGGTTTGCCCGGTAGTCGAAATAACTCCTCCTGTTACACTTTTGACAGACAATAATTTAGTATCAACAGAGGCGGTAATCTGTGCACCTTCTTGAGCTCTTAAAATAATTTCATACTGTTTTATTATATCGTTTCCCTGTACATTTGCTCCCTCGTTTGCGTCGATTTCGTCAATAGCGGTATAATAAAGTTTAACGTTAGTGTTTTTTCCATTAAACATTTTGTCTAGTTTCATTCTTATTTTCAACTTATTGTTTTTCTGAATTATACTAACGTCATTTCTGTTTTCTCCAGTAATAATAATTTTATTTTCATCTGATTTAATAAGCTCTATATTTATTAAATCATAAACTTTGAGTTCTGAAAACTCTCCTAATGTTTTAGTTATAGCGTCTTGTGAAAAAACTTGTGTACAGACGAAGAATACATAAAAATATAAATGTCTCATTTTATAAATTATATTAAATTAAAATCTAAATGTCTTTTTATTAAATCGGCTTTTTTAACCTCAACTTGAACTTGATCGCCAAGTTGATATCTGTTTTTCGTTCGCTCTCCAACAAGCGCATAATTATCTTGGTCGAAGGTATAATAATCTCCTTTTATATCTCTAATTCTAACCATGCCCTCACATTTGTTTTCTATAATTTCGACATACATACCCCATTCTGTAACGCCTGAAATAACACCAATAAAGGTAGTGTCTTTTTTATTTTGCATATATTTTATTTGCATATATTTTATAGAGTCTCTTTCTGCCTTTGTTGCTAAATTTTCCATAGCTGAAGAATGCTTGCATTTCTCTTCAAAACTTGTTTCTGAAACAGAAGTATTTCCGTCTAGATAGTGCTGTAACAAACGGTGTGCCATAACATCAGGGTAGCGACGAATAGGTGATGTAAAGTGGCTGTAATAATCAAACGAGAGACCATAGTGCCCAATATTATGCGTAGAATATTCTGCCTTGCTCATACAACGGATGGTTAGAGTATCAACCAAGTTTTGTTCTTTTTTTCCTACGACATTACTTAATAATTTGTTTAATGCTGCACTGATTTGGTTTGGGTTTTTTAAATTTAATTGATGACCGAATTGATTAACAACACGTTGTAAACTTTCAAGCTTTTCTTGGTCAGGAACATCATGAATTCTATAAATAAAGGTTTTTTTGGGAGATTGTTTACCTATAAATTCTGCAACTTTTTTATTTGCCAATAACATAAACTCCTCTATGAGTTTGTTGGCGTCTTTAGAGGTTTTAAAATAAACCCCTTCTGGTGTATTAGATGATGATAAATTGAATTTAACCTCCACTTTATCAAACGAGATTGCACCATTGTTCATTCTTTTTTCTCTTAATATTTTAGCGAGTTTATCTAAAAGAAGGATGGCGTCTTTTATTTGTTGGGTTGTTTTATATGCTTTATGAGTTAAAGCAATGTGTTTAGGAATATTAACACCTTTATTTTCAATAATATGTTGAGCCTCTTCGTAGCTAAAGCGTGCATCGCTGTAAGTTACGGTTCTTCCAAACCATTGATTAATCAGTTCTGCCTTATCATTGAGTTCAAACACTGCAGAAAACGTGTATTTCTCTTCTAAAGGTCGTAATGAACAAGCATTATTAGATAATACTTCTGGCAACATGGGAACCACTCTATCAACTAGATAGACAGAAGTAGCGCGTTGGTATGCTTCATCGTCTAAAATAGTTCCCTCTTTTAGATAATGTGATACATCTGCAATATGAATCCCTACTTCAAAATTTCCATTTTCTAATATTTGAAAAGACAAAGCATCATCAAAATCTTTTGCGTCTTTTGGATCTATTGTAAAGGTTAAGATGTTTCGCATATCGCGACGTTTTTTTATCTCTTCCTTTGTAATAGATGTGTCTAATGCATTTGCAAACTCTTCTACTTCTTTTTCAAACTTGTAAGGTAGGCCATAAGCAGCTAAAATAGCGTGAATTTCTGTATGATGTTCTCCAGCATCGCCTAAGACTTCAACGACTTTTCCAGTTGGACATTCTGCTTTTGATTGCCATTCTACAACCTTAACTAGAACTTTCTGTCCTTCTTTCGCATTTTTTATTTTCTTTAAAGGAACATAAATATCTACGGGCATTTTCCGGTCATCGGGAATAACAAAGGCAAAGTTTTTATTCATCTGGATAATCCCTACAAATTCTGTTTTGTGTCGTTTTAAAACTTGAGTAATATCCCCTTCATACCGACCTCGTTTTTTTCTATTATGGATATAAAATTCTACTTCATCTCCAGGGAGAGCCCCTTTCGTTTTATTTGAGGGAATATAGACGTCTTCCTTAAAATCTGTAGAGGTAACATATCCCGAACCATTAGAGCTTAAATCGAAAATTCCATTATAATATTTATCATTTGTTTTAATAGTATAAAACCCTCTTTTTACTTCTTCTATTTGATTAGTTATCATTAAAAAATGTAGACTCTCTAAAACTTCTGCTCTTTTACTTGGATTATGTATTCCAAGCTTCATAGATATTTGTTTGTAATTTAAAGCAGTAGAAGTTTGAAGAATTGATAAAATTCGAGGAATTTGCTTTTTAAAATTTTGGTTTTTCTTTGATTTTTTTGGCATTACAGCTATTTGATAACAACAAATCTACAATTTTAAAGTTTGCCTTTTTTGGAAAGAAATCAACTTTATCCACATTATATATATTAATGAACTTTTTTTATAATTTTTTAAAATAACCTAATTATTATAATTGGATGTTAATTTCTATAATAACTTTTATAATTTTCACTTATTAATCTGATAATCAAAATATTTAAACCTTTTTTTGATGTTTATAACTTCTCTTTATCATTTAAATAAATATGGGAATAAAATTAATAAGTATACTTTTATATGTCGCAATTTTTTTTAAGATGATTTAATTTAAAACAAATAAAATTTATTTTTCATAATCTATGTTTTTTTATCAACAGGATATAAATAAAAGTATAAACACTTTATTTTTTTGTAAGTTTACATTTGAACAATTAAGTACTACTTGCATATGAAAATTTCTATAGGAAATGACCACGCCGGAACGGAATACAAATTCAAAATAATTGAGTTTTTAAAATCAAAAAATATAGAAGTTATAAATTATGGAACAGATTCCAGCGACAGTGTTGATTATCCTGATTTTGTTCATCCGGTTGCAAAAGATGTAGAAAACAAACAAGTAAACTTTGGAATTCTTTTATGCGGAAGCGCTAATGGTGTTGCTATGACCGCCAATAAATATCAAGGAATTCGAGCAGGGTTGTGTTGGAAAAAAGAAATTGTTGAATTAATACGTCAACATAATAATGCTAATATTCTTTGTATTCCAGCTCGATATACAACTGAACAAGAAGTAATAAAAATGGTAGAAACTTTTATTAATACAGAATTTGAGGGAGGAAGACATCAAAGACGTGTGGATAAAATACCTAGTTGTAATTGATATTTAAAAATGGTTTCAGTCTTTGTTAAATCATTTGAAGAACTTTCTAAATTAGAATTATATAAAATTTTACGTTTAAGAGCAGAGGTTTTTATTGTAGAACAAGATTGTGTTTATCAAGATGTTGACGATAAAGACCAAAAAGCCCTACATGTTCTTCTAAAAAAATCAGAGGATATCATAGGGTATACAAGGTTGTTTTGGCCTGGAGATTATTTTAAAGAAGCGAGTATAGGAAGGGTTGTGATCTCAAAAGAAGAAAGACATAACAATTATGGTTCTCAGCTTATGAAAGCATCAATTCTTGCTGTATCTGAAAAAATGAAAGAGAAAAAAATAAAAATATCCGCTCAAACCTATTTAAAAAAATTTTACAATAATTTGGGTTTTTTAGAAAGTGGAAAAGAATACCTAGAAGATGGAATTCCTCATATTGCAATGTTTAAAGAATAAATTTTAATCTATAATATTAGTTATTTCTATTTCTACTCGTCTATCAAATTTTGGATCACCACCTAAAGGATATTTATGTTTTAAGCCAACATATTTCATTCTTTTCCTAGCAACACCATTTTTCATCAAGTACTCATAAATATATCTTGCTCTTGCTAAAGATAAATTTCTTCGACCAGTTCCTCTATCAATAGCATCTCTTCCGTTTGCAGTGCAACAAACATGACCCTGTATTGTAAAATATACTTTATTCTTTTCTCTTAATATTCTTGCTATTTTTTCCAGCACAGGAATTGATTCTTTTAATACATAACTATATCCAGTTCTAAAAAGAATGTTGTCAAGAACTATTTTATCTCCTACCAAAAGATTACTTTCAAGAGTTATTGGTTTTTTTCTATTATCTATTATTTCTTTTTCCCCTTCTAATCTAGATGTTTCTTTTTCAGGAATATTATATTCTACATTAACCTCTACTTTTCTATTTAAACCTCTTATAATATTTAAATCTTCTGAGTCCACAATTTTTAATAAAATCTCGCCTTTTCCATCAACGTTACTTATAAGATTTTCTCTAATACCACCTGTAGAAAACACTTTCTTTATGGCATTTGCCCTATTTTGAGAAAGTATTAAGTTATAATTGTCTGATCCTCTATCATCACAAAACCCATAAATTGATATTTTTTTTATTTTATTAACATCAAGATTTTGAATAAATAATAAAATTCTATTTTTTTCTGTTTCTGGTACTATATATTTATCGGTTTCAAAGTAAACGACATGCTGAATATTTGATTGAGCAATCAAATAATTTATACTAAACATGAAAATAAAAATCAATTTTGGCATGCTTAAATATATTTAATTTATTTCAAAAGAGAATAATACCGATTAGAATCATTTAATATGGATTGGGCCTCCAAAATAGTTTTGTTTTTCAAAAGAGAATATTCGTACATTCCTTCTCTATAAAAATGTCTTTTTATAATTTCTTCTGACAACTTCCAGTTTATGATTTCTTCTGATTGATCAAGCGCCAATTCTTTTTCTTTTTTCAGAGATTTTTTAACCGCAAAAAGCGATGTGTGTAACCCTTCTAAATTTTCCTCGTTACTGTAGTCAAAAAGCTTTTCTAAAGACTCTTCTGTGTTTGTTCCCAAAGAAAAATTCTCTGATAAACAATACGCTTTAAATTCTTTAAAAACAATCGGGTTTAAATCAAAATCTGATAAATTATCAATTTTATTTTCTCTACAATAATCATTAACAAAAGAGAATATCAAATTTTCTTTTTCTAAAGAAGAAATCAAATTAAACGAGGCTATTTTTCCAGTTGTTACATCTGGTTTTATTCCGCCACCATCATAAACAATTCTACCTTTTTTGGTTTTAAATGCTTTCTTTTCTTCTATTTTTTTTGCTTCTCCAGTACTAGAACGCTCTCCATAATTTAATGCCTGTATGCAGCGCCCAGAGGGAATAAAATAACGAGAAATCGTAACTTTAACCTGAGCCCCATAGGGCAGCGGTTTCGGTTGTTGTACAAGACCTTTCCCAAAACTTCTTTTACCAACAATTACAGCACGATCTAAATCTTGAAGAGCACCAGCAACAATTTCACTTGCAGATGCACTTTTTTCATTAACTAACACTACAAGAGGAATGTCTTCGCTAATTGGCTGTTTTTGTGTAAAAAATTGGTTGTTATATTGTTCAATATTAGAGCGTGTTGAAACAACAAGCTGGTCTTTTTTCACAAACAGATTTACTATTTTTACCGCTTCTTGAAGAAATCCGCCAGGATTGTTTCTTAAATCAAGAATTAATCCTTTGGCCCCATCTATGAGCAAAAATTTTAGGGCTGATTCTACCTCTTGTGCTGATGTTCTAGAAAAGCGATCAAGTGCTATATAACCGATTTGATTTTCCAACAATTTATACAAAGGAACGGCTTTTGGTTTTTTTTCACCACGAATTAATTCTACTTCTGTTTCTTTTAAACCTCTTTTGTAAGTTATATTAACTTTTGAATTTTTCTTCCCTTTTAATAACATCTCAGCTTGACCGAAAGATTCTGACAATAAAGTTCCATTAATTTTAATGATTTCGTCTCCAGATTTTAAACCCGCCCTATCTGCAGAAAAATCTTTTAAAGGCTCATCAATAATTAATTTCTTATCAATAATTTTCATTGTTGCTCCAATACCAACATAAAGACCAGAGCGATAAATTTTTGCATTTTCTACGTCTTGTTCACTGCTATATATGGTGTATGGATCAAGCCCAGAAAGCATATGTTTAACACCTTTTTCCATAAGCTCTGCTGGGTTTGTTTTGTCTACATAGCTCATGTTAATCTCTTTAAAAAGAGTATTATAGATTTCTATTTGTTTTGCAATTTCAAAGAAATCAAAACGAAACCCCACAAGGGTAAGTGCCAATGCAACAATAAACAACGAGAACCCTATTTTTTTCTTTTTCATAAAGCTTTTTGTTTAAATTTTTCTGCTACAATTTTGATTTCTTTTATCATTTTTTCCCACTCAGGCTTTTGTTTGCCAGTGAAAATTAACATAAGCCTATAGTTGTTAGCGGATTCCCTTAATAAAGGCCACAAATATTCTTTTGCCGCCTCTCTCATCTGTCGCTTTATTCTATTTCTATCAACGGCCAATTTAAAGTTCTTTTTTCCAACCGACATTCCTATAGCAGTTTCAGAACTCTCAAGAAAAATAAGCCTAAAAGGAAACGCATTGATAGAACACCCTTCTTCAAATAAAATTTCAATTTGCTTTTTTCCTTTTAGCCTTTTCACTCTTTTTCTAAAACGAGACTATTGTTATCGAGGTTAATATCAGCAACTTTTTTTTCTGGGTCAAGGGTTATTTTTTTTACTTCTTTATTGTTATTCAACAACAACGAATAGGTTGGGTATGCCCAAGCCCAATCGTTAAGTACAATTGTTGTTTCATCTGTAGGTTTTTCTCCTCGCATCATTCGTAATGGGATGTAATATTTTATAATTTCACCATCAGCATATTCTATTTCTAGCTCTGTAGGCATTGGAACCAACCCTATTCTTTCAATTACAATTTCGGTATTTTGTTCATTTTTTTCTACTGATTTAATACCATAATCTATGACATTATCTGTTCTGGTCCAATCTGTTAGATACCAGTCTAGTTCTAAACCCGATGCTTTCTCTGCACAACGAATAAAATCATTAGGTGTTGGATGCTTAAAAGACCAAGAGTTAAAATAGTCGTGGAGTGTTTTTCTAAAAGCCTTTTCTCCAATGATATATTTTAGTTGTCTTAAGAAAATAGCGCCTTTTACATAAGAAGAGGTGCCATAAGCAGCATTATATTCATAGCGATCTGCATGTGTGCTTTGTGGTTGTTCAAAACCACTTAATGCATATCGAACATAGCGCTTATAGGCTCTCTCAAAATATTTTTGTTCATCAATATTCATTACATTAACTTCTGCCATTGTGCAAATGTACTCAGTAAAACCTTCGTCCATCCAAGGGTGGTTTCCCTCATTTGTTGCCATCAAAAATTGAAACCAAGTATGCGCCAATTCATGTGAGGTAACCCCAACTAAACTTTCAAAGCTTCGCTCCCCTGTAATTAGTGTACACATGCCATACTCCATACCGCCATCTCCACCTTGAATTACAGAATATTGCTTGTAGGGATAAACACCAATGTTTTCATTAAAAAATGCCATAAGTTTTGCTGTAATGGGTTGCAAATCACGCCAGCGTTTTTGATATTCTTTTTCCAAAGTACTTTTGTAATAAAAATGAAGCATTGGCCCATTTTCTATTTGCAATTTATCATGAATATAATCGGGGTCTGCGGCCCACGTAAAATCATGAACGTTTGGCGCAATAAAATGCCAAGTATTTGTGTTCTTTCTTTTTTTCTTTTTGTTTACGGGAACAATTTTTATATCCTTTTCATTTTGTAAATACCCTGTTCCGCCAACAATATAACTGTTGTCAATTGTAAGTTTTAAATCAAAATTACCCCACACCCCATGAAACTCTCGACCAATGTAGGGATCTGCATGCCAACCTTCAAAGTCATACTCTGCCAATTTTGGATACCACTGCGCCATAGAAAGCACCACACCCTCAGAACTATTTTTTCCAGAACGCCTAACATTTAAGGGGACTTGTCCCTCAAAATTCATCTCAAAAGTTGTCTGTTCCCCAGATAAGATAGGTTTTTTTAGTTCAACTTCTAAAATTGTTCCAGAAAGCGTTGTTTTTAGTTTTTCTCCATCCTGAGTTAAATTTAAAACATTTAAAAACCCTTGATCTTCCGGTGCAAGATTTTGAATTCTATTCATTACTCTACTGTCTGGATCTGCAATAGTTCTGGAACGTACGTCCATTTCACTTCCAGGCTGAAAAGCATTAAAATATAAATGGAAAAATACGTTTTGTAATGTGTCTGGAGAATTATTAGTATAAATTATTTGTTGTGTTCCTGAATAATTAAAAGTATCAACATCCATTTCAACTTCCATTGTATAATCTACATGTTGTTGCCAATATCCGTTGGTATTTCTTTGACCATTTACAACATAAAAAACGCTAAGTACTATTATGACAAATAAATTTTTCATTTTTATAATTTTATTTAGATAATTTTGACGCCATAATTAAAGCGTTATATGCATTAACCAATTTGCCAGATTTACACAGCGCACTGAATTCTACAGTAGACCCGTTTCCAAGGCTTACTTTTTTCTGTATTGGAAGACCAGACTCCATGAGTATTGTTTTTACTTGGGCAGCACTCAATTTTGGATATTGAGAAAATATAAGCGCCGCGATACCTGCAACAAGCGGTGACGCCATAGAAGTTCCTTGAGCAAATTCATATTTGTTTTTTGGATAACTGGAGTATATTTCTGTTCCAGGAGCAAAAATATCGACACTGCTTTTCCCGTAATTAGAAAATCCAGCGACCAGACTAGAGCTGTAATCGTTTGTTGTTGCACCAACTCTTAAAAAGGTGTCAGAGATTTCTGCACCTGTGCCAATTTGATCGTTAGGGTAATTTTCAATTTGATCTGAATTGTTTCCATCATTTCCTGCAGCTGCAACAATTAAAACATTTTTTTTGGCAGCATATGCAATAGCATCCCTAACCCAATCACTATGGTTTGAAAAACCTTTTCCAAAACTCATGTTTATAACTTTAGCCCCATTGTCAACAGCATAATATACACCCAAAGCTACATCTTTGTCATATTCATCACCATTGGGGGTATTTCTAATTGCCATTATTTTTACATTGTTGGCAGCGCCGTTAATCCCAATTCCATTGTTTCTTGTGGCCGCAATAATTCCAGAAACATGTGTCCCGTGGCTTCGGCCTTCTTTTGGCATAACATTATTATTTCCATAGTTTCTATCGTTCAAATCATTTGGGTCATCATTTACAATAGATCGACCGTCAAAATCAATGTTCAGGTTGTAATCTAGACGTTCGTTAAAAGATTTTAAATCTTTATTAAGGTCCTCTTTTAAGTCCTCAATAGTATCGTAGCCAAAACCATAGGATTGTTTTATGATGCTTAGGTGGCGGCTCATGGTTTGGTCTTTTGTTTCTATACTGTAGATATCATCTTTAGTAAAAGAGTCTTTTTTAAGGTAATTTAGTACGGCTTTTTCTGCAGTGTTGATTTGCTCTAATATTGAATTGTACTGTTGTTTCAACTCAGTATATTTCTTTCTTTCTTTATTATATGTTTCTTGAGCTTCATTATATCTAGGGTGAGAGGTGTTTTTGGTGGCTAGAAGCCGAACAAATTCTAGCTGTTCATTATTGGCTTCTCCAAGAAAATTCCAACCATTAACATCATCAATATAGCCGTTGTTATCATCGTCTATTCCATTATTTGGAATTTCATCTTCATTGACCCAAATATTGTTTCTAAGATCTTCGTGTGTGATATCTATGCCAGAGTCTATTACTGCAACAATTACAGTTTTGCTTTTGGGTTTTACAAGTTGTTCGTAGGCTAGGTTTAAGCTAACCCCAGGTATAGTGTCTTTTTTTAAGTCAAAATGACTCCAACCTTTTTTTTCAATTTCTGTAAGCTCCGAAAACTTTACAGGGGTTTGATCAATATTCTCAATCGGTGTAGAGAGAATTGGTGCTGTGGAGCCACAGCTAGCGAATAGAAATGCCCCCGCAAAAACCAGGTGTTTTAAAGAGGAGCTTAAGGCTAAGTTTTTCATAATGTTTTAGAATATAGAGTTAAATGAATGGGTTTTATCCAGCCTTACACCTTTTTCGGTATGTTTGACTGTTATGATTTCATTTCTGGCATCATGCTCCAAAAAT
>Ga0209653_1001856_pt1 | contig 16262 bp, 8 predicted proteins | sample SaaInl6LU_22_DNA_FD_184644 | JGI IMG/M metagenome (GOLD analysis project Ga0209653, IMG submission 184644) | Marine microbial communities from expanding oxygen minimum zones in the Saanich Inlet - ESP_116LU_22_DNA (SPAdes) (version 2) | ecosystem: Environmental > Aquatic > Marine > Intertidal...
GCATTTTGCGTTTAATCAGAGGAAAAAGGTAGGGTTCGATATCCTTATTGAACCGCCACAGCATGCCAACGGAGCGTTAAGGATAACGCTCCCTACCATCTACGATACGTCAACTTAATCACAGAATGCTCTAGGAGCCAGGGCGAGCGACGTCGACCCCGAAACTGAGTTTCGAGGCCACGAATCGGCATATAATAAGCTCAAACCTTTTTGAAGATGGTATTAGTGGGCGAAATTTGAATCTAAATCTTGGCTCAGCCGATAAATCGCCACCCATAATCATTCAATATTCAACGTTGGGCGTTCAACGTTCTATTTTCTCCCTTTAGGGGATTAAGATTAAGAGTAGGATTAAGATTAAGACCTTCTACTTGTATTCTTTTTTCAAATACGCGACGAGCGATGGAATGGCTTCGATCATGGAGTCGCGGCAGGCAACATATTCGTCGTAATTGCCGCCGAATGGATCGGGTATTTGATCATCGCCGCCTTCGATGAATTCGCGGTAGAGGTGCACGCGCTCTGGTAATTGAGGGTAGTAGTGTTTTAACGTATCTAAGTGTGAATCAGTCATTCCAAAAATAGCAAAGGCGCGATCTATCAGATCGGTAGTGACTGGTTGGCTTTTATGGCGGGATAGGTCAATTTTGACTTTATCGAGGGCCGCGACTGAGTTTCTTGATGCGGGCGCGCTGTAACCGGCTGCGACACCTGCTGAGGCGACGACTAAGTTGTTCAGTGGCGCTTCCTCAGCGTTCAAAGCATGCTGTAAAAGCTTCTCAGCCATAGGACTTCGACAGGTGTTGCCTGTGCAAATTGTAAGGATGAGGTTGCGTTCGTTAGCCATTGTCGTAAAGCAAGTTACTGGTTTTCTGGCAGTTGTTGTAAGACTTGTAAAGCGGCAACGATGTCGACCCCGCGTTGTAAAACAACGTCTGGTTCGAAAGTCTCAGCGGATTTATCTAGCTTATTTTTGTCGGTTGCGGAGTGTTCGAGTTGCTTCGTGTCGTCGCGGAGTAAGCGAGTGAGCGAAGTGCCAGCCTCATATAGGTGGTAACTGATATAGTTTGAATGCGGTGTAGCGTCGATTTCGATGCGGGGCACAAATCCTGTTGCTAGGATTGATGTTTCAGTGGTGGGGCGCACTTCTCCGCTGATCACCCAAGTGCCGTGTTCACTTGCGCGATAGTATCCTGTGCGTCCAGCGGTCGCTTCTCCGACGGCAATTATGCAATGGTTGCTTTGTAAGCTGTGCAAGATGGCTTCGAAAGGGCCAGCGGTTTCTCTATTGCACAGAACAATTGCTGGGTAACTGCGTGGTGCAGATGGCTTGTTCGCATCGCTTGCTGCACCTTTGACTTCGATTGTGACTTCACCAACTGCAGTGACGGATGCCACATTGCCTTCGCTGCTAAGTAAGTTAGCGAGCGCGATCCCTGAACTATCGGTTTGTAGATAGCGCATGTCTAAAATGAGGGCAGGGTGGTTGATCACTTTCTTGAGTGCCGTAATGGCTTCATCAAGCCGATAGATTCGGACGTAAGTGATCTCCCTAGGAAGTTCTTCGATACGTGCGGCTTCTTGCCGTTGGCTGCGTGTTGCGAGTTTGGGCTCTTCGAACAGAATCGTGCCTGGATACAATTCAGCGAGCCCTTTGAGGCGAATGAGTTCGTCTGAATGGCTTTCCAGTTCTGGAAAAAACTCTGGATTCAACGCCGGAAGCTGTGCGTGCAGAGCCGCTAGAGAACTGCTAAACAGTCCGCCAAAGAGAAGGCACTTCTGGATCGAATTGAACACGTGTTTACTGTCGGTTGAGTTCACGGTGGCCGATGTCACGGCGGAGATATTTACTTTGAAAATCTACTTGATCGCAAACGCTGTAAGCGAGGTTGGCCGCTTCTTGAAGCGATGGTGCCTGCCCACTGACACCGAGCACGCGGCCGCCGTTGGTGGTGATCGTTCCCGCATCATCGCGCTTGGTTCCGGCATGGACGATCGCGGAGCGCTCGGGGAGTTCACTTGGGAATGAAATGGTTTCGCCCTTCGGGTAGCTGCCCGGATAACCGGCCGATGCGAGCACGATGACAATCGCAGCACCGTCGTGGAAATTGAGTTTCTCTGGAAGCGGTTCGCCTTTAGCGGATGCCAGCAGCACTGGAACGAGGTCGTCGGCGACCATTGGTAAGAGCACCTGGGTTTCAGGATCGCCGAAGCGCACGTTGTATTCGAGGACTTTCACTCCCTTGTCGGTGAGCATAAGACCCGCATAAAGTGTGCCGTTAAATTCGATTCCATCTGCCTTGAAGCCGGCGATAGTTGGTTTGAGGACTTCCTCTTCAATAGCTGCCTGCATCTCAGGAGTCACGCGGCTGGTCGGAGTGTAAGCACCCATGCCTCCTGTGTTGAGTCCGGTATCGCCTTCGCCGGCGCGCTTGTGGTCCTGGCTTGGTGGTAGGCAGACAAAGGAGTCGCCAGAAACAATTGCGTGGATGGATGCCTCTTCGCCATAGAGTGTTTCTTCGATCACTATCTCGGCACCGCTGTCACCGAAGGCGCCACCTTCGAGCATGTCTTTTACCGCTGCGATGGCCTCCTCTTGTGTTTCCGCCATGATCACGCCTTTACCCGCAGCGAGGCCACTGGCTTTGATCACGATCGGAGCGGGGTGGGTTTCCAAATATTCCAGCGCGGGTGCGACTTCGGTGAAGTTGGCATATTCCGCAGTCGGGATTTGGTGACGGGCGAAAAAATCCTTACAGAATGCTTTACTGGATTCGAGTTGAGCGCCTTCCTTCTTTGGGCCGTATGCAGGAATACCGACTGCTTGAAGCGCATCGACCAGACCGAGATTGAGTGGCACTTCCGGGCCTACGATGACGAGGCCTACGCCTTGTGCCTGTGCCAATGCAATGATGCCTTCGGTGTTTTCAACTGCCAAATCGAAGCATTCCACTTCAGAGGCCATGCCACCATTGCCCGGTGCGGCGATCACACGTTCCGCCATTGGGCTGGCGAGGCACTTTTGAACCAGCGCGTGCTCACGACCGCCGGATCCGATAACAAGAATATTTAGTTTCGATGCGTCTGACATAGTGTGGGCTAGAATCTATATTTGCCCATCGAGGTAAAGAAAGAATCCCGTAGTCTTAATCTTAATCCTACTCTTAATCGTAATCTAAGTAGAGAGCGCAGACCGCAGTTCGACGTAAACTCATAATATGAAGGGTGTGAACGATTACTGCTGCCCATTGACCTGAGGGTTTAGATTAGGATTAGGAGTATAATGAAGACTTTTTCGATGCAGTCTTGAGTTTTTTGGCGAGTCGGCGAAAAACAGGTGCATGCGGATCTACTTTATGGGAATTTGTGGCACGGCCATGGGAAATGCGGCGCTTTTGCTCAAGGAGCAGGGGCATGACGTGTTTGGTGCGGATGCGGGCATCTATCCGCCGATGTCGGATGTGTTGGCGGATGCCGAGATTGAGATATATGACGGCTTTAGCGCGGAGCGTTTAGCGGCACTACGGCCAGACCGAGTCGTGGTCGGCAACGCAATGAGCCGTGGCAATAAAGAGGTGGAATGGTTGCTGAATCAATCGAGTGTGCCGTTTATTTCACTGCCTCAGTTGTTTCACGATACCGTTTTGACTGAGCGCTTGCCTGTGGTGATTACTGGAACGCATGGCAAAACCACCACGTCGACGATTACCGCTTTTCTATTGGAGTCGGCCGGTCAGCAGCCAGGTTGGTTGATCGGCGGGGTGCCGCATGATCTGCCCGGCGGTGCTCGCCTTGGAAAGGGTGCTCCGTTTGTGATGGAAGGTGATGAGTATGACTCGGCCTTCTTTGATAAGCGCAGTAAGTTCATTCATTATCGTCCGCAGGTCGCGGTGCTAAATAACTTGGAATTTGACCATGCCGATATCTTTCGCGATTTGCAGGATGTGCAACGCACCTTTAGCCACTTTCTGCGAATCATTCCGAGCAATGGCTATGCCTTAGTAAATGGCGATGATACGAATATTGCGGCTTTATTGCCAGTCTCATGGACCCAAGTCGTGACTGTGGGAGAGGGCGGCGGCAATGATCTACAAATTGTAGGATTTAAAGACAGTGCGGACGGTGCGCGATTTGATTTAATCTGGAAGGGGCAGCTTTGGACTACGGTGAGCTGGCAGATGCATGGCTTGTTCAATGCTCGCAATGCGGCAATGGCCGCTCTAGCATCTGCGTTTGCCAGTGGCTATGAGGACCCGATACAATTTGACCTATCCGCTTTGGAAACCTTTAAAGGCGTGAAGCGTCGCCAAGATGTGCTACATGATTCTGATAACTGGACGGTTATCGAAGATTTTGCCCATCACCCGACGGCAGTGGCTGGTGCATTGGAGGCCTTGCGTTCGGCGTATCCGGATCGTCCGATTCATGCGTGTTTTGAACCGCGCAGCAATACGGCGGCTACGTCCTTGTTTCAAGAGGACTTCACCGCAGCACTTGCAGGTGCCGACTCGGTTTATCTTGGTGCGGTGCATCGCGCAGATCGAATGCAGGTCGAAGAGCGCTTGGATACAGCCAGAATGGTCAGCTATCTGATTACTTCGGAGCGTAATGCATACGCCTTTGATAGTAATGAAGCCTTACTTCATAAACTACAGTCCAACATTCAGAAAAGTGATCGAGGGCTCGTTGTCTTTTTTAGCAACGGTTCATTTGATGGTATACAAGCGAAGTGTGCAGGCGGGTTTTCAAGCTGATTTCAATTAATTGAAAAAAGATGAAAAACTCAGTTGACGAGTAGTAAGGAGGTTCACTTAATTCCGCCTTTCTTAAGTGAGGCCGGATAGCTCAGTTGGTAGAGCAGAGGACTGAAAATCCTTGTGTCCCCAGTTCAATTCTGGGTCCGGCCACCACTTAGAAGGCCCACCTCGCGGTGGGCTTTTTTTATGCTCACATACAATTTCCTTGGATATGTGTGTTTGAGCGACATTTCATTGCGCATGGAATGAATATTGCTCTCTGCGTAAACATGCTTGGACTCAATGATATATATTTATGGCTACATCGGTTAAAAACATAGCACATGCCTTTTGGGAGTCGGAAGACTGCGGAGTTGTCATTCTTTCGAAAAATTGGAACAGCACCACAACTTTGCCACCACTATCGCTGGGCCCCGTAAATCATTCGTTCTGTAAGCTCGAACACATATCAGCAGAGGAGTCGGGGCGCTTTTATCGCTACTACAGAAGTAAGCAAAGCTGGATTTTTGTGATCCGTTCTGAGCGCTATCCACAACTCTTAGATCAAAAAGTGAACGTCTATTTGGGGGGCGATTTCAATGGCTGGCAAGATGCCATCGGTAAAACCGAGTGGCAGTTGAAGCCAGTAAAGGATACGAAAGGTTCTGTTTATGAACTCCGTGTTCCGGCTAAATTGTTGCCAAGCAAAGGGACTGTAGCCTTCAAGTTTGTTACCGAAGACGGAGATTGGCTTGATGTGCCCGACACTGCTCCTAATTATGTGCGCGATCCATCTGGTGCGTCGAATTTTGTCTTTGATCCCACTTCAACGGGCAAGCATATGTATCGTTTCTATTTACCGACAGGTTATGAACCGGTCGGTAATGAACGTATCGTGTGGACAGATGCGCAGGGAGAGCAAGTTGCTGAACTGCCACATACCCAGTATTTAACGAGTGCGTCTACCGATTTAGAGTTGGGCTCGATGGTTGTGGGTAATCGCACAACCTTTCGCCTGTTTGCTCCACGTGCTGATAGCGTTCAAGTGGCTTTTGGTCAGAAGGCGGATGGTTCGGATACCAAATTTGTCGCGATGAAATGCGTTGACGGTGTTACTTGGGAGGCAGTCATCGCAGATAATTTGGATGGCTGGTATTATACCTACCGGGTCGGTGGCAGTAGCGTCGAAGGGACCGCTCATTTCGATGAGAACTTTCCGATTCTCGATCCGTATGCGAAAGCGTGCCTTGGGCATCGAGGCCCGGGAATTGTTGTTGCCCCAGAGCGTTTGAAGAAAGTGGAGGCACCTTTTCAGCCGCCAGCTTGGCAAGATTTGGTGATTATGGAGGGGCATGTGCGCGATCTCGCAGCACATGCACCGATTGACCTGACAGCTCAAGAGAGGCGTGGTTATGCTGGCTTAAGTAAATGGCTCAAGGCCGAAGGGTCTTACCTGAAGGAAATGGGCGTCAATGCAATCGAACTGCAGCCGATTCAGGAATTTGATAATCGCGAGATGGAAGACTATCACTGGGGGTATATGACGGTGAATTATTTCTCGCCTGAGAGTAGCTATGCGAGTGAGCCGGAAAAGGCGTCGCAAATCGAAGAGTTTCGTAGCCTAGTGCAAGACTTTCACGATGAAGGCATGGCAGTGATCGTGGATGTGGTTTATAATCACGTCGGAGAGCCCAATCACTTGCTGTTCATCGATAAATACTACTACTTCAACCTCGATCAAACCAATGGACTCGTCAACTGGAGTGGTTGCGGTAATGATTTACGCTGTGAAACACCTATGGGGCGCCATCTCATTATTGAAAGTTTAAAACACTTGGTGGAAACGTATGATGTGGATGGTTTCCGTTTCGATTTGGCTGAGCTGATTGGTATCGAAGTGCTTCAAGAGATTGAGGTAGAATTGAAGCGAGTGAAGCCTTCTTTGATTTTGATTGCTGAGCCGTGGAGCTTCCGTGGGCATATACAAGATGAGCTTAAAGAGACTGGCTATGCTTCTTGGAATGATGGTTTCCGTGAGTGCATTGCTGAGTATGTATGTGGCAAAGGCAACCAGGAGGCGATCAAGTATTTCCTCTCGGGTTCACCGAGCAGCACACGATTTGTTGCGCAAACGATCAACTATACCGAGTCGCACGATGACCATTGTTGGCTGGATCGAATCACCGAGCGTAAGGGGCACGATGCTTCGGACCCAACATCATTGGATCGCCGCCGCACGCATCTAATGGCGGCGATACTGTTTACCGCTTTAGGTGTGCCGATGCTGGCGGAAGGGCAGGACTTCCTGCGTTCGAAACGCGGAATTTCGAATACCTATCAGATGGGCGATGTGAATGCGCTTGATTATAACCGACGCTACGTTTTCTCCGGCACCCATGGCTACTTTAGAGATTGGATTCAATTCAGGTTGTCCGAAGCTGGACGCCCATTGCGATTCGATGGTGGTCTGACTGATGGTTATCTCGAGTTCTTTTTTACCGAAGGGTCCAGCGCTGTTATTATGCTTATTAACGCAGATAATTCGCGTGCCGGCGGGCAATTGGTCTTCGGTATGAATCCACACTTAGAATATGCAGATATCGTGTGCCCAGAGGTGACTGATAAATCGCTGTTGCAAATCGCTGACCAAGAACGCTTTGACCTGGCAGGACTTAAATCTGCTATCATACGAAGCACTGAAGAGGGTATACACATGCCGCCATTGAGTTGCGGCCTTTGGCAAGTGGTTTAATGGCAGCTTTTATCGCTTAAATTAGCTCCATTTTTGAGCTGCGCACTCGCATGTTCCTTCATTTCTGAACTGTCATTGTGTGCACAGTAGTGTGTTTAATGAGTATTTTTTAGTAGGGTTTACTCGCTTGGAACATATGCTATATTCATAGTCTAATAATATAATACATGTATTTAAGGCTAAACTTGACAGGAAAGGTTTCTTAAAGCAGCTTGTGAGGATTCACTCTTATATTTACTCAACCCCAATTAGTTTACAAATTCATGCTTAGGAATCGATCTTCAAAATCAGGCTTTGCGCTGGTCATTGCGCTATCTTTGATGGCTTTTGTTCTCGTTTTGTTGTTATCTATTACGACGCTGGTTCGAGTTGAAACTGGGGTTTCGCAGACTCAGTTAGAAAAACTGAAGTCTCAGCAAAATGCCTTACTGGGTGTTTATGTTGCGGTCGGGGAGTTGCAGAAATCAATGGGCTTTGATCAGCGTGTGACGGCTCGTGCGGATATTTTCGATTCGAATCCAAATACGCTAGCAATTGAAACGGTTCAGAACCCATACTGGCTCGCTGCTTTTAAGACTGTTGAGCCAGGGCAGGAGACTCAAACTCTTGAGAATTTGCGTGATTGGTCGACGGATTTAACAGCAGCCGATCGTATCGATTGGTTGGTTTCTGCTCGCACTGAATTAAGTGCGGCGGGTGCAAATCCCGCAACGACTACTGCCGAGGCGATTAATGGAGGTGCCAACAACGTTGTGACACTTGCTCGCTTTGAAGATAATACGGACACTTCTGTAGATGTGAAGGCAGGGAAGTTAGACATATTCGCCAAGAACAACGTAGTCGGCGGTCAATTTGCTTGGTGGGTCGCAGATGAAAACGCTAAGTTTCGCATCAATGTTACCAAAGACGAAACCGTTCTCAGTGGGCAAACTTTTGAGCCGCGATGGTCGTTGATGGCTCCGCACCAGTCGAATCCATCAGTCATTGATGAATTGTCGACTTACGATGTTACAGACTCTTCGCAGACAGACAAGATGTCGCGTGTTTCCAGTAATGAAAGCTTACAGTTGATCGATAGTGCATGGACGCCTTGGACGAGCGTGAATGATGACGATTTCACGACCGTATCACAAACGATTCCGGTAGATGTCACGCAAGGTCGCCTTAAAGAGGACTTGACCGTCTACTTGGAAACGAATGCGAGTGGATTGAACGATTCCGATTTCATTGTGCGCAATAATTCAGATCCAGACTATACAGGGCGACTTGGTGTAGGTAGTTTCAATGTAGATTATGATCAATACAAGCTCCCGAAGTTTGGCATGATTAAGTCATGGTATGAAACAGGTATGGACATTAGCGGGTTTATCGGTGGCACGGCGTCTAATCCTCGAATTCATGAACAAGATCAACATGGCTTAGGACCTGTCATACTTAAATCTGCGGTTTATTTTGGTTTATCGTTTCAAATTCTTGGAACGGGTGCTGAAGTGAATCCAGTGTTCCTGATTTACCCTAAGTTTACCTTGTGGAATCCACACAATGTGCCCATCGCTCCTGCGAAGTATGTGATTCAGGTGCGAGCGAATACGGCGCTCAATACCAGAAAGGTTGGAGCGCCTTCGTTTGCTGCGCGTAATGAGACGAAGGGTTTTGATTATAAGGGATATAGTAGTGGCGGCGCGTTAGGGCCGGGCGGTGGCCGAACTCATTTCAACTGGGCCAATGCCGCGAATCCACAAGCACTGTTTGTTGAAGATGACAATTATCCATACCTTACCTTTGTTATTGATAATACCGAAGGATTCGCGCCAGGAGAAACATTGCTCTACACGGCCAATATAACGGACCCCAACGACCCTAATAAGAGTGAATACGTGAGTGACCAAGGCCTCGACTACCTTGCCAGTAACAACGCATCGAGTGATTTTGAAAATCATAATGAATTGATTAATGAAGATACGGGTGAATATGGATTCTTCTATATCGTTTCGAATAACACGATGCGTGCAGATCCGTCTGTTACCTATACGCCCGCCATGAATGGACTGACGAGTCCGGGTGATAGATTAAGAGCTCAGTTTTTTGTATCAGATACCTCTGCTGGCGGTGGTTCAGTGGAGCCAAGTTTATCGACTAAACTTTATGTAGTTGGGCAGTCGCCAGATGCTGAGCTTTTACAGTTTATTGATTTGAAAGGTTCTAATAGCACTTCAGGGACACTCATGGACTGGGCGGCGCATGGCGGCGGAACCAAAAGTTTCTTATCTAGGCCGATTGAGTATGATGGGCTTGATAGCATCATGTCGAATAGCGGACTGCCGGGATATGAACATGGCTATGGCTACTTTGCTCAGCCTATGGGTAACGGTGGCAATTCGGCAAAAATCCGTAATTTCAACCGGTTCAATTACCTTGCTCAAGAAAAGCATCTGGATGACACTTCGATCACAAGCGTTAGCCAAGGTCGATTATATGGCGATTCATTTCATACGCCGAATTGGTATGACGGTGCCTATCCCGCATCGATTCCAGATGGTGTATATGATGCTGCTTTAGGATACGATAGTGTAGGCTCGTTTGGTTTGTATCATCACCATTCTGCGTTGGCTCACCAAACAGTTTACCCGATTTACGATTATGTGCGTTCGGAGACGGGACTTCTATCACTAGGCTATCTCTCGAACCTATCGTTCGCGGTGGATCTTTATCAAACATCTTTTCCCTTTGGTAATTCAGAAGCGCATACGCACATCGAGCGAAATAGTGTCTATCAGTCACAAAATGGCTTCAGGGGCCCGCAGTATTATTCTGACTTGTCGTATTTGTTGAATGAATCGATGTTCGACCGCTTTTTTGTTTCCACGATTCCGCAAAGCACAGCAGTCGACCTTGAGCCTGACACTGTGTTGACGAATACTCGTCACCGTCTGGTTGCTAACAGTGATGGCGTCTTTCCAGATGATGCGGACTTGAGAGCATCTGTAACCGCGTTTGAAGAAGCGGCGGCAAGTGTCGCCGTTGAAGGTGGTTTCAATGTGAATTCAACCTCTGTAAGTGCTTGGGAGATGCTCTTGGCTTCTATGCTCGGAGAATCTGCTCTCGCGGGTGATGGTCAGCCTAGTAACGATATAGATCGCAGCCCGCTATCTAAGAAGGCGTATCCGCTGCTTGCTGAACGATTGAACGCTAATGATGCAATAAGTCCAAACGGGCCGCATGCATGGTCCAGCACGCGGACACTGAGCCAACCAGAAATTGAGCAATTGGCGATATCGATTGTAGCGGAGATCAAGCGCCGTGGTCCATTTTTATCAATCGCCGATTTCGTGAACCGTCGTTTAGTGCCAAACGCTGCAGATCAAGACGGAGATTATCTCGGGCTCAAAGGAACCTTGCAGGCCGCTATTGATCGCGTATCTACCGATCCGACGAATCCGCTGATCAACAATGAGTTTTATCAAGCAGGTAGGAATATCATCAATTCTGCTACGTTAAATACTTCGCTCGACAAGGAGCATGTGCGTGGAATGCCAGGGACTGAGACTGGCTCTAGAATGTTTGGCGCTCCTGCATTTTTGACTCAGGCGGATGTCCTGTCATCATTAGCGCCTCTGTTGACCGTTCGAGGGGACACTTTTACGATTAGAACTTACGGGCAATCTCAGTCTGGTTTGATCGGTAACGATACCTCAGAGGCATGGTGCGAGGCGGTTGTTCAGAGAATCGCAGATCCAGTCGACGCTGGAGATTCAGGAGGCGTTGTGGAGCCAGTAGGTTCTTTCGGGCGTATGTTCAAAATCGTAGCAATACGATGGATTGAGGATCCATCAGTTCTTTAAGATGTATACTAATCAAAAAAAAATCTATCAGCTGATAGCCCTATTACTTTTTTCATTCTCACTTGGAGCATTGTCACTTGGAGCGCAAGGTGACGATGGAAACCAAGTGGATGATTACGTCGATGGCCAAGAAGAAATTGATTTCGGGGATGACGACGAAGGAATCGATTATAGTGATTTCCCAAATTACGAATCGCCAGATGATATTGCGGTCAAATTCTTTACTACCTCCGGAATCAGTGAAAAGCTCTTCATACGAAGAGGGAAAGAGTTTAAACGCATAGAGCCGTCTTTTCAGTCTGTGGGACAATCTCACTATTATGATAATAGTAATCAATTTGTGTTTTATCGTGAAACTGTGAATGAAGAAGGAGAAATGATCTATTTGCCGGCAGGTAGATGCGACATTCCGTCCGGGACTAAGGATATCATCATTGCGATCAACAAAAAGGGTAAAGAGTATCGCCTTTTTTGTATTGATATGAGCCTGCGTGCGCATGAAATTGGCACGGCCCGATTTGTTAATTTATCTACTGGTAACTTATTCGTTTTATTGGACAAAAAACGAGCAGGTATCGCACCAGGTGAAAGTATAGAAGCTTCTTTCGATACCAATAAAACTAAGTTCTTTAACTTTAAAATCGCTGTTAAATATAAGGAAGAAGCCAAAATGATCTTTACTAAGCGTTATCCTTTTCGCGGGAAAACTCGGCGATTGTTTATCGGCTATCTTACCAATTCTCAGGAGGGAGATGAAGGCCCATTTCGTGTCTGCTCACATCTCGATGCGGGACCAAGTTCTAGGCCTTCGTTGAATAATGAGTAGTGTATTTTTTGAATTTAGTATCTATACAGTCCTTATATGACTCAGTTTTCTGACGGAGCTGTTTGGCTCTCATCTACTGCTTCTACGGTCACTGCTTTGCAGGCCGCCTATTATTTCCGAACTCAGTTTGAGGTGAAGTCGACTGTAGTCTCGGCTAGGCTCAGGTTCTCCGGGCTAGGTGTTGTGGAGCCTTGGTTAAATGGCGAGCGTGTCAGCGCTGATTATTTTACACCGGGGTGGAGTGACTATCGTAAACGTGCGTATGTATGTCATTATGATGTGCAGAAACATCTAAAGGCAGGAAAAAACTGCTTAGGGCTTATTTTAGCAGATGGCTGGGCAGGGGCTCCATTTGGGCCTAAGGGGCACGCTGTCACGTTTGCTCCGAGGACAATGTTCATTGCGGAACTTGTGCTGACTTATGAAGATGGTCGGGTTGAATATATCGTCTCAGATGACGATTGGTCCTGTCGTATGGGTGCCGTGCGTAAGCAATCAATTTATAACGGTGAAACCTATGATGCTCGTAAGGAGTTGGATGCTTGGTCTACCGTGAATTCTAGTAGGGCTGGCTGGCGCACTGCTCAAACAGTAGAGGCTCCAGATATAAAACTTCGGCTTAAAAAATGTGCACCTGTGCGTATCACAGAAGAGCGAACACCTGAGTCGCTGACCTTACGTAAATCAAAAGTAATTGTAGATTTCGGTCAGAATCTAGTCGGCAACTTGCGTATCCGGTTGCGCAATACGACTCGTGGTCAAAAAATCGTTATGCGTTTTGCGGAGATGCTGAAAGCGGACGGCGCGCTGTATGTCGAGAACTTGCGCGATGCGAAGGCGACGGATGTTTACGTCTGCAAAGGAGCTGGCGAAGAGGTCTATATGCCTCGTTTTACCTTTCATGGCTTTCGTTTTGCAGAGATCGCAGGGGCGGGCGATGAACTCACTGCGGAAGATTTGACTGCTTGCGTGATGCATAACGATTTGAAGAAGCGAGGTGAGTTCAGCTGCTCAGACCCATTGATCAATCAATTACATCGTTCGATAACATGGGGGCAACGCGGTAATTTCTTCGAAGCACCAACTGATTGCCCACAGCGTGATGAGCGTCTCGGGTGGTCGGGGGATGTGCAGGTATTTGTGAATACCGCTTGTTTTAATTATAAATGTGAAGGCTTTTACCGACAGTGGATGGATGCCATGCGTGATGGGCAGCGCTTAGATGGTGCCTTCCCAGACACGGCACCTGATATTTTAGGCTGGCATGGTAACGCAGGTTGGGGGGATGCGGGAATTATTGTTCCGCATGCCGTTTGGCAGCACACTGGACGCCTGCGTATTGTGCGTGAGAATTGGAAAGCGATGGAAGCGTATATCGCATTTTTAAAGAACCAGTCGATGGGCCTCATTCAGCCTGATACGCGCTACGGAGACTGGTTGGCTGTGGATGCCACACGGCCAGAGTGGTCGCCGACTCCTAAGGATTTGATTGGCACGGCTTATTTTGCGCGCGATGCTCAGCTAATGGCGAGCATGGCAGCGGCATTGGGGAAGGCGAAGCTGGCGGAGAATTATACCAAGCTTGCAGAAACGATCAAGCAGGCTTTCCAAGAGCGTTTTATTACCAAGACAGGCCATGTTTTGGGAAACACGCAGACGAGCTATTTATTAGCCCTAGGTTTTGATTTGGTTCCTGAAGAACTGTTTAAAGCGGCAGCGGGGAATTTAGTCCACTGTATTGAATCGCGAAATTGGCATCTTTCTACAGGTTTTTTAGGCACTCCGCTGTTGAACCCAGTGCTGACAAAGATTGGTCGTTGTGATGTGGCCTATCGATTGTTGAAACAAGAGACATATCCTAGTTGGCTGTATCCGATAAAGAACGGAGCTTCGACGATGTGGGAGCGTTGGAACAGTTGGACAAAGGAGAGTGGATTCGGACCAGTTGAGATGAATTCATTTAACCATTATGCGTATGGTGCAATTGGTGAATGGTTGTATCAACGTGTCTGCGGCATTGCACCACATCCGGACTATAACGGTTATAAAAGAGCTATCTTGGCGCCACTTCCAGGTGGCGGGATGAGCTATGGTGGCGGATCACTTGAAACCAATGCCGGGCGATATGTTTCTAAATGGCGACAAAAAGGGAAGGTCTTCACCTTCGACTTCACTATTCCAGAAGGTGCGGATGCAGTCATACGTTTACCCGCACTTAAATGGTCACAGATGCGATTGGGCGGTAAGGCTGTTCCAGCACGATATAAGCAAAAGTCGACGTCACTTTTTGGGAAATGTGAACTACTGCTTCCTTCGGGGGAATACAATCTGGAGGTTGAAAACTATTTAGCCAATTAAGCTGTCTATTTGCTTTCAATCGAATACCCATTCTTCCTCGGTTCATTTTAGATGGCACACGGTGTCATAGATACTGTCAAAGCACCATAGACGAATTGAACGCGGAACCATTTGCCAGTTATGCGATTTTTCTCACTATTATTTTATTATTATTTATAACCCTAATCAAAAAATGCGTCACCTCATATTCCTCTTTTTAATTATACCCTTTGTATTATCGGCTGAGAAATCGCGACCGAATATCGTTATGATCATCGTTGATGACTTAGGTTGGCGTGATGTCGGTGCTTATGGCAGTGAATTGTATGATACACCGCACGTAGATGCCCTTGCTGCAGAGGGCTTGAGCTTCTCGAATGCGTATGCATCGAGTCCGCTATGCACACCGACTCGTGCCAGTATTTTAACTGGTCAAACAGTCGGTCGATTACGTATCACGACCCCAGAAGGCCATTTACAACAGGTGAACTTGAACCCTCAGGAAAATGCTACAGGCGCTCCCGGGTATCCGATGACTAATCCTCAAACGGGCAATCGTTTGCCCTTGGATTCGATCACAATTTCTAAACTATTGAAAGAGGGTGGCTATGCGACCGCATTTATGGGAAAATGGCATTTAGGGTATGCCCCATATATTCCTGAGAGTTATGGCTTTGATCATGTCGTCGGAGGTCGAGCTTTTCCTGGCCCTCCACCTCCAGGCTTTTTCGGTCCTTGGGATCCAGAGACCACAAACATGCCTGTTGTCGAAGGGAATCCAAATGCTGATGATGTGATTGGCGATGCGGCGGTTGACTTTATCGAATCAAAAAAAGATGAGCCTTTTTTTCTGGCTCTGTGGTTTTTTAACGTGCACGCACCATTTCAAGGCAAGCCTGAGCTCGTTGAAAAATACGCACCGCTTGTCGCAGATGCAGAGTATCAGAAATCTGCAATCATGGGAGCAATGGTTGAAACGATGGACCAAAATGTTGGTAAGGTGAATGAAGCGCTCAAACGACTTGGATTGGATGATAATACCATCGTGATCTTTTCCTCGGATAACGGCGGCAATATGTATGATCGCCCCGAAGGTGTGAACCCGACGAACAACTATCCGCTCAAGGCAGGTAAAGGAAATAATTACGAGGGCGGCTCACGTGTGCCTTTAATTGTTAAATGGCCTGGTAAGGTCGCTGCTGGTGCATGGACAGATACCATAGCGATTAGTTATGATTATTTCCCGACACTGGTCGAAGTGGCTGATTTGAAGGCACCTCCTGAGGCTGTGCTCGACGGAGTCAGTCTGGTTCCTGCGTTTGGAGGAGAGACGATGGAGCGTCCCCCAATAACCAGTATGTTTGGGCATACGGTTCTCGCGACCGGTAATATTTCGAATGTCTGGGTTCGTGATGGGCGTTGGAAGCTGTTCCGTTTTTTCAACAGAGGGCCGAATCAAGAAGATCTTTTCGAATTATATGACCTAGAAAGTGATGTCGGTGAGGCATACAACTTAGTAAACAAATATCCAGAAGTTGCTGAACGATTGAAAGCTTGGCTGGCCAAGAACTTAGAGGAGACCGAAACATTGTTGCCACGCAAGAATCCAGATTATGATCCAGAATTGATACAGGCAGGGTTCATGATGAAGTCTGGTGGCTACTTAAGTGGTGGAAGCTCGGAGGATAATTTGGCGATGACTTCTTATGCGGAGCATGTAACCTTATTATATACTCCTAAAGAGGGCAGTGCTGGGACGCATTTGGAAT
>Ga0209653_1001868_pt1 | contig 16189 bp, 18 predicted proteins | sample SaaInl6LU_22_DNA_FD_184644 | JGI IMG/M metagenome (GOLD analysis project Ga0209653, IMG submission 184644) | Marine microbial communities from expanding oxygen minimum zones in the Saanich Inlet - ESP_116LU_22_DNA (SPAdes) (version 2) | ecosystem: Environmental > Aquatic > Marine > Intertidal...
GTTTTCTTCTAACTTAATCGGGATGATAGGAGCAAACCAAGTGTTAAATGTTTGAAGTGAGATGTTGTCTTTGATTACTCGTAGACAGTCGTTCCATTTTGTTTCATGCAAAGCGCTCATTTATTTATTGGTCTTTATTTTGGTTATTATAGTTTGTTCAAAACTTTATTTTATACTTAAATCGTTAAAAACTATTTAAATACTCGATCAGATTTTCAACGGAACAAATATTTACAGAAAAAAGTTAAAAAAAAAGTTTTTTTGCTATTGACTTTTAAGAAAATTTTACAGTTAAGAAATTAAATTTTTAACAAATCGACCAATATTCAATATCTTTAACATTTACAAGTAGTTATAAAAAAACCACTATAAAACTTTCTAAAACCCTTGTTATTACTTGTTTTTGGAATAATGTGTACTAATGTACTGAATAAAAAGTACATCAAAAACTAATTTATTTTTCTTTTTTCTCATCTTTGTTTTTTATCAAATTAAGAACGAGTGAATTACAATTTTGAACACAGTATCACGTTACGGGTACGATATGGAGAAACAGATCAAATGGGGTATTGTTACTATGGTAATTATGCCCAATTTTTTGAAGTTGGAAGGGTAGAAGCATTGAGAGAAATTGGAATGTCGTATAAGAATATGGAGGATATGGGAATTATGTTGCCCGTGAGTCATTACGAAGTGAAATATCTATCCCCAGCGTATTACGATGATGAATTAACGATTACTACAAAAATCCAATCGATAAACGGAGCGCGTATATTTTTTGATTATGAAGTTACAAATGAAAAAAATGTGTGTGTAGCAAAGGCAAGCACTACGCTTGTTTTTGTAAGTAAATCGAATATGCGACCAATGTCTCCACCAGATTCATTTATAACCACCTTAAAAGAATATGAAAAGTAAAAACAAACATTTTGAATTTTCTAAATTTACCCTAAGCGATATTGAAAAGCGTACTTCACAAAGAGAGGGAGAAGTACGAATTGGGGAGACAATACAAAAAGAGAGTACGAAGAAATATTGTATCTTAGGTATCGAAGAAAGTGTTGGTCCGCGAGCCAATTTAGGAAATACGGGTGCAGAAAATGGCTTTGAGGTATTCTTATCCAAGTTTTTAAACATGCAAGCCAATCGCTTTTTATCTTGTGAAGATGTAGAGGTTTTGGGTAAAATTTCTTTCGTTCACACGCTAGAAGGAACTGAACATGCAAGAACACTTGTAGATGAGCTAGACTTTTTTGTTACTGACGTTCTGGGTGTTCACCTGAACGAAAATCAAATTCCTATTGTTATTGGCGGTGGTCACAACAATTGTTATCCTATTTTAAAGCACCTTTCGCAGCAAAAGAAGGAAGCGCTTAATGTGGTTAACCTAGATCCGCATGCAGATTATCGTATTTTGGAAGGAAGGCACAGCGGAAACGGATTTAGTTATGCGTTCAAGATGTCTTACCTAAAGAAATACCTTGTATTAGGATTGCATGAGAGTTATAATTCTGAAGAGATGTTAGGGCGTTTAGAGAAAGATGGACATCTATTCACATTCTTTGAAGATTATTTAACCGGTAAGTCGAGATTTTCAGATGACTTTGAGAAATATAAAAAAGAGATAGACCAACAAAGCTATGGTATTGAGCTTGATTTAGATGCGTTGGTTGATATGCCTTCAAGTGCTGCATCTCCTACTGGCGTAACGCTAGAAAGGGCGCGTATTTATATGCGATATTTTGCTGCTTCAAAGCACGTTTCGTATTTGCATTTGCCAGAAGGTGCACCTTTAAATGCAATAGAGAATAAAAAAGTAGGAAAAGCCTTAGCGTATTTGGTTACTGATTTTTTGAAGGTAAATAGACTGCTCTAACATTTTCAAGTAAAAAAATACAAACAGAAAAGGTATATTTATCTTTTCGTAGGCTTTATTAAAATAATATGGAAGACAAAGAAAAAAGTGAAGAAGAGAAAAGGCGTGAGCAGTTTGAGCATCTTTACAATAACGATAATAAATTTAATGATCCGATAGAAGGTGATCCAACTCGTATTAATTTTAATCCAAGCATACGCGAGAATTTAAAGGGTATTTTTGCCTTTTTCAAAAAAACAGTTTCTTTTAAAGACGGTTCTGATGTAGATGGTACTATCAAAAATATCAGGTCGGGCATCAATTTTACCGGACCAAATGTTTGGGTGCTTATTTGTTCTATCATTGTTGCATCTGTTGGTTTAAATACCAATTCAGTAGCCGTTATTATTGGTGCCATGCTTATCTCTCCGTTAATGGGACCAATTCGTGGAGTTGGTTTGGGTGTTGGTACAAATGATATTAAGCTCATTTTTGAATCGTTAAAGAATTTTGGTGTTGCAGTGGGTATTTCTCTGCTTACGGCTTGGTTGTATTTTTTAATCTCACCACTTACAGAAATTACTCCTGAATTAGAAGGTAGAACAGGTCCAAATTTAATGGATGTGTTTATTGCTTTTTTTGGCGGGCTAGCAGGTATTATTGCAGCCAGCAGAGGAGATAACTCTACTGTGATTCCTGGAGTTGCCATTGCAACAGCTTTAATGCCTCCGTTGTGTACAGCAGGTTTTGGACTAGCTTCTGGTAATTGGCCTTTCTTTTTTGGAGCGCTCTACTTATTCTTTTTAAACACCTTATTTATCTGTTTATCCACAATAATCGTAGTTCGTTACCTCAAGTTTCCTTTACGAAATTTTATCAATCCTAAGGTTGAAAAAAAGGTGAAAGTGATATCTTATGTGCTTATTTTTCTCGTAATTATTCCAGCAGCTTATTTGTTTTATGGTAAAATTCAAGAAACGATTTTTAATCAAAGCGCACGCACCTTTATTAAAGAGGTTGTAGAGGATGATCCGACATTAAGACATACACAAAAAATAATATTTGATGATGATCTAAGTAAAATTGAATTAATTCTCACCAATAAAGTAGTAAGTGATGCTACAGTATTAAGATGGAAATCTAAAATGGATAAATATGGTTTAGATTCTAAATTTCTTACTGTTATTCAAGGAGAAGATGTAGATAGTAAGTTGGCTGAACTAAAAAATGAGTTGTCTAGTCAAACTGCAACTGATTCTGGGAAGGGTTACTACATTATTCAAGAAAAAGAAAATGAATTAAAGCGTATTGAAGCTGAATTAGATAAAACACAGCTAGAACTAGATTTAAAACTAAGAAGTGAAATTGACATAGAAACACTACTCAAAAATTTGGCGTTAAATTATCCTGAGGTTAAAGCTGTGGAGGTTTATCAAGGTGTAGGCGCAAGTAAGTCGATTATGGATACGGTCTATGCAATTGCTGTTCAATACACAGATTCTCTTTCTTTAACTGATAAAAAGGCAAAGAACACGAAAATAGGTAAACAACTTAAAATACAGTTAGAAGGTCAGGATGTAAACAGTAATTACAGAATAAAAGTGTACAATTTTTAAATGAAACCACTTGCTTTTGTTGTGTGTTGCTTGATTGTAGGATTTACATTTTCTCAACATAGTGCTGGCCTAAGTGCTAGTGTTAATCGGTTTGATGTTTTTACTCGTTTCAACTATACATATTCCCTTGATAATTCATTTGACATTGGGGTTTATAGTGGTTTAGGTTCAATTTCACTCTTTACAACTGGTGTTCCTGTAGTTGAATTTGGTAGCAATGTAGGTTATCGGCTTAAAATTTTAGATAATTTAGGTGTTGCTCCAACTTATTTTTTTAACTTCTTACAACAAAAAGTAGAAGAAAATAGAGACTTGTATTTTGAGCATCAAATAGGCTATGTGCTGACTTGGGGAGACAGGATTTGCCTTTTTCAAAGTACAGGTGTAGGCTGGGGAAAGTTTCAAAATCAGTCGGTTTCTTCAAATTATGTCGCCGTTACAGTAAATCTTGGGTTACGTTATGCATGGTAGATTATGTGTCTTTTGTTTCTTATTAATTACATTAGTTGCTTGCAGAAAAGTAGAGCAAAAAGATGTCTTAATTATTGGACACGCTGCTTCTGGTTTAGCCAATGTTTCTGTTCCATTTCAAGATAATACCCTAGAAGCAATTAACTATGCTTTTTCTCACTCAAAATGCAACGGTGTAGAACTGGATTTGCAACTATCGGCAGATAATCAATTAATTTTATTTCATAATACGGAGTTATCGCAGAATACGAATAAAGAAGGGTGTGTTAGAGATTATAATAGAGTAGATTTAATCACAACACAGTACAAAACGCTAAATAAAGAAAAGATTGCAGCCTTAGATCAAGTAAACTTTTTAAATAATAAAACTTACTTTTTAGATATACGGCATTTAAACAGTTGTACTCAAGAAATAATTAATGTTAACCGATACATTTCTGCTTTATCAAGTATTGCGCTTCCAGAAAAGCTGTTTTTTACTGTAAGTTCTCAAGCATACATCGAACCGTTTAAACAAGCGGGCTATACTGTACTTTATGTAGCAGACTCAGAGCAAGATGCTGTAAATGCAATAGATACTTATAACTTTGACGGTGTAGAGTTGAGGTTGAATAATATATCTGCTACTTTTGTAGAAAGTTATAAAAAAAACGACTTTTTAGTGGGTATTTATGATGTACGAGCTGCAAAATCAATACAAAAAGCTATTCTGATGCAGCCAAGCTTTTTAAGCACAGATGATATAAAACGAACGATTAATTGTTTGAAATAATGGGTAAGAGTAAGAAGAAAAAAGTAGACGTAGTATACAGTACTAATCCAGATTTTGGGTATGACTTTGATGAAGATGAAGTACAAGACACCTTAGCACCCAATCAACAAAAACTATACGTTTCTATAGATAGAAAACAAAGAAAAGGCAAAGATGTAACTTTGATAGAGGGTTTTGTTGGAACAGACGAAGATTTAAAGGAGCTAGGAAAGTTACTGAAAAGTAAATGTGGAGTGGGCGGTACTGCAAAAGATGGAGAAATTATGGTGCAAGGTGCTTTTAAGGATAAAGTTGCCGATATTCTTACGAAAGAAGGCTATTCTGTTAAGAAAAAGGGAGGGAATTAATCGTTTTTATTTGCTCTAAAGTAAAAACGTGTTTCTTTTGAAAAAGTGGTCATGTTGCCGTTTGGGTAATTGTGCACGTAACGAATAATTAGGAAATCATTTACCTTGTAAGCACTCCAAACGGAATTTCCGTCGGCTCCTCGTTCATAGAATAAAGAACTAGGTATTTCTTTGGTAGAAGCTATTTTTAAAGTAGTACTGCAATCAAACGTAGATAATAATTGGTGTTCCGTGTAAGTATTTGCCTTATTATTTAAGCACACAGCTAGTGTATCCGATGATTTTGTATTTGGCAAACTGCCGAAAACTTCTTTATACTCAAAGTCATACTTTGCTATTAATCCAAACCTACTATTGGCAGTAAATTGAATGTTCTTTTTACTCGAGTTTACAATGTTATTTAAATCAACAAAAGGTATTGAGTCACACTTTAATTGTTCGGCAGCATCAACTAAACTTTTTATGATGTTTGACTTTGTTTGGCCATGAACTAGTGAAACAAATAATATACACAATAGAGAAATTAACTTCATGGTATTCAGTATTTATTTGGGCACAATACCTTACTAAGTAGTGCTATTAGAGCGACATTATATCTTTGAATTTAATGGCTTGCCTTCTTGACATTTCTATCTTCTCTTCGTCTCGTAAGGTAACTTGTAAACCACCATTAAACCAATTTTCTATTTTAGTAATCCAAGAAAGGTTGATAATGAATTTTCTGTTAGCCCTAAAAAACTGCTCAGGATTTAGCCTGTCCTCTAAACTATTTAACGACCTTAAAATCATCGGTTTATACTTATTGAAGTAAACCTTTACATAATTACCTTTACTTTCAAAATAGCGGATTTCTTCTAGCTGTATGTAAAAACACTTTTCACCGTCTTTAATAAAAACTCTGTCCTCGTAGTTTAGTTTTCTTTCTGCTCTCGAAGTAAGGTCTATATTCGTAGAAAAATCGTCTTCGGATTCGTTTAGCTTGTCTATTGTTTCCTTTAAACGTTCGGGATCTACTGGTTTTAATAAATAATCAATAGCATTTATTTCAAAGGCTTTAATGGCGTGCTCGTCATACGCAGTAACAAAAACAACTTGTGGTATTTCGTCTAACTCTTTAAGCATATCAAACCCACTAGCACCGGGCATTTGAACATCACAAAAAATAACGTCGGGCTTTAATTCTTTAATTAGCTCAACTGCCTGCGTAGCATTTTTTGCTTCGCCTACAATTTCAATTTCGTTAAATTCGTTGAGTAAGCTAGTCATTTCGGCACGAGCCAAACGTTCATCGTCAATTATTAAAGCTTTCATATAGTGTAGTCTATTATTATTTCAGAAATAACTTTATTTCCTTGTTGGTTTAAAGAGAAACTTGCTTTTTCTTTAAACTGTATTTGTAATCTTCTCATTGTATTTGCAATTCCTATTCCATTAGTAGCAGCGCTATTTAAAAAGCCAGAATTTTCAACTCTTAGTGTTAAAACACCCTCTTTTTCAAAAGCTTTTATACAAATATCTCCGCCATTTTCTAGTTTATTTATCCCATGTTTAATAGCATTTTCAACTTGTGTTTGTATAATAAACGGTGGAACTTCAAATTGGGATTTCACATCTATATTCCAATTGATGTTTAATCTTTCTTCAAAACGTATTTTCTCTAGTTCTAAGTATTCTTTACAGAGCGTAAGTTCTGCATTCAAACTTACTAGGTTGTTTTTTCCCATTTGCAAAGAACTTCTAAGTAAGCTCGAGAGTGTGGTTACGCTGCTCTTTGCAATTTTTGGTTCAATGTCTATTAAAGCTCTAATACTGTTTAACGAGTTAAATAAAAAATGCGGATTTAGTTGTTCTCGCAAATTTTTCAATTCTACTTCAGAGTTACTTGCTACCAGTTGTAAGTTGTTTATTTCTTGGTTTCTTGATTTCTGAACTAAGTAATAGGTTACATATAGAATAGACCACAACAAGAATATAATAAGATAGATTGAGCTCATGTAAAAGAAACTACCGTAGGTGTAAGTGTCGGATTCTTTGAAGAAAAAACTAAACTTTATAGACCAATAACTCAAACAATAAACACTTGCAGAAATTATACAGGCCATTAATACGCGGAGTAGTATAGGTAGAAATTTTTTGTTGAGCCAATTGAATCTGATGTAAATATAACGGAGAAGGTGACTTAGACCAATAGAAATACTTAATCCAATTAACACTTTGTAAACATCTGTAATAGAAATTCCGTTTTCAGAAGAAATATAAACGGTCATGAACAAAAACGCACCAAATAGTCCCCAGCCTACGGTTTGCGCTATCCAATAAAGCCAACTGCCTTTCCACATAAAACAAATTTATAATAAGTATCCAATTATTTCACATCCTTAATTTGTACGGATGATATCAAAGATAAGCGTAAATGGATGCGCGTTGAAGGGTTGAGGGTGACAATCTTAGAAAAAAATCTATGTAAAAGTGTATTTATTACCATGGTAATTATATTTTTGTAGGATGAAAATTGACGATGTAATAAAATCGCGATTCAATAACGAGAATCACAGAGCAGTAGTAAATTTAAGATATACCTCGAATTGGATTGCAAGTCAGCATAACTCACACTTAGCTCAATTTGGTTTGTCTTTACCGCAATTTAATGTTCTAAGAATTTTACGTGGAGCAAAAGAAAAAATAAGCGTTAAGATTGTAAAAGATAGGATGATAGAGAAATCACCAAATACTACACGCTTATTTGATAAGTTAGTAGAGAAAGAGTACATTACCAGAACAAGATGTGAAGAAGATAGAAGAGTGGTTTACCTTAAAATCTCTGATCTTGGTTTAAAAGTATTGTCTAAAATTGACGCCATTTTTGAAGAGGTTAATTTTTCAGATAACCTTTCCGAAAACGAAGCTGCTACATTAAGTAATTTACTAGATAAGCTAAGAGGATAATGGCAAACCTAACACTTCAAGGAAAAACGCAAGAAAAATATAAGGTTGAACTTTCTGTTAATAATCATACGATTATTTCTGATGCAAACCCAGTAGATGGTGGAAACGCAGAAGCTGCTAGTCCGAAAGATTTGTTTCTAAGTTCTGTAGCAGGTTGTAAGTTAATGACCATGAAAATGTATGTAGACAGAAAAGGCTGGGAGGTAGATGAAATTAGGATTAATATGGAATTTGATACTTCGCGTAAAGAAGACTTTGTTATTAATCAATCCATTCACATCACATCAGCTTTAGATGAAGATAAAGTACAGCGAATTAAGAATATAGCAGAGCTTTGTCCGGTAGCCAAATACATGAAACAGGGCGTAACATTTAAAACAGTTTAGTATGACAAACATTATTGTAATTTCAGCTACCACAAGAGAAGGGAGAAAATCGCATACGGTTGCTCAATATGTTGTAGAGCAATTAAATCTTAGAGAAACTATTTCTGCGCAAGTGTTAGACGTTAAAGCACTTAACTTGCCTTTAATGGAGTATAAGTTTGATCAATATCCAAATCCAACACAAGAAATGGAAAACGGACACGTCTTACTAGATAATGCGGACGCGTTTATAATTGTTTCTCCAGAATACAATGGAGGTGCGCCAGGTTCTTTGAAAAACACAATGGATTATTACTACAAAGAGTATAATGATAAAGCTTTTGGCATTGTAAGTGTTTCTTCTGGACAATTAGGTGGAATGCGTGTAGGTTTGAGTTTAAGACAGCAAGCCATGAATTATGGTGGAATTGTTCTTCCTCGTGTTCTTTCGGTTGCCAATGTAGATGCCTTGTTTAATGAGCAAGGAACTTTACTAGAAAAATCTTTTGAAACGAAAACAGAAGTGTTTCTAGATAAATTTTTATGGCTTACACATGCACTTTTAAAGTAATATGACAAAAAAACAAATACTCTGGATGATAATATTAGCCGGAGTTGTCTTTACCAACATACTGGAATCCATGATTTTAATGCCTTTGGCTTCAACCATTAAGGCAGATTTAAATATGGACGACAACCAGTGGGGAATTGCAATTTCTGTTTATTTATTTGCTGCTTTTGTTGCAGGAATTCTAAGTATCTTCTTTATAGATAAATTTGATAGAAAACGCTTCTTAGTAGCACTTTATAGTTTATTTATTGTGGGAACTTACTTCTGTGGTATTGCAAATAATTATGCCTTTTTTGTTTTCGCTAGAATTTTTGCAGGCTTTTTTGGTGGTGTAATTACCGCTACTGTTTTAGCAATGGTTGGAGATTTGGTAGACAATGCGCACCGTGGAAAGGCAACTGCAATTGTAATGGTAGGTTTTGCAACCGCTGCAGCTCTGGGAATTCCTTTGGGTATTATTATCGGATTAGATTACTCTTGGCACATTCCTTTCTTTGCTATTGTAGCGTTTAGTGTTATTGTTTTGATTTGTATTGTTTTATTCTTTCCTCAGATTAATGCACACTTGCAACTGCAAGAAGGTAGAAAAACGTATCATATTTTTAAAAGTATTGTAAAGAATAACGACCAGCTAAAAGCACTACTATTCACCTGTACTATTTCATTTGGGCAATTTGCTATAATTCCTTATCTAGCAGACTTTGCAGAAAATAACGTGGGCTTTAGTAAACAAGATTTAAAATATATTTACCTATTTGGTGGAATTTCAACCTTTCTTACCGTTCCAATTATTGGCTATTTGGCAGATAAATTTGGTCGTATTCAGGTATTTTTAATCACCATGCTTATTTCCTGTATTCCTATTCTTTGGTTAACTAATATGGGACCAACAGCTAAATGGATAGTTTTAATTGCTACCTCCTTGTTTTTTATTTTCAGTATGGGAAGAGGAATTCCAGGAACTGCCATTGTAATTTCTACAGCTGCTCCTTACGAAAGAGGTGGTTTCATGAGTGTACAGTCTGCATTACAACAACTATCTAGCGGTATTGCTGTACTTCTTGGTAGTTTTATTGTGGTGCAAAACGAAAGTACGTTGGTGTACTATAATTTTGAGTGGGTCGGTTACATGGGTGTAGCAACCAGTATTCTATCTTATTTTATTTTAAAAACAATCAAACAAAAATATTAATGCGCATAATTACTTTATTGCTTCTATTTCTTTCTGCTGTTTCATATTCTTTCGCACAAGAAAAACCAGCTTCTATTGTTGGAGAGGTTAAAAATGAATTGGGAGAAGAACTTATTTTTGTCAAATGTATTCTCTATACTCCAGATTCTGTATTTGTGAAAGGTACAGAAACAGATTTGTTCGGAAAATTTGAACTTCAGAATATTAAATCTGGAGCTTACTATTTAAAGTTTGAGTTTATTGGGTTTGAACCAAAATACATTCAAATAGAAAACCTGAAACCAAACACTAATTTTAGAGTTAAGTCAGTTGTTTTAACGCAAGAAGACATTCAAATAACAGAAGACGTAGAAATTACCGCAACTAAAAAATTAATAGAAACTACAATAGACAAAAAAATCTACGATCCCTCTCAAGATTTATCTACGCAAGGCGGAACAGTAGAAGACATTCTAAGAAACGTGCCTTCGGTTGAAGTAGATGAAAATGGAACAATTTCTTTACGAGGTAATTCTAACGTTACAATTCTAGTAGATGGTTTGCCAAGTACCTTAACTGCCGGAAATTTAGATGCGTTGCCAGCAAACAGTATAGAAAGGGTAGAGCTGGTTACCAATCCTTCGGCTAAATACGATCCAGATGGTACTGCCGGGATTATCAACATTGTACTTAAAAAGCAAAAGTTGAGAGGTGTAAACGGAAGCGTAAGCTTAAATGCTGGAACAGGTCCGGTTTTAAACGGAAATATAAACTTTAACGCACGTAATGAAAAGGTTAACTTCTTCTTTTCTTATGGTGCCAGACATTATGAAGGGTTTAGAAATAGTTTTAGTTATTGGGATACTGATTTAGGGGATACGCTTTTAGAGTTAAACCAATTGCGCGAAGGTACAGATTTGAACCAAAATCAAAACATGCGTTTAGGTGCAGATTTCAACCTTAAAAATAGACAAACATTTGGCTTTTCAGTGAACGGAAACATTGGCTTGAGAGAAAGAACAGGAGATCAAATAAATAACCGTTTGTATAACCAAGATTTGAATGATTATTGGAATAGACTGTCTAAGGATCCTATTAAAAGAAGAAGTATAGATTTTACACTTAATTATCAGAAAAAGTTCAATAATAAAGGCGGAGATTTAAAATTAAGTGCTAATCAATCTTTCGGAAATACGGACACAGAAGGCTTTTATGAAGAACGCTATTATTCAGATTTTGGAAATGAATATAGGAGTCCTTTTTTACAAGAAATCAATAACGAAAGTAAAAACAATGTACTTACACTTGCGCTAGATGTAACAAAGTACTATCAAAAAGATAAAAAGCTAGAGTACGGTGCAAAGTATATCGGCAGATCTTTAGATAAAATAGCATATTCAGAAAGTTACGATACCTTAACTCAAAATTATAATCCAGATATAAATTTAAATAACCAGTTTGTGTATGACGAATCTATATTTGCTGCTTACGGTATTTTTGGTCAACAAGTAAATAAGTTTGGTTACCAAATTGGGTTACGATTAGAGCAAGCCTTAACCGAACCACGTTTAATTAATACTAACGAGAATTTTGAAAATAATTACTTTTCTTTTTTCCCTTCGGCAAATGTATTGTATAAGTTAAAAGAAAAGCATACCCTAACGTTAAGTTACAGTAGAAGAATTAACAGACCTTCGGCAAGAACATTAAATCCATTTCCTAGTTTTTCAGATCCCTTAAATCTAAGGGTAGGGAATCCCGACCTAAACCCAGAGTATATCAATGCCTATGAGTTGGTTTCTCAAAGAGATTGGAAAAATGTAAACTTAACTTCTTCTTTATATGTACGTCATACCACCTCACAAATTCAAAGAATTAAAGAGTTTTACGATAATGGTACAAGTGCCGTAACCTATAAAAATTTAGACGATACCTACAACTATGGTTTAGAGGTAATTGGAGTTTACAAACCGTATAAATGGTTAAGAAACTTAATCTCTTTTAACGGTTATGGTATTTCTATACAAGACGATGGAAGTACGCCTAATCTGGTGAACAACCAAGGATTTAGTTGGAATGTAAAATTAAATTCTAGTTTCACATTTTGGAACAATTCAACCACTTTTCAAATCTCAACGGCTTATGTTGCCAGAAGAATTACTGCACAAGGTTGGGTTAAACCAAGAAGAGGTTTAGATCTCTCATTACAACGCAAATTTTTCAACAATAAATTTACTGCAGGATTACGCGTTTCAGATGTGTTCGATAATCAAGGGTTTGAATACTATGTAGAGCAGGGCAACCTAGAACAGCAAGCAGAATTTAAATGGCAAACCAGAAGGTTTTACCTCAATCTATCTTACCGTTTCGGAAAACTTGAAATGGGTAGAGAAAAAAGAGGAGGCGGAGCTTCTGGTGCAGATTTTGATTTTTAAGGAAGTGTAACACTCGCCAAACCGAAATCCAATTCTAATATAAAATCAGTTTCATAAAACTTGACCGGCCTCATTTTGAGAAGTTATTTTTTCGAAGAGTTTTTCGTAATGAACGAGGAGAAAAAACGAAGGTTTTTGAAGACTAAACGTTAGTGCCAGGAACGATAGGAGATCACCGACTGAATCGAAAAAGACAAGAAAAAATGGTGGAGCAAAATTAAGCCTAGCGTTTTTTGGTTACCTGCTAAAAGCAGACAGGCTTTTTTGGGCAATGCAAAAAAGTGACAGACTATTTAAATTAAAAAACTATTAGTTTATTCAGAACCTTCCCCGATACTTATCGGGGCCTGCTATCCACTATAGTTCATTACCTTTAACTTAAAGGTTCCTAGTGTTTCGGTTAGCTTCTAAAGTCGCAACCCAAAACCCAAGTATCCTTAAAATTTAAAAGCAATAAAGCTGCCGTTCCTATCAGGGGTAGAGGTAAATTCTAAGTAAGAAAAAAGAAATCAATTCAATTCTTTCATGTAAACTACTCAAATACGTTTTACAAATAGTTGCACAGAATTTTAAATTAATGGTATATTTAAGCAATAAAATTATCGACGAAATGTGAATAACAAGGTATTAAATGTTTATTTTCGACTATGAATTTGATTTTATTGAAATATTTAGAAAATACATAAAAAGCTAAAATAGTTGTATAGTTAATTAGTTAACTATATCCAATTGTTGGGTGCAAGCCTTAAAGACAACAACATTGAAAGATAAAAAAGAGATAGAAAAAAACATTGCGCTCAAAAAGTTTAGAAGAAAACTTGTGAGTAAAGATAAAAAGAAGAAGAAAAGACAACTTCTATATAAATTTTATCTTAACACTAGACAATCATTGGAAGGTGACACATCCTTAGAAAACGTAATTGACAAATGGATGCCAACAAATTTAGCTTACCTTTTAAGCCGTGAACAAAGTGACTTTCATCTTTCAAAAATTGTACAAGGAATTCCTCAGAATAATGGTGTGTTTCTTGTTCCCAAAAACTTTTCATTAATTGACTACCCTGAAGATAGTTTCAGATTTATTCAAAACGTGCTTGGTGCCTTATTGACGCAGAAATACAGCGAATACAAAATAGACTACTCTCAATGCACAAGACTTGACATTGGAGCACAAGTGTTTTTTGACATATTGATGAAAGACATTTTGAAATTTTTCAATCGGTGTAGAAGGTATAAAAAAACTTTTCCTAGGGTCACTAATATTCAAGGAACTGGTTCGAAAGACATAAATGTAGACAAACTACTTTATTCAGTTGGTTCACCAGTTATTCACAGTAATAAATCTAGAAAATATCATGATATTGTTCCTTACGAGTTATGTATACACGATAGAGAAGTTAATGGAGACCCTGTTAAAATAAGAGAACAAAAAGACCTTGATACTACAAAGCTTGTTGATTATGTATTGGAATGCCTGAAAAGATTAGGCAGAACACTGACAACTGACAAACTTGATGATTTGAGTACTGTAATTGGTGAAATTATTATTAATGCAGAAGAACACTCTACCACAAAGCATAGATTTTCAATAGGTTATTTTCACGAAATCACCGAAGAAGGGAAACATTATGGTGTGTTTAGATTAGCAATTTTAAACTTTGGCAAAACAATTTATGAAAAGTTTAAAGACCCAAATTGTCCAAATAAAGAAGTGGTTTCAAAAATGAAAAGTTTGTCAGACCAATACACAAAGCGTAAATACTTTGTTTACAAAGCATTTGAAGAAGAATCGCTTTGGACGTTATATGCCTTACAAGATGGCGTGACCTCTATAGCTCCTGAACGCTATAAGAAGCGTGGCAATGGCTCAATTCAATTTATCGAAAGCTTTTTCAATATAAAAGGTAATAAGAAAGATGATGATGATTTTTCGATTATGGCAATACTATCGGGTAACACTAAAATTCTATTTGACGGTACATATAACATTTCAAAAGGTTTGGTAATTAATGAGCCTTATAAGTTTATGACCTTCAATGAATCTGGTAAAATTGAAGATAAACCGGATTCAAAGTTTGTAAAGTACGTAGACAACTACTTCCCAGGCACAATAATAAGTGCCAAAATAATGTTTAACGAAGATGATTTAACTGATGAAATATGAAATTAAGTAAAGAAAATTTCATACATCTTGAAGATTACAGAGTGAAATCTAAAGATGGTAAAACTATTGCAAAAGTATTCACCGGTAGAGACAGGGGTGAAGATGTTAGAATTGCATCTAAAATAGATGAAATTGAAAAGTCATTTGAAAGTGTAACTGTAATTATACCCGATAAGATCTATTCAATAAACCCATCATTCTTTGAAGAATTATTTGTGAATGTTGTTTTGAAGCTTGGTCGAGAAAAGTTTCGTGAGAAATTCAAATTTGAGTCATTAGGAAATTACAACTTCGAAAGACCACTTTCAGAAGCTATTATCAGAATTCTAAGAAAAAACACTGCAATAGGTTAATTTATGGAAGAAATAATTACACAAACCGAAACTTCAATAGACTACTTATTGATTTTAGACATTGCATTTAAGACTGCTACAATTTGTATTGTGGGGTTCAACGCATATTTCGCTGTTAAAATCTTCAAATTAAAAGACAAGAAGGATGAATCCGAGAAAGAAAAAGACAGAAAAATTCAGTTGTTGAAAACATTAGTGCTAGACCATAATCTTAAAAACTATCATCTCATTTTTGAAAGAATTGAAAACGAGTTAACCAAATTACAAGCTCCTATTTTAACCGACATTGACAAGCAAGATATAGATAGCAATATTGGTAATCATTTCATAGAACTCAGAAGTAAGTTTTACGATTCACTTCTTGCTATTGATGACACACTATACGAAAAAATTAAAAAGAAGTCAGATTCATTACAAACACATTTTACTGAAACAATATTTGACCAAGGTGTTAACTTAACTCATTTACCAAAATATGACGAAATGATTATTCAGCCAATGACAACAGTAAAGACAGAGATAATAAAATCACTTTTTACATACCGCGGATGAACAGAAGGCCAGCACCCAACATCACCTATACGCAAGCAGGGTTTTCGTGCTTCGTAAGACAGGGAAGTGCTAAATTTAAAGTTCAGTTCTTCGTAGGAAGTTCAGTGGTAAAAATCCCTGTATTCATATAGCTGAGAAACGTTGTATTTCATACAGTAAAACAATACAGGAGTCATTTTACGCATAAAATCAACACGAAGGTAATTATTTCATATTTTTACACTTGTATGTGAAAAGAGTGTAAAACTTACCTTCGTTTTATGAGTGAATTTAAAAAAGAATAAAAAAAACGAAAACACAACACTTTCCTTAAATATACCACTAAAAAGAATGAGTTCAGATTCTAAATATTTCTTAAAAGTCTTTTTCCTCTTGGGTGGTTTGACAGCAGGGATGAAAGTAGTCTACTTTTTATTATTTGAAGAAGTCTTTCGTTTAGCTAGTATATTATTTCAAGCTATATTCTTCGGACTTTTCATGGCTGTTTATTTCACTTACCAACGCAAAAAAAGCGCAAGGAACAATAATCAGTTTTCAGCGGTATAAAGTTATATTTTCAATGTAACTTGAC
>Ga0209653_1001871_pt1 | contig 16181 bp, 13 predicted proteins | sample SaaInl6LU_22_DNA_FD_184644 | JGI IMG/M metagenome (GOLD analysis project Ga0209653, IMG submission 184644) | Marine microbial communities from expanding oxygen minimum zones in the Saanich Inlet - ESP_116LU_22_DNA (SPAdes) (version 2) | ecosystem: Environmental > Aquatic > Marine > Intertidal...
AATGAATTAAAAAATGAATTAGAGCAAATTAAAATTACTTTAGATAAATATATAAAAGACCTTGCTGCAAAAAATGATGAATATAATAAATTAGAAGCAACATGCAATAATGATGAATTGAAAGATGAATTAGAACAAAGTAAAATTGAGTTAGAAAAATATATAGCAAAACTTAATGCAAAAATTGATGAATATAATAAATTAGAAGCTACATGCAATAATGATGAATTAAAAAATGAATTAGAGCAAATTAAAATTACTTTAGATAAATATATAAAAGACCTTGCTGCAAAAAATGATGAATATAATAAATTAGAAGCAACATGCAATAATGATGCAAATTTACAGGAAAAATTATCAAAAACACAAAAAGAACTTAATTACTTAAAAATAAATTTTGCAAAAGATTGGAATGAATTAAGTAATCAAAATAATAAATTAAGTGGTCAAAATAATAGACTAGTATATGAAAATAAAAAATTAAATACTATAATTTTAGAAAAGAAAAATTGTTATAGATTATTTAAAAATTAATATTCCTGTAATATAGAGTAATGAAAAAGAATAATATTATTAAATATAGTATTCTTTTATTATTAATAATCATGATAATATTATGTTTATATGATAATTTTCAAAAAAAAAAAGAGAAATATAGTTTGACTAGTATTATAAGTAATAAAAAATTTAGACCATCATTATAACATATTTAAAGAGTTTTATATATAGAATAAAATGTATTATAATTTTGACTTTTAATTTTTTTTAGTATATTTAAAAATGGTAATATATTGCTTTTTAATGTTTTAATATTAGTATATTTTTTTTTTAATGTATCAATAAAATTGCTGCTATTTTTTAAATAATTCATATTATCATTAATATATTTTTCATGCGATTTATCACTATTATCATTAAATATATCTATTAATATGGTTTTATCAAGTGAAGATTTAGAAAAAATAGAGTTATTTTTTTGAATAATTTTAATTTTTTTTAAAACAGTAGTAGTTACTGATTTTTCAACATTTTCATTATTTTTAACAACTTTTTTAGCTTCTTCTAAAAGTTTTTTTTGTTTTTCTCTATATTCTTTCATATAATCTGCATTTTTTTTTCTAAAATCATCATTATTTCTATAATTATGCATTCTAATTTTTATTTTTTCTTTTCGTAATTTTTCTTTTTCAAGTAACAATTCTGCATCATTTTTATTCATTAATAAAATTGTCCTTTATATAAATTAATCATATTTTTTTTAAATAAATAATAGATAGAATGATTGTAATATTTTTTATAATATTTATATATATATACATTATAAACAAAAGAGAAAAATTTAAAAATTATAATTATCAAGGTCCTATAATATTTTTACAAAAAACAGATACAAAAAAACTAAATTGTTTAGATGAAATGAGTTATTATCAATGTATAGGTAAACATCCAAATAATAAGTACTATCCAACTGACGAAGAATTAGTATATTTAAATCATCCAAATATTATTAAAATTCCAGAAGGGAAAACAGGATTAAAAGGTAATGACGGATCTCCTGGTGAAAATAGAGGTAGTACATATCGCAAAAATGATAATAATATAACAAAAATAACATCAAGAAATTATGATGATAAACTTGAAATAAGGAGTAATGATAATGTAATAAATATAAATAATGAAAATGATATTAAATTGCAAAGTTATTCAAAAATATGTATAAATGATAAATGTATTGAAAGAAAAGACATTGAGGATATAATTGATATATTACAGTAAAAAAATGTAAAAAAATATTAGTAGATGAAAAATATATTAAATATATCTTTATTATTATTTAATGTAATAATAGTAAGTTTAATATTATTAAATATAAAAAAAAATAATAAAGAGTTTTTTAATAACTTAAAAAAATTTGAATTATATTTAGGCGAACATTTTCAAGAAAATAGTACGATTAATATCAAATGTAAAAAACAAAAAGATGAATTAATTAATTGTTATAAAAACAAATGTAGTAATCATGAATTAAATATGGCAAATATAAATTTAGATTATTGTTTAGAAAATAAATAATATTAATTAATAATAGATAATCTATATGAAAGCAAAAAATATTAATATAATATTAATTTTTATTTTAATATTAATATGTATAATATTATTATATATTTTATTTAATAATAAACATCATGAAATATATAATGAAATGAATAAATTAATATTAAAAGAAAAATTCAATGTAGATGTAAATAATGATTGTATGAATTCAGATAAACAAAATATATGTGAAAATATTTCTTTAACTTGTAAATCAAGTAATGCGGACGAAGGTTGTGAAAACGAAGAAAAATATCAGGGGTATTGTAATTATTTATCAAGTATACAAAATGTATTAAAATCTAGTTGTTTTTCATGTGATGAAAAACAAAATATAATAGATACAGCAAAAAGAGTAAATTGTTTATCATTAGCAGGTGCAATTGATGAAGGTACAACATAAAAGTGTATAAATATTTATTTAATATTCTATAAAAATAAAAAAATGATTTTTTTTATAGTTATTGGTTTATAATAACATGACAACTTGTAGTGTTTGTATTGAAGATCTTAATATCAACAATACTATTACATGTAATTATTGTGATTACACAACATGTAAAAATTGTTTTGAAAGATACTTATTAGAAACAAAAAAAACTACAAAAAATTGTATGAATTGTAATAATACATTTACAAGAGCATTACTTATTAAAATGTTGGGAACAAAATACATAGAAAATATGTATAAAAATCATATTAAAGACTTGTTATTTAATGAAGAAAAAACATTAATACCAATGTCAATGATAACAGTACAAACAAATAAACAAATAAGAGAAATTATTAGTGAGCGTAAAAAACTTGAAAAAAATTTTTCAAATGATTTAACTACATTTAATAAAATAAAATTAGATCATGAAATAAAAGCACACGATGAATATGTTAGATATTTAAAAACAAAACCTGTTGAAAAAACCAAAATTCAATATAAATATCCATGTGCTACTATTAATTGTGATGGATTTGTAAATAATCAATGGAAATGTGAAATATGTGAGAAAACAACATGCAAATATTGTTTCAAAATTAAAGAAGAAAATCATGAATGTTTAAAGGATGATGTTGACACTGCAGAACTAATCAAAAAAGATAGTAAACCTTGTCCAAAATGTAATATTTCAATTATGAAAACATCTGGTTGTGATCAAATGTGGTGTACATCTTGCCATACAGCATTTGATTGGAAAACATTAAAAATTGTAACAAAAGGAATAATCCATAACCCCGAATATTTTAGATATATGAGAGAAAACAATTTAACAATTCAAAGAAATCCACATGATAATCCTTGTGCAAATTTACTATACGATTCATATTTAAAAATAGCAAATGATAGAAGAAGATTAAGTAGGATTCTTTCAGAAACATTATTAACTCAATTATATGAATTATATAGAAGAATACAACATTGTGAATTAGTGTCTCTTAATAATTTAATTCAAAAAGTAAATGTATATGATGAATGGAAAAATAATGAAAGAGTAAGATTCTTAGAAAAAGATATAACAGAAAAACAATATAAAACTAATTTAGCAAGAAAATTTAAAGAAATAGATTATATTAATGAAGTAATAACATTACAAAGAACAATATATGAAGTATCAAAAGAAACCTATATTAAAGTTGTAAGTAATATAGTTGATAATATAGATATTAATATTAAAAATAATACAAAAATAGATAAAATTGATGAACTAATTAATTTACAAAATTTTAATAATACTATTAATAATGTTGAATTTGTTAAAATTAAAGAAATATATAATCGCGAATCAAATTCTATAAAATTATATCAACCATGTAACTTTACAACATTTAGTTAAAATTAATATGATTAAGTTTATTATTATATATTATTTTTTTTGTATTATAAATAAACATAAAACTATTATCATGTTTCCAATCTGATTTATCTGAACCTGATTTTAAAGATAAATAATTCATGTAATCATCAATAGACCACTTTTTTTTATTATCTTCTGCAACACATGGTAAAAATGTTGCTGTATTATTATTATATAATTTTAGATACATACCTTTATTATCATTTAAGTTAAAATTATTATAACATGTATTGGATTTATAATATTTCCATGTAGAAGTATCATCAATTATTTCAATTTTTATGTTAATATTATTTAAATTATCTAATGTTATTGGATTATTCCATCTAGAAATACTATCATTAATACAACTATTTGTACTATTTATAATTTTAATAGCAGATGATATATCATTTTCATTTTGAAATACACCAATACAAGAATTTGTATTATTATCTAATTCTGTACTAACAAATATACCATTATATATATAATTAAATTTATTCCATTTTGGTAATTTAATATTAATATCAATATTATTTAATTTTGCATAAAATATACTTTTAATTAATCCAAATGATTGAAATATATCTATTGGCAATAATTCATTATCATTATTAAATGTGCCATATATAATTGAAACATATGAAACTAGTTCTGTTTTTTCTTTTATAAAATTAATTTCATGTTTTTTTATATTATCATAACTAAAAACACTTGAATCATAGTAATCTATAATTCTGGAATTCCATTTAAAAAATTTAGATATAGTTAGAAATGTTTTAATAGCATATCTACCACACATAATAGATTCATCATAATTTGTAAGTTGATTATTAGATATATTATAAATAGTATCTTCTTCTTTTTTAATTTTATCGTAATTATAAGGATAATTTAAAAAATCTAAATTATTAAATCTATCACCATAATGTATTAAATCAGTAGTTGCTATAATTATTATTTTTTCTTTTTGATTATTAATAAAATTTATGATATCAATTGCTACATTTTTACAATTACATTGTGGTGTTGGGCATACAACTAAAATATTACTATTTTTAAAATAATGTATAATTTCATCTTTAACCCATTTATATGAGTGTTCATTTATAGCGCCTATAGTAAGATTATTTATATTATATTTACATTTTGTATTAACAAAAAAGTTATCAAAAGAACTATCATTTTCTAATATAAATACTTCTTCAGTTGAATTTCTTGTATCATGTAGTGCAGCGATATAAATAATTTTATCAATATTTTTATCAATTTCATTTAAATTTTTAAAAATATTATTTCTTGCAGAACCAGCATATTTAATTCCAGCGTGTGGTAAAATAATACCTTGCAATTTATCAAAGTATTTTTTATACATTATGAATAATATTATTGATATTTTTTATATAATATTATTAAGTGAATGAGTGATTCAACAACTAAACATTATATTATTAATTATAGTGATATAACAAATATACCTTTTGTTGATATTGATACAGAAAAATTACAAGTTATAAATAATAAATTAACAACAATTTATGCAGACACAAATTTAAGAGCAGGAAAAAATATAAATATTTCAACAGATGGTTATATAAATGTTACAAACACATTTATTAATGATACTGATATTAATAAAATATATTATAATGGAAATGTTGGCATAGGAACAACAGATCCAGAAAGTTTACTAAACATATATGATAGTATCAATAATAGTAATTTATTGAATATTAATAATTCAGGATTAACTTTAGATACAAATATAAATATATCAAAAACCACAATTCAAATAGGATCTGATTTAAATAAAATTAATAAAATTCATTGTAATTTTATTAATGATATTGATACAACATTTTTAACCGAAGATAATTTAAAAAACAATATATTTTATACTAGAACAGATATAAATGGTATAACATCTGGAATTACAAATACTATCAATTTAAAATCAACAGAAGATAGAGGATATACAACAGAAGTATTTACTAATTCAAGTAATTATACAAATAATGAAATTACCAAAGTTACAACAGAATTGCAAACTTATTCTGATACACAAAACTTAAGTACTTTGAATAATTCTTCAAATTATAGTGAAGAATTATTTGAAAATTCTTCAAATTATAGTCATGAATTATTTAGCAATTCTAGTAATTATAGCGAAGAATTATCTACAAATACAAGTAACTATATTAGTAATGAAATTTCAAGAGTTGGAGGTGATGTAATTAGTAATGCATTTAATACAAATATTAGATCAGAATTACCAGAACTTGTAATAACAGAAGAAATAACATCCTTAAGAAGTGAAACAAAGTCAGTTGCAAATATAGTTGGTAATTATAATGATGCATCAGGTATAATATTAACAGCAAATAATAGTGATAATTATAAGTCATTTATTATATTAAAATCAGTAAATTCTTCAAGTAGTGTTAAGATATATAATTACGATGATGATAACTTGTTAATTAGTACAAATAATAATGATATTTCTTCGCCAACAATTATTTTAAATAACCGCAAAATGATAATAGGTTATGATACAAGTGAATATTTTGCATCACCAAGTACAGATTTATATAACAGTACAAATACATTAGAAATAAAAGGAAATATAAATATAAATGGTAATTTAAAAAAAAATAATGAAACAATAAATTTAAATATATGGTCAACGCAAAGTAATAATGTAAATTATATTGGTGACATAATTTTTAAAGATAATAGTACATTAACAAATACTGCATATACAAACGGTAGTTTAGTTACAGTATCGGGAAATTTATCAGAAAATAAACAAGGATTAATTATTGAAAAATCAGATAGAACACAAAGAATAGGTATTACAGATTCTTCAATACAACAATTAGGAGGTGCAATAAATGCTAATTTATCAATAAAATCAAAAGGGTCTCAACCTGTTACAATTGGAAATAATACAACCGATATATTATATGTATATAGTGATAAAATAGGAATAGGAACATCATCTCCTGATCAAAAATTAACTGTATATGATGGTAGACTTTTAATACATCAAAATTCAACTAGCGATAATGCAGTATTACATTTATTATCAAATACATATAATACATATTTATTTGGTGATAAAACAAATGGTTCATTTTATATTAGAACTCACGATAATAAAGATTTTATAATTGATTCAAATGGTAGTGTTGGTATTGGTATATTTCCACAAACTAAATTGCATGTTCAAATGTCTAATAATACTTATTTAAGAGTTGAGACTGACACCAATGCTATTTCGCAAACATCTGGTATTGAATTTGGTATTCCAACATTTAGTAGTAATATTAGATCAAAAATAACATCAACTACGCATAGTGGTGATGCAAGTGATTTAAGATTTTATACAAATACATCAAGTTCAACTGAAGCACAAACAAGAATGATAATAAATCAAAATGGTAATATTGGCATTAATCATAGTAGTCCAATATACAAATTAGATGTTGATGGTACAATGAGATTAGGAAGAAATGATATAGATAATAGTCATGGTAAATTAATATTTGGAAAAAAATCAAGTTCAACATCTTCTAGACAAGCAATACTTGGTTATACTGATAACTATGAATTTTCTATAGCAGATGGTTTAGATACAAATAACGGTCAATTAAAAATTGCTTATCAAGCGCCAACTAATACAATATATTGTCATAGTAATGCTAATGTTGGTATTGGAAATAATACAAGTCCAGCTTATAAATTAGATATTAATGGTAATGCAAGATGCATGAATTCATTAAATATTGAAGGTACAGGTGATGTCATTTTGCGATTAAAAGCAGATACAAATAATAATTCAGGAGGCGAAGGAGATAATCCTATGATTGAATTTAGACAAGATAATAATCTTTTAACAGGATTAATTGGTACAGGAAATCTTCCAACAGGAGGAGGTTCAAATGATAATGCCATGTACTTGCAACATTGTGGGGGTACAGGAATTGTATTTTTATCGGGTCCAGATCAAAATGTTCAAAATACATCATTAGAAAGAATGAGAATATTAACTAATGGAAATATTGGTATTAATAAAACAAATCCTTCTGAAAAATTACATGTAAATGGTAATCAAATGATATCAGGTATTCAATATGTAAATGGAGGTAGTTTGTATGCTAAAGATAATAATAATTTGCAAATAGGTGCTTTAAATATTGGTTCAACCGATAAAAATTATGGTGGGGGTAATAATTGGAATTCTAATACTGCAGGATTATTATTAGAATGCGCTGATAATACTGAAATTGCTGTTCATGATCAGGGAACAAGAGTATCTTCATTAATGTATTTTCAAGGTTCATCAGCAAATAGTATAACAATAGGAAGAGATATGGGATGGGGAACAATATCTAAAATTATATTAAATGGAAATATAGGTATTGGAACAAGTAGTCCTTCTTCAAAATTGCACATAAGCGATGGTTCTTCTTATTTCAAATTATATGGTAATAGTGCAGGTGATTTTGAAGCACCTGCATTAGCACCTCATATAAATACTGGTGATTTTACTGTATATACTGGAAATGTAGGTTCTGGGTCAGCATTATTTAAAATTAAAAATAGTGGCAATGTTGGTATTGGAACAACAACACCTGGTTATAAATTAGATGTTAATGGTAGTTTTAATTGTAGTAGTTTAACAATTGGAGGTAATGATATTAATTCAGTAATTAATATAGGTACCAATATTTTTGAGGGTACAGGAACAAAAGTTTCAATAGGTACTTCTGCAAAATATCAAGATTCTATTTTATCATTAAATGTTGGAGATGAAGGAACAATGCTTTCTAGTCCACATACTAGTCAATTTTTATGGAGAATAAATAGTTTAGATAAATGGGGAATATATTGGTCAACAAATACTTCTGGAAATAATTATACAATGACAACTGATAGTAATCCAAATGAAATAATATTTGTTGGAAATAATGCATCAAGAGCATCTGTTGATTTAGATAATGGTGCGTTTTATTCAAAAGAATGGTTTAGAACAATTGGAAATGGTGGATGGCGTTCAGAAACACATGGTGGTGGATGGTATATGCAAGATTCAACATGGATTAGAAGTTATGGATCAAAACAAGTATTTATAAATTCCTTACTTGCATGTGATGGTAGAATGGGTGTTGGTACTTCAAGTCCTGGATATAAATTAGATGTTATAGATAGTGTTAGTGGAACAGGATATATTGCTACATTTAGACATACAAATCTTACTCAAGGAATTGGAATTCAATATGACGGATTAACTGCAATGGGTTCAAATACAAATCAAGATATTAGAATAAAATCAAAAAATAGTGGTAAAGTAATTTTTAATACAAATAGTAATGATCATGCCGTTTTTGATGGTTCTGGCAATTTAGGCGTAGGAACAACCGGTCCGAGTGAAAAATTAGATGTAGTTGGAAATATTAAATTATCAGGAAATATTTTAAAAGGAAGTACGAATTATATACAAGATTATTTTAATAATAATGCATTATCAATTACTGGTAGAAATGATACTTTAAATACAAATAATACAGCAGTTGGTGTACATATTGCGAAATATAGTACAAATCATGGCTATATAGATATAAGATCAAGTGATGATTCTGGGGGATGGATAGATTTTAATAAAAATGAAAATTCTGATTATAAAACAAGAATAAGAGGGTTTAATAATCCTATAAAATTAGTATTTTATGTAGATGGTACAACAGAAAGAGTTACAATAGAATCAACAAAAACAACAATAAGTAATTTATTAGATTGTACATCTGGCATTCAATCAACTCAAATTCTTGTTAAAAGAGCTAGTCCTTTATTTGAAATAGATGGTATTAATAACACGAATCCTGTTATAAATATGAGAACAAATTCAAGTTCAAGTTCAGGTTATAAGTTATTAGTAAATTATTCAGACGATAGTTTTTCTTTTGTTAAAAATATATCAGGTGGTGTTAATTCTGTATTTACTGTAGCATCATCAAAAAATGTAACTTTTGCAGAAAATGTAACAGTTAATAAAATTTTAACAGTAAGTAGCAATTTATCTGTTACTGGTACAGGTAATATATCAAACACTGTAACAATTGGCACATCAAATACTGATACTACAGAAAGATTAGAGGTAAAAGGAAAAGCACGAATTAGACATGAATTATTATGCGATAATGATATAGTTGCATATGCTTCTGATGAAAGATTAAAAAAGAAATTAAATAGTTTATCAAATGTATTAGAAAATTTAGAAAATATAGATGTTTTTAGATATGAAAATACTGAGATAGCAAATAAATATTTCAAAAATAAATTACAAATTGGATTAAGTGCACAAGAAATAAATAAATATTATCCCGAGGTAGTTGCATTAGCACCTTTTGATAGTGAATATGATGAAAATGAGGATAAATATATATCTAAATCCGGTGAAAATTATTTAACATTAAAATATGAAAGATTAGTTGCAGTTTCTTTACAAGGTATTAAGGAATTACATAAAAAAAATAAAGATTTAGAAACTAAAATAGAAAATTTAGAAAATAAAAATTTAAAATTGGAAAATGAATTAGAAAAAATTAAAAAATACTTAAATATCAAGTAAATAATTTTCTTAATTATTAATAGAACAAAATTTTAAATGGGTGGTGGTTTATTACAATTAGTTGCGTATGGTGCCCAAGATGTATATTTAACAGGTAATCCACAAATTACCTTTTTCAAAGTTGTTTACAGAAGACATACTAACTTTGCTTTAGAATCTATACAACAAACTTTCAATGGTTCTGTCGGTTATGGACAAAGAGTAACTGCAACTATTTCAAGAAATGGTGATTTAATATCGCGAGCATATTTAGAAATAGAATCTAGTGATACTGATTTAGTACCTTATTTTGGTTTACGTGTATTAAAAGAAGCTGAAGTAGAAATTGGCGGTCAACGTATTGATAAACATTATTCGGAATGGATGTATATATGGAATGAATTAACTATGCCAGAAGGTAAAAAAGAAGCATATTTTGATATGGTTGGTGGAAGCGGTAGTTTATCTGGTGGTAAATATTTAGAATTAAAAGCAGATAAGTTTAATATCATAGCACCTGTTGTAAGACCGGGACTAATACATGTTATAACTCAAAATAGTACAACTAATGCTCCAGTACCAGGTACCACAGTTTTAGAAATTACTCCTGTTGTAGATTCCGCGGGAACAGCAATTGTAACAATTCATAATAGTTCAGGATACGGAGCGTTAGCAAATTTAACCGGTGTTAAATTATTAGTAGATCCACAAGAATTCAGAATATTTAAAGAAGATGCAGATGATGAAGTACAATTTATTCATAATACTAATGCCGGTGATACTATAAACACATCTGATCCAGAATTAATTGGCGATGCCGCAATGACTGGATTATTAGATATTACAGCATATTTTAACTTATCATCTGGAGCAAGTGGTTCAAACCCTCCTGAAAAATTAGAAAAATTATATATACCATTACAATTTTGGTTCTGTAATAACTTTGGTTTAGCATTACCATTAATTGGATTACAATATCATGAAGTAAAAATAAATATACAATTTGAAGAAGCAGGTAAATGTTTATTAGAAGGAGGAACTGTTACACCAAGTAATTTAAAAGCTGCTTTATGGGTTGATTATGTTTATTTAGATACTGATGAAAGAAGAAAATTTGCACAATCTTCACATGAATATTTAATTGAACAATTGCAATTTACGGGTAGAGAATCTGTATCAAATAAAGTAAAATTAAATTTAAATCACCCAGTAAAAGAATTAATATGGATTGTTAATAAAGAAGGTAAATCTAATAATGATTGGTTTAATTTTACTGATAATAAAGATAAATTAAAATTAGAACATACATTAACAAATTATGAAGAAGTTAGATCTAAATTATCTGTTACTAGAGGTGCTAAAAATCCAATAAAATCGGGTAAATTAATATTAAATGGAAACGATAGATTTTATGAAAGAGATGGAAGATATTTCAATTTAGTTCAACCATTCCAACATCATACTAATGTACCAAATAATGCAGGAATTAATGTATATTCTTTTGCATTAAAACCAGAAGAACATCAACCATCTGGAACTTTAAATATGTCTAGAATAGATACTGCAACTTTATCTTTAAATTATGAAAGTGATGTAACTACTTCTACTGATAATTTATATGTCTATGCAGTAAATTATAATGTATTAAGAATATTATCTGGTATGGGTGGCATTGCTTATTCTAATTAAATAATATTTATCTTATTAATAATAATATGTTTAAGATATTTAGGTATATTTAAAATAATTATTTTTTCAATTAATAATTTTTTATTATGTTCAATATCATCATTGTCAATATATATATTGAAATCAATCATAAATTTTTTTTCAATAATCATATAAATATATAAAAGAGTTATTTTATAAAATAAATTTGTTGCAATATCAATTTTATTAGTAGATAAAAGATTATTTAAATAATCTGTTTTATTTTTAAAAGATTGTAATATATGTATTAACATATCTTTTTTAATATTAAAATTAATTTTATTAAAATTTTTGTGAAACTTTAAATAAAAAAACTTAATATTTCTATAATTTTTATTATAAATATGATATAATGATAAATATGAATAATATACAATAATAAAAATATCATTAAATATTATATCAGTATGCTTAAAGATTTTAAACATTATTTTTGATAATGTTGCATTTCTATTATAATTATATTTTTTAAAAATAATATCTTCAATATATTGCATTGCATTCGTATATTTAAATAATTTATATCCATTTATAATATTAATATTACTATCATATATAAATTTTATATTCTGATTTATTAAATTATCAGTAATATCTGATATATTATTTGTATAAAATTGTATGGAAATAGATTTTGACTTATATAATATTAAATTAAGATTTTTATTGTCTAAATGATTATGATAAAATTTTAATGTTAAATTATTACGACTAATATCATTAAAAAATTCTATTTTATTTATTTTTTTATATTCATTTAAAAAAAAACAATTATTTAATATGTATATTTTGATATTATAAATTGATTTGCAGGATAAGATAATATTATAAATATCAACTAATGAAAAATTATTAATAATAATATCAAATGGACCAGGTATTTTATCAATAATATTAATTATATTCATAATATAAAATAATTATATATATTTAAATATGAGTAAAAAAAATTGGTATATTAATTTTATACTAAAAAGACAATATTATAATAATTGGAAAAAAGTAATAAGAAAATGATATATATTTATATAAATAACAATGAATAGAATAATAAAAAGGGTTTTAGATTTTATTAAAAATAAAGGTCAAACACAAACAATGTTAGGTAGATGGAATTTAAATAATTGTAATAATAAAAAAACAATTATTAATTCTATTTATCAAAATAGAGATCATTGTGGAGATATTATATGCAAAGAACCAGTTAAAGCAGATAAATATTATTAATTATTTTTTTTCATTTGATAAAAGTTTTAAATTATCATATTCATAATCATAGAAATGTTTTTTGATAACTTGAAGTCTATCTTCTGCGTTTGCTATTTTATCTAATTCTGAAGAGATTGCTTCGCTAATATCAGAATGTTCTCCGATACCTGCAGGATTTGCTAGATAAACTTTTACATTATTTTTATGTTTTTCCAGTTCTCCCCGTGTTGATAAATAAAGACCATTCATTAAATTATTTGCTAGAAAACAATAATTATTAGTAATTTCACAGTTATACATTTAATATAAAATATAAATAAATTTTTAAGTACTTTTAAGAATATTTCTCATTAATTCTATATTAATTTTTGGTAATTCGGGAAAACATTCCCATAAATGTGTTTTCAAATATGTATGTATTTTATATTTTAAAGGAAACATATGATATAATCCAATACTTTTATCTTCCATTATTTTTTGCAATCTATCATTTAGTAAATTTTTACTTGTTTTAGGTATGACAATTAATAATTGTAATTCATTTGTAATAAATTCTCCCATTTTTTCAATAATTGGCATTTCATTTCCGTATAAATAGTTTGAAATATCTTTAATAGTTGGAGGGTAGTTATAAGGATAATACCATGTATGATCTATAATATTATTTTTATAATAACTATATGTCCAAAATATACCTTTAATATAATTAAATGACGCGTTATTAATAATATATGAATTAATATATATGTTAACATTAAATTTATTTTTATAATAAATGTATTTCCATGTTTTTGTATTTGAATATATATCTTTTGCAATATTATCTTTATTTTTTAAAGCATAGTATTCTGATTTATTAGAAGAATCTGGAAAGTTTTTATTTAAATAATTTCTATTAATTATAAATATATCTTTTTCTTCCGTTAGTGATAATAAATTAAATATTTCGGTTAAGCATTTGTAATTAACTTCTCCGTTATTAACTAATAAACCATAATGATCAATTGCTTTATTTGTTATATTAATTAAATTTTCTAACCCATTATTTTTTAAATTAATTGTCAATAAATGTGGTATAAAATCATTTCCCAATAAAGAACACATAACGCAATAACTTTCAATTAAATTAATAGAATCATCTGAAAATATATTAGAATATAAATTTTTATCTAAATTCCAATGAAATATTAAATCATTAATAATCGCATATCTAAGTTTGCTAATATTAACATATTTATAATCTAATTTATCTTTTTCTTCTTTTTCCCTCATTAAATATATATTATCTTTATGAGACATTAGAGATAATATAATTAAATCGGCATCTAAACCATGAATAATTATTTTTTTATTATCATTAATTTTAATGTAATTAAATATTTTATGTTCACCTTCCCCGTTATTTTCACTGCCATTATAATTTATTATGCATGATTTTGTATTATATCTTATTTTATTTTTCATAAAAATATTAAGTTGATTCATAAAATCGGTTCCCGGTGTTATACAATTAGAATCCCAACTTGTATTTTCTTCATCAATTATTTTTCTGTAATTAGAAAGATATCGTCTTTTTCTTTGTTGTATTATTTTAGCTAATGGTGCTATACCATCAACACATATAGTTATTTCATTTGGATTAAATTTATCTATATTGTTTTCAATAAAAATCCATAAATTATCAAAAACAATATCATTTGTTGAATTATTTTTACTACTTATAGGATGAATTATTCCATTAAAATCAAAATAAATAATATCAGGTTTAAAATTAATATTTGTTAATAATATATCTTCATATTTTTTAGTTAATATATAAAAATAATAAGGAATTCCCATTTTTTTTTATAATAATATAAACTTAAAATTTTAAATAAATTTTCATTTTTTTTATTTTGTTTTAATTAGATAGAAAAGAATAATAATTAAATGGCTTCTAAATTAGTTAATGCTGTAATTGGTTCAACACAATCAAAATATGCCGCAATAATATTATCAATAACTGTATTTTTATTATGTTTATCAATATTATTTATGGAAAGTGATTATACATTAGGTAAAAAATTATTTGCGATATTATTAATTTTACTAATGTTATTACCCGGATTAATATTAACACTTGTAGAAATTACTTGTATTGTAACAGGTGCGCAAAATGGTAAAAATTGGTGGTGTTCTTTATTAGCGTGGGTTATAGCGATATTTATATTCATTTATTGCATAATGATACTTGTAACAAGTGTAAATAGTCATTATACTTATAAAAGTGCTGGAAAAAAAGTTAATGATTATGATAAAGGTAAAATAATGTCACAAGAAGAAGCGAATGATGTAGCAGAAGTACTTTTAGAAGAAGATGATCAAACACTTCCTCCAAATAGAAGAGCATTATCAAGACCTGGTGCCAGACCCGCACCAATGCCACAACCCGCACCAATGCCACAACCCGCACCAATGCCACAACCAGGTGCTAGACCTACGCCACAACCAGGTGCTAGACCTGCACCACAACCAGGTGCTAGACCTGCACCACAACCAGGTGCTAGACCTACGCCACAACCTGGTGCTAGACCTGCGCCACAACCTGGTGCTAGACCTATGCCACAACCAGGTGCTAGACCTATGCCACAACCAGGTGCTAGACCTGCGCCACAACCAGGTGCTAGACCTATGCCACAACCAGGTGCTATGCCTGCGCCACCCCAAGATGTTATTTCTCCAGAAGT
>Ga0209653_1001872_pt1 | contig 16177 bp, 24 predicted proteins | sample SaaInl6LU_22_DNA_FD_184644 | JGI IMG/M metagenome (GOLD analysis project Ga0209653, IMG submission 184644) | Marine microbial communities from expanding oxygen minimum zones in the Saanich Inlet - ESP_116LU_22_DNA (SPAdes) (version 2) | ecosystem: Environmental > Aquatic > Marine > Intertidal...
GGTTATTTTTCTTTGGCCGCTAATACCACAGGTGCAAACAATACTGCACTAGGTAAAGGCAGTGTTCGTTTGAATACGACAGGCTCAAACAACGTGGGCGTAGGTAAAGATGCTCTTCATTTAAACACCACAGCCTCTAACAACACTGCTGTTGGTTATCAGGCAGGGTATAGCAATACGACAGGTAGCCCAAATACATTTGTTGGTCGTGCTTCTGGGTACACGAATAGCACTGGGACAGCAAATTCCTCCCTTGGGGCTTATTCTTTATACTTTAATACTAGCGGTAGCTATAACACAGCACTTGGTCGGTCTGCCCTAGAATCCAACACAACAGCCTCCAACAACACATCAGTTGGCTATCAGGCTGGGTATAGTAATACTACGGGTGCAGGTTTAGTTGCTCTTGGCACAAACGCAGGTCGTAGTAACTCTACATCAAATGATGTTACTGCTCTTGGTGCTTACTCTTTGTATAACAGTACAGCGGCTAATAATACAGGTGTTGGTGCATATTCTTTATACGCAACCACAAGCGGTTCAGCTAACACCGCAATGGGTACAGGTGCTTTACAACAAAACACCACCGCCTCTGACAACACCGCTGTTGGTTACCAAGCGGGTTATGTAGTTACAACAGGTGGGAGTAATACAATTATTGGTAGAAGGGCAGCCCATCAACTTACGACAGGAGTTACCAACGCATTTTTAGGTTATAACTCAGGAAATGCAATAACTACTGGCTCAAAGAACACCATTATCGGTTCTTATACTGGCAACCAAGGCGGCCTCGACATTCGCACATCAAGCAACAACATCGTGCTGTCGGATGGGGATGGGAATCCTAGGGCGAGTTGCGATGGTGATGGTACTTGGCGTTTTATTCGCTCAGTTAACAATAATGTTTTGCATAATTTGGAACATACGGCATCATCTCCTTTTGGAACAGTTATCAATTTTGATGCGGCGTCTCCAGATAACAATTCTAATTACTTTTTAAAATGTACTGATTCTACTACCAATAGATTGTTCATTCACTCCGATGGCGATGTCGTCAACCACGACAATTCTTACGGTGCTATCTCTGACATTAAACTGAAAGAGCAAATCACTGATGCATCATCTCAGTGGGATGACATTAAGTCTCTGAATATCCGCAAGTACAAGATGAAGTCTGATGTGGCTGAGAAAGGCGACTCAGATGAACACTGGCGTTTAGGTGTCATTGCTCAAGAAGTTGAAGCGGCAGGAATGTCTGGCTTAATCAAAACTTCACCTGACATGATTGAGAATGAAGATGGGGAACAAGTTGAGTCTGGTGAATACACCAAGCAAGTCAAATACTCTATCCTCTACATGAAAGCAGTCAAGGCACTGCAAGAAGCAATGGATCGTATTGAAACACTGGAAACTAAAGTAGCAACATTGGAGGCTAACTAATGGAAGAACTCACAGCAGAACAAATCGCACAGCACTACTCAGCCGCTATGGACTCAGTGACCCTGCTCAATGCAGGACAGCCTGAAGACATGAGCGATGACGATTGGGCTGATTGTGTCAGCAGAAATGTTGAGCATTTACAGATTATGGTGGCTAAGGATTTCTGGACGACAGAAGATATGACACCATTTAATACTGCTATTTCAAATAATTCATAAATAAATTTAAAAGGAGAATCGAGATGAGCGAGAAACAAACAATCTCTATCGACGGAACTGAATACACAGAAGATCAATTAACTGATCATCAAAAAGTTATGATTAATCACATTGGAGATTTAGATCGTAAAATAGGTTCTACACAATTTAACCTAGATCAACTTCAAGGTGGACGTAATTATTTTATGGGGCTACTTAAAGAGTCCTTAGAAGAGGCTGAATAAATATGGCATACATTGGCAAAACACCATCACAAGCAACACGTTCCCGTTTTTATTATACAGCAACTGGCGGGGAAACAAGCTTGTCAGGTGTGGACAATAATGGAAACACCCTTGTATTTTCTGATGGCAACTTTGTCGATGTAATACTTAATGGTGTTACTTTAGTTGCTGGAACAGATTATAATACAACAACTACAAACACTATTAGTGGTCTTTCAGCATTAACTTCTTCAGATGTTGTAGAGATTATTGTATACGATACATTCTCTGTATTCGGTGGAGATGTGAAGGGTGACTTCACTATCCAGAATGGAACATTGACTGCTGGCGACGCTACTTTTACTGGGACTGTCTCTGGTATCAACACAGATCTTGTTAACGACACCACACCTCAACTTGGTGGCAACTTAGACACCAACGGCAACGACATTACATTCGGCGACAATGACAAGGCCATCTTTGGTGCGGGGTCTGATTTGCAGATTTATCATGCCAGCTCAACAAATAACAGCGTTATTCAAGAAACTGGAAGCGGCAACCTGCTAATATACGCAAGTAATATTTCTATGGCAGATGCTGGTGGTAATCAGTTTATCTTAATGACCGACACTGGAACTGGCGGTACGGTTGAGTTAAAGCATACTACGTCAACCAAACTCGCCACAACCTCCACAGGCATTGATGTCACCGGCACAGTCACGGCTGATGGGCTGACTGTTGATGGGGATATTACTCTTAATGACAATAGCCCAACAATAATATTTGACGATGCTAATGGTGTTGACCAAAACTTTACTTTTGCAGTCAATGGTGGAACAGCAAATATCCAATCCAGAACTGATGCAGGGGTAAATACTACTAGATTAACAGTATCATCAAATGGAAATATTGACTTTAAAGGTGGAGACATCTCCTTCTACGAATCCACTGGCACGACACCAAAGCTGTTCTGGGATGCGAGTGCTGAACGGTTGGGGATTGGTACGAGTAATCCTTCCTACAAACTTCATGTAAGAGGTGCGGATGCAACCGCCAATCTTGTTGTTGGTAATACAACAGAAGATACACGATTAGAAGTTTTAACATATCAAGACGATAGAGTGGTGTTGCGGTCAAATGATTCGGGCAATACAGCAAGATCATTAGCTTTTGAAACAGGCACTACAGAACGCATGCGCATCGACTCCAGTGGTAATCTGTTGGTGGGTTCAACATCTGACGCCGGCACTGATTATCATTTACTTGCCAATGATGGTTTTGCAAGACACGTTAGGGATTCCGCCACCGTAATGATTCTTGACCGCACAACATCAGACGGTAGCATTGCACTGTTCCGCAAAGACGGCACAACAGTCGGGTCGATTGAGTCAAAAAACTCAGACTCTATGGGAGTTAATTTATATCCCGCAGGAAACATTGGTGTTCGTGGCGTTCCTTCCGCAGTCATCCCCTTTGGTAATGGCTCTGATCGAGACGCAACAACAGATTTAGGCCGTGTCGCACACAGATTTCGCAACGGTTATTTTTCCGGCGGTGTCTATCTAGGCGGTACAGGTGCGGCGAATAAGTTGGATGACTATGAGGAAGGGACTTGGACTCCTGCGCTCACAACATCAGGTTCTGCTCCAACTATTACCTATGGAGTACAGGATGGAACATATACGAAAATAGGCCGAACTGTCATTGTAAATTGCCAACTGTTTCTTTTATCCAAGTCTGGAGGCACTGGCGCTGTTTATATGACAGGCCTACCATTTGCCGTTGATGATATTTTACCAAATACATCAGTTGAATCTGTTGGTGCTATGACTTTTACAAATATGGCACAGGACGTTAGTTGCGCTTGGCCAAGGGCTAATCACGGTGCGGGTGGTATTGATTTTGTTTGGACTGACGGTGGCGGAGACGCAAATGTTCAAACACTAAATATTGGGAATATTGGTAGCACTTGGAACATCAGAATGACCGTAACTTATTTCACAGCATAACCTATCACCAGTGGACTCTGGTGACTGACAGTCCAAGCCAAAGGAGGAAACAATGGCACTAACTAAAGAACAGAAAGTAGACAAGATTGAAATCGTAGGCGACTACAAGCACGTTCAGGTGCGTACAGCCACAGTGATTGAGGAAGACGGTGTAGAACAAGCCCGTAAATTCCATCGCCACGTTGTATCACCACTGGATGACACATCAGGTGAGACAGCGGAGGTTCAAGCAATCGTTGCCGCTGTCCACACTGATGAAGTGAAGGCGGCGTATCAGGCGCACCTTGATGCACAGCAAGCTGAGATGGGTGGAGGAGCAGAGTAATGACAACATTTACATGGACTATTGCAAACCTTGAATACACCAATGACGCTGACAAGGGCGTTGTTGTAGCGCACTACCGTGTAGACGGTGTAGACGGTGAGTACACAATGGGTGCTTACGGTACTCAGTCATTCACACCAGACGCATCTGCTGAAGGCTATGTAGCCTTTGACAGCCTCACTGAAGCTACAGTGGTGGGTTGGGTGCAGAACGCTCTGGGTGGTGCTGAGAAGGTGGCAGAGATTGAAGCCGCTATACAGGCTAAGATTGAAGAACAAAAGAATCCCACAGTAGTTGCAGGACTACCTTGGGCGGCAGAATAAACAAATGGAGATAACTAGATGTCACGAGCAAGAGATTTAGCAGATAGCGCAGACCTGAACTTTGATGATGGGACACTGGTTATCGACAGTGGAAACAATCGTGTAGGGATTGGGACTGCGAGTCCTCAAGTTAAAGTTCATATTGAAAATGGCGGTGCGCTTTCTGGTGCGACATACAGTGTTGATGACGACATAACCATAGAAAATTCAGAAGTTAGAAATTCTAATATTAATCTAATAACTACGAATACAACTAAATCTAATATTTTATTTAGTGACGATGGTGGCAGAGGAAGAGGTGTTGTAGGTTACGATCATGCTACTGATCATTTGAGATTTTTTACTGACAATACAGAAGCCATGCGCATCGACTCCTCTGGTAACTTGTTGGTGGGTAAGACTGCTAATACAAACAATACAGCAGGGGTCAGGTTAGCAAACAATGGCTCAATCGCCACTGCCGATCAACTTCCCGTGTTGTATCTAAACAGAACAACAAACGATGGCACTTTATTAGAATTACGCAAAGACGACTCAATAGTCGGGTCGATTGGTACTGTAAATACTGACGTTTACTTTGGATCAGGTGATGCAAACATTCGCTGTCGGGCGGGACAAAACGAAATTATTCCGGTAGGCACTGGAGGCACTGGAGGTGATGCAACACTAGACTTAGGTGCAGATGGCTCACGATGGAAAGACCTCTACCTATCAGGCGGTGTCTATCTAGGCGGTACAGGTAGTGCGAATTATCTGGATGATTATGAGGAGGGGACGTTTACTCCGTCGTTTGCTAACTTTACAGTTGGGAATGGGTCTGTATTCGGGACGTATACAAAAATCGGAAATACAGTGCATTGTTGGTATGGGCTTGTTTTTGGTACAACCAGTTCTTTTACTGGCACTGTTACTAACATTACCGGTCTTCCTTTTACAATTCTTTCCAGAACCGGAGCGATTTATGTTAAGTCGAACGGAGTTGCTTGGGATAATGGAAACACTTGGACTTCAATGATGGCTATGGGTGCAGACAATTCAACAGGTACTCAATACCCTATGCGCACTTCAAACTCTGCCGCCCTTACTGCTACAAGTCCTTTTACTTGGGCCAATCAAGATACCCTAACATTTCAAATTACTTATGAAACAGCATCTTAATTACCTCAAGTGGACTCTTGAGGCGGACAACAAGGAGATAGCCAAATGGCACTAACTAAAGAGACAGTAGTAGACAAGATTGAAATCGTAGGCGACTACAAATTTGTACAAATCAGAACAGCCACAGTGATTGAGGAAGACGGTGCAGAACTGTCACGCTCTTACCATCGCCACGTTGTATCGCCACTGGATGACACATCAGGTGAGACAGCAGAAGTACAGGCGATCTGTACAGCGATGCACACTGATGAAGTGAAGGCGGCCTATCAAGCGCACTTAGATGCACAAGCGGCTGAACTAAACGGAGATTAACAAGTGGAATTCCAAGACCTCTTTAATATAGCTATGGGTTTTCTCATGGCTATTTTTGGGTGGTTCCTAAGAATTTCATGGGAATCTCTTAACAACCTTCAACGAGCAGACAGAGAACTTTCGGATAAGGTATCTAAGATAGAGGTCTTGGTAGCAGGTGAATACGTAAAGAAAGAAGACTTTGATCGTACTATAGAAAGACTGTTTGATAAATTAGATCATATTGAAATGAAGATTGATAACAAGGCAGACAAATAAGGAAAGCTACCATGATCTTTGAAGCCATAGCTGCTATCAAGATAGCTAATGAGGCAATTGGGGCAATTAAAGAGTTTGCAGGACATGTATCCTCAGTAGGTGAAATGGGTAAAGACCTAACGAAACTTGCTGATGCAAAAGATGAGCTACAAAAGTCAGCAGCAGATGGTGATATGGAAGCTTTTTGGGCTTTAGAAGATATTAAGAAGCATGAAGCAGAAGTCAAACAAATGTTTATCTACAATGGTAGACCTGGACTTTGGGATGACTACTGCAATTTTATTTCAAATAGAAAGACATTAAGAGAAAATGCTAGAAAGCGAGAAGAGGCTAAAAAAGCCCGTAGAAAAAGACTTATTAAAGACTGGAGTATCGGTATTGGGGTTACCCTTGCTGCTCTTTCTGCTATTGGGTTATGTGTTTACATCTTATATTGGATTATAACAACAAAGGGGGAATAGTATGTGGTTACTATTTGCTATACTAATACAAGCTGATGGTTACGCAGTGTTTCCTCAAGGTCCATTTATGACTATGGAGGATTGTTTTAAAGCTAGAGAATACTTTATTGAAACAGCACCGAAGCCTAAAATGAACTATGAAGCAGTTTGTATACAAACAAATATAAAAGGCAATCAATCATGACTGACTTAGAAAAGTATGACTTGAATGGTGATGGAGTTCTTGATGAACAAGAGCGTAAGATCATGTTGGAAGATATGCGTAGACGCATGGAAGACGAAGATGCCCAAAGGGATAGTATTCGTAAGATGGCTTGGTTTGCTCTTATTGGTTTGCTACTGTATCCATTTGGTATCTTTCTTGCTGATGCCTTTGCTATGGGTACAGCCGCACAATTAATTGCGGATATAGCACCAACATACTTTGCTTCTATTGCTGTACTTGTTTCTGCTTTCTTTGGAGCTTCAGCACTTAAGAGTAAAAAAGATGCTTAACTTACTTATTGGTCCAGCAATGGACTTAGCAAAAGACTTTGTTAAAGGCAAGGCAGATGAAAAGAAAGCTATCCAACAGCGTAAAATTAATGCAATTCAAAATGATGCTGATTGGGAAGCTAAGATGGCTAATGCAACAGCTAACTCTTGGAAAGATGAATTCTGGTCTATTATCCTTGCTTTGCCTATTGCAGCGGTGGCCTATTCGGTTGCTATTGATGATGTTGCTATTATTGAGCGTGTTAAGGCTGCTTTCGAAGTACTAAACAATTTACCAGAATGGTATCAATACTTATTATTTATTGCTGTATCAGCGTCATTCGGACTTAAATCAGCAGACAAACTTATGGGAATGAAAAAGAAATGAATCCAATGGATATGATGGGTGGCGGTATGCCTCCAATGAAAGGCCCACTAGCACCTCAAGGACAATTTAAGCCATGCGCTGGATGTCCGGCTCCGGGTAAATGTTCAGCAGCAGGTAAGTGTCTTAAGAAGAATGGTTAAGGAGAATGTATGGCATCTCCAAAACCAAAGAATAAATCACTATATAACAGAGTAAAAGGGGAAGCTAAGAACAAGTTTAAAGCTTTCCCTTCTCTGTATGCAAGTCAATGGATCGTAAGAGAATATAAGAAAAGAGGTGGTACATATGAGTGAAGCTTTTGAAGCTGCTGTAGAATTAATTCTAAAACACGAAGGCGGATATGTAAATCACCCTGAAGATCCCGGTGGTGAAACTAATTTTGGTATTGCTAAACGTTCTTATCCTGATTTAGACATTGCTAAACTATCTAAGAATGATGCTAAACGTATTTACAAAGAAGACTTCTGGGATAAAGTAAGGGGTGATCAAATGCCCGGAGCTATTGCTCTTATGGTCTTTGATACTGCTGTTAATATGGGTGTTAGTCGAGGATCTAAATTCCTTCAGGAAGTAGTTAATGCTAGTCCTATTGATGGTATTATTGGTTCTGGTACTTTAGCTAATGTAGAAAATGCTTGGGAAAACTCTCATGAATTTGTCCTTGAATCTTATGCTAATAAACGATTAGATTTTTATAAGAGGTTATCTACATTTGATACATTCGGAAAGGGATGGACAAGACGAGTAGAAGAAACTCTAGAGGAAGCTAGGAAACTAGTATGAGTAAAGTAGATAAAAAGAAAATGAAGTGTAACAGCCCTAGGAGTACTCCGGGGCATAGCACTAAGTCTCATATAGTAAAAGCTTGTTCTAATGGACAAGAAAAGATTATTAGGTTTGGACAGGCTAACACTAAAGGTTCCCCTAAAGGCTCTAAGCGAAACAAAGCTTGGAAGGCTAGACACGCTAAGAACATCAAGAAAGGCCCACTGAGTGCAGCTTACTGGGCCAATCGTGTAAAATGGTGACAAGTATATGAAAAATAAGGAATTTTTTAAATACTGCCCTGAGTGTAATGCTAAACAATTTTATACAAGAATAGACCATTATAATGCTGCTGTTCGTTTAAATAGAATATGTCGTAAATGTTCTAACAATAAAGAAGAAAATAACGGTTACTTAGGTAGTTATAATGATATTTCTTATTCTTGGTTTAACAAAATAGAAAGTCAAGCTAAAGGTAGGGATTTAGATTTTAATTTATCTATTGAATTTCTTTGGGATTTATATTTAAGTCAAAATAAAAAATGTAATTTGTCAAATATACCTATTTCTTTTAGTAAAAAAGCTACTGGTAATACAGCTTCTATTGATAGAATTGATTCATCAAAAGGTTATTTAGAAGATAATGTACAATTAGTATATAGTAAAATTAACATGATGAAACAAGCTTACACACAAGAAGAATTTATTTACTTATGTAATCAAGTAGCTAAAACAAATGTGTAAAGCCCCACGGGGTACTAATAGTACACCCTGAGTAACCCTTAGTATACTTATAATATACTTAGAGGGGAAGGGGCTGCCCCCTTAACCATGCATCTAAATTTTTAATAGGAGTCTTTATGGCTTATCAAACAACCCCAGAGATTAATTTTGCATCTGTAGGGCTTATTACTGATGTACCATCTCATGCTCTTCCTCAAGGTGCTTGGAATGATTGTCTTAATATTAGGATTAAAGATGGTAGTGTTCAAGGGGTAAGAGACTTTGTACAATCATTTAGTGTACCTGCAGAATACTCTAATAGTGAAGTAGTAGCTGTTACTCAATGGACACCTGCTGGTTCTAACTTTCTTAATGTAGCTTATGTGATTAATCACTTAGGTGAGGTAGGAGGTGCTAGAGGTAGAGTATTTGTTTATAACACTGAAACAGAAGTAACAGTAGAAATTACTAATGCTAATGCTGATGCTTACTTTGAAATAAACCCTCAATATCCTCCTCAGATCTTTGTATTTAATGGTGTACTAATTGTTAATCCAGCAACTGGTATTCCGCAATATATTACTGCTGACGCTACTACTGCGGGTAACCTTGCTGATTTACCTAATTGGCTTGAATATTCTGGTGGGATTAAATGTGTATCTCGTATTATTAGACCTTTTAAAAATAGATTAATAGCAATGTCTTTTGTTAACTCTAATGGAACAGAAGATGATTTTACTGATGATACAATATTCCCTATTGATTTAGCTTGGTCATCTAATATTACTACTCTTGATAGTTTAACGGGAGTAGAGTGGACTGCATCTACTACTAATAGTGCAGGTGATGCTTTCTTAACACAAACACCTGGAGCGATCCTTGATGGGGGTCAGCTCGGTGAATTCTTTATTGCTTATAAAACTGATGCTGTAGTACGTATTTATGAAACAGGTGATTCATTTGTTTTAGGTTTTGATTCTATCTTTGAAGATGATGGTATCTATTCTACAAGATGTTTTGCTAATATTGGTAATGCTCAACACTTAGTTATTGGTAACTATGGTGTATATGTACATGATGGTCAATCTCAAAAGCAAGATATTGCTAAAGGATTATTCCAAGATGCAATGTATGCTTATGTAAATGGAACAGATAAAGATTTATCTTTTGTATTTCAACAAACAAGAGATAAAGAAGTTTGGTTTTGTTTTAAAGAAGTTAGTTCTACAGGCTCTGGTTGTACTAAAGCTTTTGTATATAACTATGATAACAAAACAGTTCATATTAGAACATTACCTAATATCTATGATTTATATGAAGCAGAGATTAATGGTTCTTTAATTATCTTTGCAGCTCATGCATCTGATAATGTTTATGAGTTAGCAAATACTTTAGTAGCAGATGGTTGGTTTGAAAGGACTAATGATTCTGTAGAAGTAAACCATAAAGTAAAAGACTTTGCTCAAATATTCCCTGAGTCTAAAGGTGCTTTTAAATTATCTTTTGTAGGTAAAGATAACGTTAGTACATCTGTTATTTATACAGCTAATGAAAAATCTTTTAACCCTACTACTTCTCATAAGATTGATATTAGAGAAGCAGGAAGATATTTTAATCTTAAACTCACTATGGATGGTACTATTAATCCTGAATTTACTACATTACAATTTGACATTCGTATTCCTAGTAGGAGATAGCAATGGCTAATATTTCTGAAACAGAACTTCAACGTAGACTTCGTGCTTTAGAAAAAACTTCAGGTAGCGGAGGAGGAGCTTATGTAAGAAATATTGATCCTACTGGCACTGGCTTTAAGGCAGGAGATAGTTGGTATAATGCTTCAACAAATAATCTTTGGTTGTTTGATGGAGTTGAATGGAATCTTTCTTTTGATAAATTATTTATTCGTTATGCTGATCAAGTAAATAATATAAATGAATCAGGAAAAGTTTCAAGCCAACAAGATGTAATAGGTTTTAGTGAATTACCTTTTACTCAAGATAGTATTCAAAAAAATTGGAGAGGTCTTTTCTTTGGTCCTGCAGAAGGCTCTTCAGATCCAACTGATTATGAATGGACTTTAACTGCAGGGGAATCAGGAGAAACTCCTTCATTTGAAAGATATTATACTACTACGGCAGGCTTATTATCTGAAATAGGTGACCCTACTAATCCAGGTACAAATGTTACTTGGACTTTAGTTTCTGGTGCTGCTCCTGATACTGCTTATTGGGTTGCAGAACGTTATACATTAGAAGGTATTACTTCTGATTGGCAAATATATCCTGTACAAGCTAAAGACAGTGGTATTCCTTTTGTTAAGTTTACTAAAAATGCTAATGCCCCTGAGCTTGGTAGTGCTCAATGGATTGCTGATGCTATTCTTGCAGTAGAAGCTTTTACAGGTAGAGATTATAGTAGCCAAAAAGAATTTGGTTATGGCACAGTAGTAGTAATTGATTATAATGATATTACTTTATCGGGAAAATACACTAGAAGTGGTAGTAGCGATGTTTGGGTTCCTCCCGGACAATTTATTCAAGGTGATTTATTTGTTGATGGTACTATTGCTGGAGAAAAAATTCAGGCTAATACTATTAATGGGGATAGATTAATTGCTAATACTGTAGAAGCAGGTAAATTAACAGTTCAAACAAATACTACAGGTGAAAGATTAGAAATCTTTACAGAAACAACTTTTAAAGGAATAAAACTTTTTAATTCATCAGGGAACTTAGTAGTAAAAATAGGTATTGAATAATGACTACTAAATTTGAAATTAAAGATTCTTCTGGTTTAACTCTTATTAGCGATCGAACTATGCATGGTATGATGCTTTTAGATTCTAGATCAGTTACTGGAGAAGGAAGTTATACAGTTACATTAGATCAAAATTATAATATTAATCAATTAAGAACTTTAATTTTAACAAACCCTAGTGAAGTTTTACTTTCTGATTTAATTATACCTCATGTTACTTCATTATCAATTAATGGAAATATTGTTACAGTTAATTATAGTTATGCAAATAATGTTAATACAATTTTAACTTGGGTAGATACTTATAATTTTAATTTTAGAATTGAAACTGTTGCAATTAATCCTCCTGATATTAGATTTTATACTAATAGTTGTACTGATCCTTGTGCTTTTGAAATTAATGGTGAATGTTATTCTCAAACTAGTACTGGATTTTGTTCTACTACTTGGAGTTCATTAGCAGAAACTATAAATAGAACTTATACTATTAATAAAAATCAAACTTTAAATAGAAATTCTACTGGATCTAGTACTATATTTTTAATGTTTTCTGAGAGTTAATATGTCTGTAAAATTTAATTTATTATTAGATTCAAATATTGATATTGATTTAGTTAATATGGATATATTTTGTGTAGCATCTCAAGAAGAAATTTCTTCTTTTTCTAATCAATCAATTAATAATATTACTAATACAATATCAGGAATTTCGGGTTCTTTTTCATACGGTTTTTTTGTTCAATATCAAGAAAGTTCTTGTGTTGCTATTTGTACTGTAGGTTCTGTAGTTCAAGTAGATGTATTTGGTGGTAATTTTCTTGCATATACTAATACTGCTACTTTTAATTTTGATGTAACAAGTAATATTGTTTATACTGATTCTCAAGCTTATGCTCAGTTATCAACTAATAATTTAAATTATGTTTTAAATAATGAGCCTACTTTTGTTGCTATTAAATCTCCAACAAGATATGTTGGTTTACAATTACCTAAATTAGCAGTAGATAGTAATGAATCAGGAAATGTTGAAGTTAAATATTTAACTACTATGAAATCTAATGTTCCTGTTTTTGCTTATGGAAGTTTAAATGGACAAGACGGAGTTGTAGAAATATTTGCAGATAATATTAATAATAATTTAATTTATTCTTCAAAAATTCCTGCAGTTAGATATATAGAAACAAAACAAATTAATAATATAACTGAAATAGAACAAGCTGTTTATCATTCAGCTCCAATTTATGGTGGTCAAATACATTATATTATGGATAATGGTAATTTATTTGGATTTAAAACTAAAAATGTTAATGGTGGAAAAATTTTAATTCGATTACAACCAGTAATAAAAAGTATTAATAATACTAGTTTTTATATAAAATATATACAAGATAAAGATATTGAAACTGCAGGGGCTTTTACTCAAAGTTCTATTTATTCATCTGATAGTGGTGTAGTTAATACTAGTTCACAAGTATATACTTTTTATGAAGGATATACTGCAAGTACTACTTTTGATGCTAGTGATTTAAATCCTTCAGATTCAGTTATTATACATATAGTAGAAATTTCTGATTTATCTTCAGCATTAATACAACAAGGTGACTATAAACAACAAACAGGGGGCGTTTAATGATTTTAGTAGATTCAAATATTCAACAAGAAAGAATAAATATTTGTGAATCTTGTGATAATTTTAAATCTCAAACTAAATTTTGTAAATTGTGTATGTGTTTTATGCCTGCAAAAACTTGGTTAGCTAATGTTTCTTGTGCAGATTTAAAAAATCCAAAATGGACAAAAGATATTATTAAAGTTGAATCTCATATTAATTCTTTTAAAGAAGATATTAATCCTATTTTAAACGAAGATGTTACATTTAATCATATTGAATTTATATATGAAGGTTCTGATTTTTTAGTAGGTACAAATGGAGATTTAGTTTCTAATTGTAAAATTATTGATGTTGAAAATAATGAATTAAAAAATGTTAATTTTACTTTATTAAATAATAATTTAATTAATGCTAATGAATTCAAAACTAAAGCAGGTAATTATATTATTATTAATTTAACCCAAAAAGAAACTAATTCAAATGTTAATATTTGTTATAAAGTAATAGAACCCTAATATTATGATTAAAGTATTATCACAAGAAGAATTAGCTTTAAGATGGCATGAAGTAAAACCTTATATAGATAAGGCTATTGAACATGGTATTGAGGAAACATCTTCAATGGATATGTTTAAAGGAGCTATGAACAATACTTACTATTGTGTAGAAGTACTTGATGATAATACTACAGTTTCTTTTGCTATGCTTCGTGTTAATCATTATGAAAACCATTCACAGTTACAAATAGTAACAGCAACAGCAACATCCGAAAAGAAATGGGAACAATACGCTAAAGAAAGTTTAGAGTATGCAGAAGAAACTGCTAAACAAATTGGCTGTAAGTATGTGTCTGTTTGGGGAAGACCCGGATGGGCAAAGAAATTAAAAGAATTCGGATATAATCACACATATACAGTTATGACTAAGGAAGTTTAAATGAAACTTAATGAAACTCTTTTTGATACAGAAGTCTTTGAAGACATTCTCGGTATCACAGTTGACACTGGCTGTGATTATTTAAATAAAAAATTAAACAGCCATATTTGTTATAAAGGTGGCAGTAGTCAAACTACTACTACTGGTTTTGCTACTGAGTTTAAACCTCAAATTTCTGATATGCTTGCTGATGCTGAAGCTGCTTATGATGCAGGTAAATTAGGAAAAGTAGCAGGCTTAACTGAGTCTATGCAAGAAAGTTTAGCTGCAGGAACAGAAGCAGGTAAACAACAACAAGCACTAGCAGGAACAATGACTGATATTGCTAATCGTCCTGTTGATCTTTCTGGTATGCGTACTGCTGCTCAACAAGAAGCTATGAAGACTCTTGGTGTAACTACAGATGCGGCAGGGGCTCGTGGAGGTCTTGGAGGCGGTAGACAAGCTATTAATCAAGCTTCTATTGCTAATAATTTAGCAGCTCAATTTGCTGGTATTGATCAACAAGCTCAAGCACAACAAATGCAAAATCTTCAATCTGCTCTTGGTGCTCAAAGTAAAGGCTATCAAACTCTTAGTGAAGTTGGTTCTGCTGAACAACAATATCAACAAGCACTTGCTGATGCTCCTTATACTGCATTAGCACAACGTATTGGTTTATTTTCAGGGGTTGCTCCTAAAGAAACTACTACCACAGGTGGAGGTAAGTAATGAACCTTAGGGATTTATATGGAAGTGAGCGAAAGAAAAAGCTTACTCCTGAAATACAGGAGATACCAACTCCTCAAGCACCTCCTCCTTCTCAAGGAGATCCTTTATTAGGAGCTGTTGGTTCTCTTGCAGGAGCTGCTGTAGGTGGTGCTGTAGGTGGACCTATGGGTGCTCAAATGGGTGCTTCTTTAGGCGGACAGTTAGGTGGTCAAGGTACTGTTAATTTAGAAAAGACAGCTATAGATGCTACTAAAGGAGCTGTAGGGCAAACAGCTACAAGCAGTATTGGTGACTTCTTTACTAAACAAAGTGGTGCTATTTCAACCGCTAAAGACTTAGATATTAATCCCTTAAGTGAACAAGCTCAAATGTTAGGGGAAGCAGGATCTGATTTTGCTCCCGGTGCTTTTGATGATGAAGAAAAGAAAAAGAAATTCTTAGGTTATTTTAGTGAAGGAGCAAAAGTGAAAGAATCTATGCCCTTACTAAAAAAGTTTTCTCAAACAGACCGTTATGGTAATTCTATTTCTTATGAATTTGAAGTACCCGCTATGCCAAATCAAGTTCCAGACTTGTCTTACTACGATCATCCTGGTGAGCCTAAAGGAACAGATACAGTACCTGCATGGTTAACTCCCGGTGAGCGTGTAATGAATGCTGAAGCTGAACGTATGTTTGGTGATGAATTATTTGCTATGAATGAAGCAGGCCGAGCAGTTCAAGCCGCACAAGGTGGCACTATTCCTGAATATGCTGCTGGTGGTTGTAAAGTTAAATACTCTGCTAAAGGCAGTAAAGTATCTTGTAATTGCCCTGAGTGTTCTGATGTTCAATATAAAGCTCAGGGTGGTCCTGTATACCTTCAAGGTGGCGGTAGACCTAATGAGTGGTTTTATGACCCTCAAATGTTAGACGCTGTACGTCAAGTAGAATCTGGTGGTAATCCAAACGCTGTATCTCCTGCAGGTGCTATTGGTCCTTATCAAATTATGCCTGCTACTGCTGCAAACCCTGGGTATGGTTTAGAGCCTATTTCTCAACAAGATTTAACTGATGAGAAAAAGTCTCGTGAGTTTGCTATGAATTATCTTGCTGCTTTAC
>Ga0209653_1001873_pt1 | contig 16176 bp, 14 predicted proteins | sample SaaInl6LU_22_DNA_FD_184644 | JGI IMG/M metagenome (GOLD analysis project Ga0209653, IMG submission 184644) | Marine microbial communities from expanding oxygen minimum zones in the Saanich Inlet - ESP_116LU_22_DNA (SPAdes) (version 2) | ecosystem: Environmental > Aquatic > Marine > Intertidal...
GTAATGAAAAAGATGCCAGAATTAGATAGGATACAATTACAAACTAAAGTAGATGTGGATTTCTATGATGATTTCTTATTAACATGTAAACGAAGAATTTGGATTGGATTAACCCCCACTTTAATGAAGGAAAACTTTCCAAATTACACTTATACAATTCCCAATTATTATGAGTTTCAAGGTCCTGCTCAATTAACTACTCATGTAGATAATGAAATTGTAGGATTTGCTTCTCGAGCTGAATCTCGTAAGTGCTTACATTGGATGAATGGTATAAAAAAGGGATATGCATTAACAGGCCAATATGATGTAATTAACTTAAAAGAAACCACGTCATTCACATTACCAAATATAGATATTTTTCAATGGAACCCAAATATTTATCAAGCTTTTATGGGTAAAAATTGGGGAATTTTTCACGGTGCATATTTTAAAGAACCGTTCGGATATTCTATTTTTCAAGCATTAGATTATGGAAAATTACCAATAATTAACACAGATTGGTGTCCTCAAGTTGATTACAAATATCGAGCTGGAACGAAAAACGAATTTGATAGTTGTTTAAAACAAATAAAGAAAGATTCACACGAAACACGAGTAAACGAAAGAAATAAATTAATAGAATACTTAAAAAAATACGATAATAAAAAAGACTGGGTAGACCAAGTTAGAACTCAGTTATTATCTTTCTTTTAATTAAATGTTAAAGTTTTAACTTTTTTTTATCGTTTGGAGAAATCGTATATATGTATATACAAAGGGGGTAGGGGGTATAGTTATATAACTAATATAGTTTAAAAAAATACTTAATAAATTAATAACCTCTAACTTATATACTATAACACTATTATAGTTATGACACTACTAAATTTAGATTTCATAAAAGATTTTTTTACTCATAACCAAAATTACAAGAAAGATGTAAATGGTAATGAATATACTGAGCTTAAAAGAGTTCCTTATCGCTGGACTCATGGTGCTACTGATTTACATTTAGGTGATGGATTATTGATTTACTCTATAATTCAATACATGAGGGCAAAAACTTGTGTATGTTTAGGAAGTGGTGGTGGATTTATTCCTAGAATAATGACACAAGCTAGAATAGATTTATATGATTCTGAGATTTTTGAAGGAAATCGTGATTATAACTGGGGAGATATAGGAACTACATTTTTAGTTGATGCATCTAATGGTGTTGGTGGATTTACTGATTGGTTGGAGGTTGATTCTTTTTTAAGAAAAACTTTTTATCCAAGAATTGTGAATGATACTACTGAAAATGCATATTATAACTTTTTTGTAAAAGAAGATATTAAAATTGATTATTTACATATTGATGCAGGCCATTCATATGAAGATGTTAAACAAGATTTTGAATTATATTCTAAACTACTATCTGAACATGGTGTAATTTCCATACATGATACTGACGAATCATTTGAGAAGGATTTAATAATAACAAAAGATATTACAGACCAAAATCATAATGATAATTTCGCAAATGGTCCTTCTAAGTTAATCAAAGAATTAAAAGATAACTCAGAGTGGGAAATTTTTAACTTTTTCAATAATGGTATATTTAGAAGTAGACCATCTTCAACTGGTTTGACAATACTTCAGAGATGCAAAAACTAAATTTGGTTACAGTTGTAGGACACAATACTACATTACTTCCCCATATGTTAAAACACTATAAAGATATCGTAGATGAAATCTATGTGGTGGTTTATAGACAACACGAACTTGATGGTATTTTAGAAGATGTTGTTAATCTTGGTATTAAACCTTACAAAATAGTTACTGAACCAAAATTTAATTGGGAACGAGTAACTGAATTATATAACGAAGTTAAACAAACCAAACCAAACGAATGGTGGGTGGTTTCGGATGATGATGAATTCCACATTTACCCAAAACCAATCAGAGAGATGATTTCTGATTGTGAGGAAAACGGATGGGAATTTATTACAGGAGGGTTTCTCGATAGGATAGGAGAGAGAGGTTCGTTTCCTTTAGTGAAACAAGATACTAACATTTGGGAAGCATTCCCACTTGCTGGATTTTTTAGAAATCCAATGAGTGGTGCGTGTCCAAATAAAGTTTGTATAATGAAAGGTTCAGTTAATGTGACTGCTGGACAACACTATGTCGATTTAGGTGACGGTAAAAACACATGGGGATATGGAAGTATCTTTCACCCAAAAAGATACCCTGTGGGTAATTTAAATGATAGAAACATTTTACAAAATGGAAATACATTTATTCAAGTTCATCATTTTAAATGGGATTCTACAATTCTAGAAAGATTAAAAGAAATATCAGAAACAAAAGAATCTTATACCTATTGGGAAGAGTATGAAAAAATGTATAAATCAATTGAATCTAATAATTTTAAAATAGATATTGATAATCCATTATTTCTTTTCCAAAAATTAAAAACAAATAATCATTCTGAATATAAAAATTGGAGTGAAATTACAAAAAAAATTGTAAGAATATGAAAGACAAGCTTGCAATCATAGTTCCATATAGAGATAGAGAAGAACATTTAAATACATTTGTTCCTCATATGCATGAATTTCTTAAAGATAAGGGAATTGATTATACTATTTTTATAGCAGAACAATCTGATGATAGACCATTTAATTATGGTAAATTATGTAATACTGTTGTTAAGGAAATTGATGAGGAATATACCTATTTTGCTTTCCATGATATTGATATGTTACCTATGAGTGATGAGTGTGATTATTCATATCCGGATGATCCAATTCATTTAGCAACAAATGTAGATTCTCATAATAATAAACTACCTTACCCACAATATTTTGGGGGTGTAGTTTTAATAAATCGTGAAGATTTTGTAGAAGCAAATGGATATTCCAATGAATATTGGGGATATGGATTTCAGGATTTAGATTTACTTTACCGATTACAACGAAGTGGTGCTTATCTCGAAAAGTTTTACGATTTGAATCAGACGTATGAAAGATATGATGAGAATGATATACTTCCATATAGAATTGAAAATGTAGATATATCTAATAATAAAAAAAGACATACAATAAAAACTGCAGTTTTTGATTTAGATACTAGATTATATGGACCAATCAATAAATTTACCAATCAAATAATTAATGATGATTTTTTTATTTCGTTTTGGTTTAATGATTCGGATGATGTTAAATCTATTAAAAATTTATTTACATTTGAAGGATGTGATACTGGTGTATTCTTATCGGATGGTAAATATGTAATCGGTCAGATATGGGATGATGATGAAAACTATTATGAAGTTTCAATTGATTATTTTAAAAATAAATGGAATCATGTAGTTTTTGCAAATGTGGATAACCACTTGGTTTTATTTTTAAATAATAGAAAAGTTAAATTAAAATTAAAAGATGATTTTAAACTATTTGATTATACAAATCATTGTATAAAAATATCTGATTTAACATCATCAATTGAACTTTCAACCATTAATGTTTTTGCAAGTAAAATAAATGATAAAATTGTTTCTGAATTATTTTTTAATGGAAATCAAATTTATGATTTGATTCAAAACAAATATGGTATTTCATTTTCAAATGAATTTGATTTCACAAAAATTTACAGAAATAAAATAGTATTAGATTCTGGAAAAAATTTAAATCACATAACAATTGAAGGTAAATATAACATCAATGAAGTTGAGGTTGATGTAAGTAGTGAAATTTATTTACCTATCAGAATCGAGGGAGATTACAAATCTTTGGTACATGATAATGATACAGATATTATAAAAAATTACTATCAATATAATCCAGATATAGAAGAGAATTCTGATATATTCTTTAATGAAGTAATACCAAATATTCTTGATTACAAAACAATAGGATTATCTAATTTAAAATATAAATTAACGGATATCCAAGATAGAAACGAATATAAATTAGTAAGAATAATAACATAATACATATGGCAAAAAAAGATGAAGTTTTAGAAGAAAGAAAAGTTGTTGCTTTCGAATCAATGGCTAAATCCTTTTCAAGAATGGCTGAGGCAATGGAAGAACGAAATGATTATACCCAAGATATTGGATTAGTTGAGTGGTCTGATAGATTGGAATGGTATATTAATGAGTTTTACCAAATATTCAAAACTAAAACAATAGGAAAAACGAACAGACCATCACGAGATGCAGAGAGAGGAGAGAATATTGAGGAAGAAGAAAGTTCAAACTCATAAACTTGGAGTAATTGTTCCATATAGAGATAGACCCCAACAACTAAAAAGGTTTGTTTCTCATATGGAAGATTATCTCAAGGATATCGAGTATGAAATCTTTATTGTTGAACAATCAGATGATAAACCATTTAATCGTGGAAAACTTCTGAATGTTGGATTCAAATCTGCATGCGATAAAGGATGTGATTACTTCGTATTCCACGATGTGGATATGTTACCTGAAGATGTAGACTACTCATATTCATATAAACCACTTCATTTAGCAACTCACTTACAAGAACACGATTATGAAACTACTTTCTTTGATTATTTTGGTGGAGTAACAATGTTTACTAAAGAAGATTTTAAAACTATCAATGGGTTCTCAAATGAATATTGGGGTTGGGGGTTTGAAGATGATGATTTATTAGTTAGGTGTTTAGAATCTGATTTAGAATTAGATACTGAAACCACTCGTCAAGATTCTATTCAAGAATTTGAAGTTTTTAAATTTACTGGTGATAATTCCTTTATTAAATTATCTGCAGATAAAACCACATTATTACAAGATGATTTTACAATTTCAGTATTAGTAAAACCAGAGAAAGTTAAATTAAATGAAAACAAAGATTATGATGAATTTCCGATTATTTCTATACCAGGTCATAACATTGGATTATTTTACAATTCCTTTCGTAGATTCTTTTGTCAAGTTTACGATGTAAATAAAAAACCATATTCGATTTCTACTGATATTATTGGTGAACGGTGGGTTCATTTAACAATGGTATATTCCGATAAACAAATTTCGTTTTATGTAGATGGTGAATTAATGGAAACTCAAAAAATTGATACTGATATTCTTCAACTATCGACTGATGAAATCTTCATTGGTGCTGCCAACGGAACGAAAACTAATACTGATTTCTTCTATGGTCTAATTAGTGGTGTTGAAATATATGATATTGGATTAACCTCAAAAGAAGTAAAGGAAATTTCACAAAATCCACTTAAACCAAAAGTAAGAAATTTTGGAGATTTTAAATCATCAGAGTACCTATATTCTCAAATTCTATCTGAATTATCTAATGGAGAAACTTGTATTGATATTGGTGGGGAATATTCTATAAATTTAGAAAATATATATTTATATAAAGATGAACAATCCTTTACTACTTTCTTACCAAAACCATATCGTAGGAACAGTAGATTTAAATCTTTAAAACATAAATCTAATTCATCAGTTGGTAATAAGTGGGTTCATAGAGAAACTAGAAAAAATCAATTAAAATATTACAATGATTTTAGATATGATTTAATTGATTTTAGAATAGATGGGTTAAACACCCTAAGATTTAAAAAGATTTCAGAAGAATTATTATCTGATAATACAACACAAATATTAGTAGAATTATGATAGACCATAGAGGACAGTTATATGATTTTAGAGAACAATTAGATGATGTGGGTTGTGGATTCTGTTTAGCAAAATGGACACAAGTTACAATTCATCTTCAAACTGGTGAAACTCATTCGTGTCACCACCCGATTCCCCATAAAATTCCATTAAGAGAATTAAAAAGAAATCCAACTGCACTTCATAATACAAGACACAAGAAGAAACAACGTAAGATGATGTTAAATGGAGAAAGACCAGATGAATGTGATTACTGTTGGAAAGTTGAAGATAGTGGACCAGAGTTCTCGGATAGACATTATAAGTCTTTTGAACCATGGTCTCAACCACACTTTGAAGAAATTAAAAATTTATCACCAAGAGAAAATTACAATCCTAAATATGTTGAGGTTGCATTCTCAAATGCATGTAATTTTAAGTGTTCTTATTGTGGTCCTCAATACTCATCTAAATGGGTAGAGGAAATTAAAAAACATGGAGCATATCCAACTTCTGATAATTTTGGTAACCTTGAATGGTTAAAAGAAAATGGTAAAATGCCTTATAAGCACTCTGAACCAAATCCATATGTAGATGCATTTTGGGAATGGTGGCCTGAGTTATATAAGGATATGCATACTTTTAGAATTACTGGAGGTGAACCAACAATGTCACCTGATTTTTGGCAAGTAGTTGAACATATCTTAACAACCGATAATCCAAATACAAATCTTAAATTATCTATTAATACCAATTTAGGAGTACCAGATGTTATTTATCAAAAATTCTTAAATAAAATTATTGAATTAGAAGAAAGTGGTAGAATATCAGAACTTACTATTTTTACATCCGTTGATGCATTTGGTAAACAAGCTGAATATATTAGAAGTGGGTTAGATTTTGAAGTTTGGCAAGAACGAGTTGATGAATTATTATCTAAAACTAAAAAACTATCTATTGCTATAATGTCTACATTTAATGCATTATCTGTATTAAATTATGGTGATTTATTGGATTGGGTTTTTGAACAAAAAACAAAACATAATTCACCTGATAGACATTGGGTAACCGCCCTAACATTAGACTCGGCTTATTTAAGATATCCACACCATCAAACAGTTAAAATCCTACCAAAAGAATTCAGAGAAAGAATTGAAGAATTTGCAACACAAGCAGAAACTTTACATACTGTAAAACCACTTTGGGAAATTGAAGACTGGCAAGACCATTATTTAGGATTTACTCAAATTGAAATTGGTAAAATACGTAGAATTATAGATTGGTTTGACCAAGAAGTTGATGAAGAAACTCTAAACAGAACTCGTAAAGATTTTCATAAATTCATTACCGCTCATGATGAACGGAGGGGAACTAATTTTAAAGAAACTTTTCCAGAGTTAGGAAACTTTTATGATGAATGTGGTAAATTAAATGAAGAACTATTACAATGATATTCGCAAACAATTAGATGAAGTATCATCTAGCTTTTGTTTAGCAAAGTGGTCTCAACTAACTCTTTACTTACAAAATGGATATAATCATTCCTGTCATCATCCAACTCCTCATAAAATACCATTAAAGGAGTTAGATAAAAATCATAAGGCATTACATAATACCAAGTATAAAAAACGCCAAATGAGGCAGATGTTAAATGGTAAAAGACCTTCCGAATGTGAGTATTGTTGGAAGATTGAAGATTTGGGAAATGATTACATATCCGATAGAATTTATAAATCTTCAAATTCATTTTCACAAGTAAAGAAAAATGAGGTTTTAGAAAAAAGAACTGATGATATAGAACCAAGTTATTTAGAAGTTTCGTTTTCTAATACTTGTAATATGAAATGTGCATATTGTTCACCCGATATATCATCAGCTTGGATGGAGGAAATTGAACGTTTTGGTGGATATCCAACTTCTACAAAATATAACGATATAAATTACTTTAAAGATAATTTAAAAATACCATATAAAAAATCAGAACAAAATCCATATGTAGATGCCTTTTGGAAATGGTGGCCGGAACTATATCCAAAATTACATACTCTGAGAATAACAGGTGGAGAACCATTATTATCAAATGATACTTGGAAAGTTATAGATGAATTAATTGAAAATCCTAATCCTAATTTAATATTTTCAATTAATACTAATTTAATGGTACCGGATGTTCTTATTAATCGATTAATAGATAAATTTAATCAATTGGATGGTAAGGTAAAAGAACTACAAATATTTGTAAGTGGTGAATCAACTGGTACACATGCTGAATATATTAGATTTGGTACAACTTATGAAATATGGCAATCAAATTGTGAAAAAGTTTTAAGTAGTGTTAAAAATGTTTTGTTTTCTATAATGACTACTGTAAATTTAACAAGCTGTATAACTTATATTGATTTTCTTAGATATATTTTAAAATTACGTTCAATTTATAATAAAGATGTTGAGTTTAACAAGGTTCAGTTTATGACTAATTATTTACGTTATCCTGAATTTTTATCTATTCAACTTTTAGATGATGAAAACAAAGAATTATTTAAAACTGAAATTGAACAATTAATTAAAGACCGTGAGTTTAAAAATTGGGAAGATGATGGGTATTTAACTGATGAACAAATAAATCAACTTGAACGTTTGGTTGAATATATGTACATAGAATTACCAACTCAAAAAATAAATGAAAATAGAAAAGATTTCTATTTATTTACAAGTGAATATGATAAACGTAGAGGTACTGATTTCAGTAAAACATTTCCTCAATTAAATAAATTTTATAAGTTATGTCAAGCCAAGATTTAGTAAAAACTAAAGGAATTATTGATTCCATTTCAACATCCTTTTGTGCTGCAAAGTGGTATAACGTATCCATATGGTTGGGTAATGGTAGAACTGCATCATGTCATCATCCACTTGCTCACTCGATACCACGAACTGAATTAGATAAAAATCCATCTGCACTTCATAACACTCAATTTAAAAAAGAACAAAGAAAACTCATGTTAAATGGAGAAAGACCAGCTGAGTGTTCTTATTGTTGGAGAGTAGAAGATGCAGCTAAAAAAGATAGTGGTATTTTTTCAGATAGAGTATATCAAACTCAACGATATACTGAAGAAGAAATTAATGCTATTAAAAATATGCCTTGGGATGCAAATGTAATTCCAAAAACAGTAGAACTTGCATTCGATAACTTATGTAATCTTGCCTGTTCTTATTGTAATGCTGAATTTTCATCAACTTGGCATCAAGATATTTCACGTAAGGGCCCATATGAGAATATGAAAACATCCGGTGGACATACATTTAAGAATACAGGACATCATGCAATGCCATATGGTTCAAAAAATCAAAGAAACCCATATATTGAAAAGTTTTATGAATGGTTTACCGAAATTAGAGGTGGATTACAAGAACTAAGAGTATCTGGTGGTGAACCTGCACGCTCTCCATCTTTCTGGCAATTATTAGAAATGTGTGATAATGAAACATTTGATTTTGCAGTTAACTCTAATTTAATAATGGATGATGAGAGAATTGAAACATTAATTGATGCTGCTAAAAACTTTAAATCTTTTGATGTATATACCTCTGCGGAAAGTATTGGTAAACATGGTGAGTTTGTAAGAGATGGGTTTGAATGGGATACTTGGGAACGTAATTTATTTAAATTACATGAATCGCCAAACATACGTTCAGTTCATATTATGATGACAATATCAGCATTAAGTGTTTGGACAATCGACCAATTTATGGATAAAATAATAAATTGGAGAAAAAAATTTAGTCACAAAGAAGAATTTTTCATGTCTGTGAATATTTTAAGATTTCCATCTTTTCAGAGTATTAATATTATTGATAAAGAAAATAAATTAATGATTGCAGATAAAATTGAAGCTGCATTAAATAGAAATAGGGAATATATGATTGGTTGGGAGGCTAATCAATATGAACGAGTTATAACTTATTTACGTGATGTTGATAAATCATATGAAGATACCGATGTGATTGAGAATAAACATCATGATTTTAAAAACTTCATAGAACAATATTCAGTAAGGAGAGAAATGCCATTAGATGATTATTTACCAACTGAATTTTTAAATTGGTTTAATACCTTGAAAAAAGATGAGTAACGAAATTGATAAAACTACTGGAGATTCTATAAGTAAAACATTCTGTGCTTTACCATGGATACACATGAATACATGGCCAAATGGAAATGTATATCCTTGTTGTTTAACAGACTGGCGAGAAGATATCGGTAATCTTAAAGATAATACATTAGAAGAATTGTGGAATGGTGATACGATGAAAGATATTCGTAGACATATGTTACAAGGTAAAAAACATAATAGCTGCAGAAAATGTTATCAACAAGAAGAATATGGATTAGATAGTAGTAGAACATCATCTAATAGACATTTTGAAAAACACTTACCAACCTTAACTAATAATACGGATGAAGATGGCCATAATCACGATTTTAAATTACTTTATTGGGATTTCAGATTTTCCAATTTATGTAATATGAAATGTAGAATGTGTGGTTCATTTTTATCATCAAAATGGTATGATGATGAGGTTAAGATTTTTGGTGGTTCCGATTTACCCAGAGCTTTAATAAATGTCAATGATTATTCTAAGAAAAATATAAATTACTATTTGGATGAATTCATAGATGATGTTGAGGAGATTTATTTTGCAGGAGGTGAACCACTTTTAATGGAAGAACACTATTATATTTTACAAAAATTAATAGAGAGGGGTAATCTTGATGTTAGACTTAGATATAATACCAATTTAGGATATTTACGATTTAAAAATTGGGATAATTTAGAATTGTGGAAACCATTTAAGGAGAGAAACTATGGTAACGTATCAATATTCGCATCAGTTGATGGTGTTGGTAAAGTTGCAGAATACTCTAGAAAGGGTACCGATTGGGAAACCATAGAAAGTAACCTAAAGCAATGTATTAAGGAAGATTTTAATATACATATTAGTGCTACTACTAATATATTTACTGTATATGAAATACCTGATTTAGTGGATAGAATGATTGAACTTGGTATGTCTTATTATAATATTCAATTAAATAATGTATTAACCAATCCACCATATTATCATATAAATTTATTACCACAATCTATAAAGGATGATATAAAGAAAAAGTACAACAATCATTTAGATAGTATGTCCGATGATATGAGGCAAGTTTTTATTCCTAAATATGAGAGTATATTTAGATTCATGGATGAGCCCGCAGAATATAAGGAAGGCGTAACTCGTGAAATGATGGTTCGTGGATTTAGGTTTATGACTGAGAAACTTGATGTTGGTAGAGATGAAAGTTTTTCTGAAACATTTCCATATTTAAAAGATTGGTTTGAGAGTATAACCGATTATGAAACTATGGATTTAACTGATATATTTTAAAATGGAAGAAACTCGATTTTTATGCGATTTACCTTGGAAGCACATTAGTGTTCATCCACATGGAGTATGTTCAGTTTGTTGTGTATCAAACCACTTACATGGGCAATCCGCTGCATCTCGTATACTACCTGATGGTGGGTATGAAAAAATAAATATTAGCGAAGGGATACCTGCTATTATTAATTCCGATTCATTTAAAGAAATTCGTAGACAGATGGTAAATGGTGAAGTTCCACCTGCATGTAAAACATGTCATGATGTAGAGTTGGCTGGTGGTAAAAGTAAACGACAAAAGGATTCGCATTATAATACAGATGTAGATAAATCGACCAAATCAGATGGTACTATAAAAATTGATTTAAGAAATATAGAAATCAGACTTGGTAACTATTGTAACTTAAAATGTCGTTCTTGTAATGCTGAATCATCTACAAGTTGGATTAATGATTTCATGAAGTTGAAAGATGAGGTAAATTTTCCAAGTAACTATGATGAGTTACAGACAATGGATTATACTAATTATGATTGGGTAGAGGATGAGTCGTTTTATAACGCATTAATTGAACATTCCCCAAGAATTGACCAATTACATATTAGTGGTGGGGAACCATTTTTGGTACCAAAGCACTTTGGTTTACTTGATAAGTTAATTGAGAGTGGAATGGCTAAGGATTTGAAAATATTCTACATTACTAATGCCAACTATAATTTTGAAAAAATAAAACCAGCTTTAGAAAAATTAAAACACTTTGGTTTTGTTGGTATATCTATTTCAGTTGATGATTATGGTGATAGAAATGATTATATTCGAAAGAATGCAAATTTCAAATTAACAATAGATAATATAAAGAAATTTATTACACAATATGATGGTCATAATTTCTACTATACTATCACTCAAACGTTGAGTTCTTATAATTTTCTTTATATGGAAGAGTTAACTCAGCATTTGGTAAAAAGAGGAATGTTTAAGTTGGACGGTACTGGTTTAATTAAAAGAGTTATATCTAACCATGTACATGCACCAGAATATCAATCTGCAAATATTATACCAAAGCAAATTAGACAGGAAAAATTAGATTCTATTAAAGGTTTACTTTCTGATGAGTTTTATGATGATGTATATGGTAGATACTATAATTCTGAATATAATGGAGAACGTGAAACTTTTATAGATACTACTACAAGAGTTGATAGATTTAGAAAAGAAAAATGGGAAACTACTTTTCCTGAATTATATGAAGCATTAAACCCAATAATTTAAAAAAATAAAATATGAAAAGTGAATTGCCAGAAATAGGAGTAATTGCTGGAAACTTTGATGTAATACACCCTGGTTATGTTAAATTATTTGAAGAAATAAATAATTCATGTAAACAACAATACATACTATTACATGATGACCCAACAATAGAAAGACCTGAAAAGTTAAAACCCATACTTAATACGGAAGAAAGAAAAGAGATGTTAAAACATTTTTTTATCCAACCAACCTTTCTAACCTACAATACAGAATCAGAAGTTTATTTTTTATTAAAATCAATAAATCCTGATATTAGATTCTTAGGTGATGATTATATGGATAAAACATATACTGGTGATGATTTAGGAACACCCATTCATTGGATAAATCGTTCACATGGGTGGAGCACCACTAAGTTTAAAAAAGCAATAGCAGAATCAATATGAAATTAGGAGTTTGTGTACCATACCGAAATCGAGAAGCTCATTTAGTTGAGTTTGTTCCACGTGTCGGCCGATATCTTGAAGAACATGGTATTGAATATTGTATGTATTTCGGTCATCAAACCGATGATAAACTTTTTAATCGTGGAGCAATGAAAAACATTGCAGCAAAGCACGCATTTGAAGATGGGTGTGATTATATAGTTTGGCACGATATTGATATGATACCTGAAGAAGGATGCGACTACTCATTTCCAACCGAAAATCCAAGACACATTGCTACTCAAATATCTCAAATGAACTACGAACTAAAGTATGAGGAATACTTTGGTGGTGCAGTTTTATTTTCAAAAGAGCAAGTAGAAAAAACTAATGGATATTCCAATGATTATTGGGATTGGGGAATGGAAGATGATGATTTGTTTTGGAGGTGTGTTCTTAATGGATATGCAAATGATACCTACATGAATTTTGATGGTAAAGCTAACGAATTTATCAGATTTAATGGAAGTGGTTCATTTGTAGAAATACCAACTACTCGTAAATTAAGAAATATAACAACAAGAGAACATACTATATCAGTATTAGTACGCGCTCAACAACAAGAAGATAAAATTCCAATTTATTTAATCGGTGATACCGATAGGCGGTTTTGTGAATACCCAATCCTTCGTAGACCTGGATTTGATTATGGATTGAGTTATAATAACTCACGTGCATATACCGCACAACTTTGGAATAATAAAAAAGAACATCTTTATCAATGGATGAATAGATATGAAAATCTATGGACTTGGATTACTCTTGTAGTTGATACTGATAAAATTCACTTTTATATGAATGGTAAAGAATCAGATGCAAGATGGGGGACTGGTACCGCTTCTCCTCAACATTACAACGGGCCATTAAAACGATATGGTAATTATTCTTATTATTTAGGAACAACAACTTCGGTAGATGATAACGATATTTCCAAATGGTTTAAAGGTGATATTGCAGATGTGAAAATGTGGGATAGGGCATTATCCAAAGAAGAAGTTTCTGAACTTTCTAATAATCCAACTAATGATGGGTTATCCCTACATTATGACTTCAAAGATGGGTTAGTGTTGGATAAAACCAACAATGGTGGTGATGGCGTAGTACATGATTGTGAATTTTTATCAGAAGATATTAAAATACCATATACTATTGTACCACATAGAGTGCCTGGTCGTATGTTTTGTTTGAAACATGAAGATGAGGGATTAATTAGTGAGGGTGGTTCTATGAGATGGAAAAAGGGGGAAACTACTGCAAGAAACGAAAGAAGATATATCAGACAGATGCAACAGGGTGAATGGGATTACAAAACCGATGGTATGAATTCGTTAAAATATGAATTAGTAAGTGTTGAAGAAATTTCACCAAAAGCTAAGATGGTAAATGTAAAGTTATGAAACAATTATATTTAGTTTATGACTTTGAAACTCCAAATGGATTATTACCATTTTGTTATAATATCGATACATTGGGCAGTGTTTTAAAAAAATCATTATCTGAAGGTATATTTTTAAGAAAATCTTATGATAACCATCAAAAAATAAAAACGATAGATTTACAACCCCATTTAATGGAATCCGATAATAATATTTTTGTAATACCTATTCCAAAAAAAGTAAATGAAACAATTGTATTAGAAAATGTATTATCAAAAAAGTTATTAAGTTATGTAAGCCAATATCCATCCTTTCAAATAATATATGTAAATGAGTAATTTAAAATGTGTACATTCTTATAATGGTTTACGTGTTGCTAACGATGGTACTGTTATGCCATGTTGTTATTACAATGAAGAATCTCGTTTAAAAGATGAAAACAGTAACATAATACATACTCATACTCACACCATTTCTGATATGATGGATTCGCCTGATAGATTGAAACTAATTTCAGATTTAGAAAATGGTATACAACACTCTGCATGTAAACGATGTTGGGTGGATGAGAAAAACAAAAATACAAGTAAACGTATTGAAGATAATGAAAGATTCAAAATAGATGAATCTCGTAAATTAAAATACGTTGAATTAAATCTTGGTAATACTTGTAATCTTGCATGTCGTATGTGTAATATTGGTGCAAGTATTAAGTGGTATGATGACCACCTTGAATTATTCGATGATGGTGGTGGATTTAAAAATAACAAAGATGAATATAAATCATTTGTAAGAAAGTTTTATAAAAGTTTTGAAGATGATTCTCTATTTTGGTTAGAAATGGATAAGATGTTACCTAAAGTGGAAGCATTTGATATCTATGGTGGTGAACCTATGTTGATGAAAAAGCAATGGGAGATATTACAAAAATCCGTGGAACTTGGATACTCTAAAAATCAAGAATTACACTTAGCAACCAATGGAACTATTTTTAAAGAAGAATACTTTGATATTTTAAATAAATTTAAAAAATGTGTGGTCACATTTAGTATAGATGCGGTTGGTGATAGATTTGAATACATCAGACATCATGGAAAATGGGATTTGGTTACTAGTAATATAGATAAATGGATTACTAATCCTAAAAATAAAAATATTGAATTTGATGTAGCTATAACGGTTACCAATTTAAATGTATATTATTTAGATGAAATAATAGATTGGTGTCAACTTAATAATTTAAAATTATTTTTAATTGATGTTTCACGGCCTGAATTTTATGCATCATATAATTTACCGAATAGAGTAAAAGATTCAATAAATAAAAAATTTGATATATATTTATATAAAACACAACTACCCGACTTTGTTAAGAGTTCAATTATAGGTTCTTTAAACAATATGAATAGTAAAGAATTTGATGTAGATTTGTGGTTTCAATTTAAACAAAAAAATGGTATCTTAGACAAAACACGAAATCAAAAATTCCAAGATACTTTTCCAGAATTAAATTCATTAATATGAAAATACTCATTACCGGCGGTGCTGGTTTCTTAGGTTCGGTTATAACAGAAAAACTTTTAAATTCAAATCATGAAGTTACGGTTTTAGATAACATGATGTACAATCAAACATCATCAATAGTTTATTCTCACAATAAATTATTTAACTTTGTATTTGGTGATGTTAGAGATACCGAACTTCTAAAGAAATTAGTTTTAGAACACGATTTAATTATACCACTTGCAGCAATTGTTGGATTTCCTGCATGTGAACGAGATAAAGATTTAGCAACGGCAATAAACTACGAACATGTAAGAGTAGTTTGTGAAGTAGCAAAAGAAACAAACAAAAGGGTGGTTTACCCGAACACCAATAGTGGGTATGGGATAGGAGAGAATGGGGAGTGTACTGAAGAAAGTCCACTTAACCCCATTTCACATTATGGTGTTACCAAAGTTAATGCTGAGAGAGAAGTATTAGGAATCGGTGGAATTTCGTTAAGACTTGCCACCGTATTTGGAA
>Ga0209653_1001875_pt1 | contig 16173 bp, 17 predicted proteins | sample SaaInl6LU_22_DNA_FD_184644 | JGI IMG/M metagenome (GOLD analysis project Ga0209653, IMG submission 184644) | Marine microbial communities from expanding oxygen minimum zones in the Saanich Inlet - ESP_116LU_22_DNA (SPAdes) (version 2) | ecosystem: Environmental > Aquatic > Marine > Intertidal...
AAAAGGTGAAGAAGAAGGAAAAGCCGAAGGAAATTATTGAGGAACTCCCAACAGACGAACCAGAAGTTGAACCCGAAGAAAATGACACGAGCAACGAGGACTGCACGATGGATGTGGAACCCGACCAGGAAGATGAAGAAGTTGTGGAGGAAGATGAATATTTCTCAGAAGAAGATTAGAGAACACCTAAGTTACACCATGTTTTTATAAAATGTAAATCAAATATGTTTATCACCAACGTCATCGTCAACGATTACATCCTAGACCGCTCTTTCTTCACGTCTTACCCTGAAGCTGTGGAGCACGCAAAGCACCTGTCAAAAGAAAAAATTTGGAAACTTCCCAACAACAGTGTATTTTTTGGAGACGTTGAAGTTAAGATTTACAACCCCGACCTTCGTGTAGTTAGCAATCACCGAGATGAACATATTCTTTCTGTCGTTGATTCCTAAAGAAATCGCTCACATGTCCTGTGATCAACATGTTGTCAAGATACAATTGGAAATTTGTCAGATGTTATACACTGCGTGGTATTTTTCTGGTCAGGAAGAGTTTGTATCTGAAAACGCACCATATACAAAGGATGGTAAGCGACGGGGGTATTTACCCGCTCACCGAAAGCACCCTATGACGATGTGGGTTGGGTCAAGTCTTGAAAACTATATTTACGCGTGTGAGATTGGTATCGCTCTGACACTTGAATACACACGTAGATATGGTAAGTTGCACACATGTGCAGAACATTTGAATTGGCTTCGTAATAATCACCCAAGCCACTTTGAACAGCGCATAAATGAGACTGCGTATTACTCTCAGGAAGGTATACCTGAGTGTATGCCCGAACAGTATAGACGTGAGAGTGTGGTGGAATCTTACCAACTGTATTATATGGTTGAGAAACTATCTTTCGCTAGATACAAAAACATATGTTCTGGACGCTCGACTGGATCCTGATATCCAAGACTTTTCAGGAATGGATCAACGTCACTCTTGTCCATGTCATGTATTTCTACTATAATAGCTGGTTTGTGTTTTGTAATGATATCGACCGCCCCTTTCAGAACATTAATTTCGTGTCCCTCTACATCCAACTTGATAAAAGATGGTGTTCCAGAATACACATCGTCTAATCTCTTGCGCTCGACAGGAATTGATACTGATCGTATCTCTTCGGGTATGTCGAAACCACTGTTCCCATAATTGATCACATCTAGTTGTGTGATCTTTGGGTCAGGTGTGGGGATGTAAATATCAGCCGTATCAGTTTGATCTGATAGAGCATAAGGAAAAGTAGACACCGGGTGTTTCAATCTATTCGCTGTCACGTTTTGTTTAACGACTTCATGATATAGGGGTTCCCATGAGTATACGGGACCAAATTCCGAGAAAATGAGAGTGTTGTAGCCTATGTTGGCGCCTATGTCCAGGATATCAGTTCCTTCTTTGTAATGCTTTCCCAAATCCTCCCTCATCCACCCATCCCATTCATAACCGTTTGCCAAGGTTGGGGTGATATATCTATCATTGGAAATGACAAACAGATCATACTTTTTATTGTTAATATGAACAAGTTTCAAATCCATATAAAAACATAACAACTTCTATCTTTAAATGATCTCTTATACTTGTCCACACGGGTTTTGGAACGTGCAGTGTAGAGATTGTAACAGTGGTGGGTTATGTGTTCATGGAAATCTGAGAGAGTTGTGTGACACTTGCACAATATATGAAATTTGTGATCATAACAGAAGAAAGATGCGATGTTCTTTTTGTCGAAAAAGTCAGTTAAAACAATGCCACGTGTATTATAAAGTATGTTCAGCATTGGCAAATACTTTACCGCCCCAGCTGTCAAAGTTAGTGCCGAAGAGCGAAAAGTTGAATACCACCCAAGAACGTATACACAATTTATCCAAGGGTTGAAAGACAAAGAGCTCCCAGCAGTGGTCATACGACCCAACAAAAATATCGCGGCGTTCCAAGAAGAGAATGGTGATTACGGTGATGTTCAGATTGCTCAAAATGAACAGTTGTGGAAGGTTCTCATGGAGAGTGACGCCGAGGTGATTGTCGACAATACACAACCCGCTTCTATTACTGAAAACGTCATTCTTTTCTTCTTCATCGCGTACGTATTCACACTCGCACGGACTCTCTTTGGTTCCAGGAGTGAAGGTGGAATGGGCATGCCGAACCCATTTATGCGCTCGACTGAATTTAACATGGAACAGGAGGTCACCACACGTTTCAAGGATGTCGAGGGTATAGATTCCGCCAAAGATGAGTTGGAAGAAATTGTCGATTTTCTCAAAAGCCCTGAGAAATATTTTGGTAGTGGTGCGCGTATCCCGAGAGGTGCGCTACTCGCGGGAGAGCCTGGAACTGGTAAGACGCTTCTCGCGCGTGCCATTGCTGGCGAGTCTAGTGTTCCCTTCATCCAGTGCTCAGCCGCAAACTTTATCGAGATGTTTGTTGGGGTGGGAGCCAAGCGTGTTCGAGAGCTCTTTGAGCAGGCGCGTAATAACCAGCCCTGTATCATTTTCATCGATGAAATTGACGCCGTTGGTAAGAAGCGGGGTGGTGGTAGCACCCCTGGTAATGATGAGCGCGAACAGACCATCAACCAGCTTTTGACAGAGATGGATGGTTTTGATAACGAGACTGGTATCGTAGTCATCGCCGCAACCAACAGGATTGATATTCTCGATGAAGCTCTTCTCCGCCCCGGACGTTTCGATCGTAAGATTCAAGTGTCCCTCCCCAGTGTCAAAGGGCGTCTCAAGATCTTAGGAGTTCACGCACGCGATAAAAAGCTCGCACCTGACGTTCGCCTCAAGGACATCGCGAAGCAGACAACTGGGTTCTCCGGGGCTGATCTTGCCAACCTTCTCAATGAGTGTGCCATCCGAGCTGTCAAAGATGGGGATGGAACGATCACGAAGGATATTGCCGAGAATGTGTATCAACGCATAGTTGTCGGTGCGAAGGGTGACGTCAAATATTCCATGCGTAAAAAGGAACTCGTCGCCTATCACGAGGCGGGGCATGCCATCATTGGTGCACTTGTTCCAGACTATGACCGTGTTCGTAAGGTGTCTATCATGCCCAGAGGTGCCGCAGGTGGTGTGACCTTTTTCCAACCTACCGAGGATAACGCCGATTCACCATTCTACACTAAAAAATATCTTTACTCTCAGATTATGGTGGCTCTAGGGGGTCGGGTAGCGGAGGAAATCATTTATGGACCCACCTCTATCACTACTGGTGCATCGTCTGACTATGCCATGGTATATCAAATCGCCCGTGAAATGGTGACTGTATATGGATTTGGACAGAATAACTTTGATTATCGCAACCTTTCCCCAGAGGCTGCGATGAAAATAGATGCGGAGATTGACGGAATTGTTCGTCGCTGCTATGAAGGCACTAAAAACCTTCTCGAAACGAGGCGTGACGAACTGGAACGCTTAAAGAATCTACTCATCGATGAGGAAATCATCGATGGGGAGAGGGTATATGATCTACTCGGTGTCTTAAATTGCACAGAGTTTGACTGTATCGTAAATTTTGACTAGCGTCTGAGTGCTGTTGCAACAAGTGGTGCGGCTGAAAGCGCCCCCTGAATAATCTTTCGGGACCTGAACTGTGCAGTGTCCCCTCGTTCTACCATGACATCGACTAAAATTGCGCTTACAAGTGGGAACACGCGATTCAACACCTTAAAAATATGATCAAGCATCCGCTTGGAAAATTTGGTATACTTCTCATAAGGCAATATAGCGATTAGGGAAAGTAAAACCATGGCCAGGTATTGTGTAGCTAAACCTGCTACCGAACGATCATACGCGTTTCCGGGTATAGTCGATAGGAATGATTCATATATTCCTTGAGAATATGTAGGAGAAGCAGAAAAATAAGAAAAATATTTTGTTAGCATGACCTTGATCTTAGAGTTCCACCCCTCAGATGGTATGGTCCTTCCGATGGGTCTTAAGAAAGGTTGTTTCAATAGTATGTTGAATGTGTTATCAGCCGCTCGAGGATTCTTTTGGAACATATAAACAATTGCAAATAGAGACCCCAGGGTTTGTAAAGCTTTGAGAAAGTTACCAGACTTTACAAACTTCGCAATAGTTCGTGCAACCTTCCTGGTCTCCTTTGTTAATTTGTCCATATCAACACTGGGAAACATTCTTCTTGTGACAGCAATCCGCTCTTTAATCAGTGCAGTGGCATTGTCCCGTTTCATGGCGAGTTTTACAGAGTTGTTGACAGGAAACGCCCGGTTACTGGCGTTGAAGAATATATTACCATTACGTTTCAGCTGCCCCTTCAGATTTTTGTCAACCTCTTTGCTGAAATTTTCCTTCACAAGTGGGGTGAAATTTAACGCATTGACCTGATTCTGTGTAAGTTTGGGGATTTCAATGGCATTGTAGAACCGATTTCCATTGAATGTAGTTACGCCAAGATTTTTACGGGCTTTCATACCTCTAAACCTGGTCTGGATCTTAGTAGCAGCTTTCTTTTTTTCAGTGGCAGCGGCGCGTGTAACTCTCCTTTGTAGTTGTGACAGGGGTTTATTGTCATTCTCATTTGTCAGTCCTCGTTTCTTCGGAGGCATTTTTCTTATAATGTCCTGAGAAATTTTATAGTAGCTAATAATAGACATGTCAACGGCCATTTCACCCACTCTTGCCACTGCTGATAAAAGGATTCAGGATGCAAAATCAAAGCAGAAAGCCACTCGAACCCCACTACAGGCGGTGTCCACACTCAGGAACAAAAGTGCCCTAACCCCAGACCCAAAGCCAAAAGCTAGGATTGTCAACAAACGTGAAACTTCAAACCAAAGTCTTCACAGGCGATTAAACAATGGCAAGAAAGTTCAGACAGGGGTCAAGCTTCAAAGAAATTCCGGATCCACTAGAGATGCTAAAATTAGACAACTCTTAAACACATATCTCACATTCGCATATGAGATGGGACCCGGGATGGAAGCTAAGCACTTCTCCAGATACGTCATACTCATCATGTTCTCGATGGATCAGATAGTTAACTCGACGAGAAACAGTGAAGTCTATAAGAAGTTATACGAGCAAGTTGGATCTATGAGTGGTATCGTTGATTTCAAAATTCAACAGCAGTTTGCTACCCTTATATCTAGATATTTGAGAAACATTGGAAAAATAAAGAGTGGCACTAGTGTGTTACTATATAAAACATTGAATCAAAATGTGCTGAAACGACGAAATAAATCTTTGAATACAGTATAATGTCTTGTTCAGAGAAGCCATTTTTCGTCATTGTGAAAAAAACTGGACAAGGATTTAATTTTGACAATGATGTAACATATAAGAGTCCATTGGCAACTCATACATTGTCACAAGCGACAGGGGTCATGCATCCTTCTTTACTGGTCAAGAGTGATTGGGGATTGAATAAACGAAAAACCATTTCTAATTTGATAACCGGTGAGGCGGGTGGCATTACTCTAAAATCGGCAGGGGATAGAAACATTGTGCGAATGGGTAGTGAAGGGAAAACGGGAATTCTCTACCCCAGGGGAAATACAGGATATGTGATGGCCAAAATTGGAAAAGGAAGTAAAGTGGACGAGGCTCCATCAGTAGCTGAACTAGCGCGTATACTCGGTGACTTATCTCTCAGAACAAATGTAAACGTGCGTGGAAGTCCTATTGAGTTCAAGCGGTTACTTGATTACATACAGTTCTTGATGGTGAATAAAGTAACCAAAGATAACTCTCTATATCTAGCTCGACCTAATAATTACCATGTGATGGAAGCTGTGCATACCGACGGAATTTCACTTGAAGAAACTTATTCGACAGCGTTCCGTGATAGCAATAGCAATAGCAAAGTGTATGGCAGGGCCTACTTTCTCACTGCTGACCGTGTCGCAGCACTGGCTTCTATTGTCCGCGGCATTCCAACAGTGTATCAAACTGGAACGAAGAGCTATTATAATCTACCGATCACAAATGTGGTTCCCACTATACGAAAGATAATCAAGTCTATGTTAACTGCAAAAGGATACACAATCCCTGAGACTAGAACTCCCATGAATGCTCATTCTAATCGCACACAAGAACTTATCACACCAGGTGGCCGGCCTGTGATCACGAGTGGTCCTTTGTTCGCGTGGTTCTTAGATACGCGTGAAGTCGGAAGTAAAACTAACACCGATGGGAAAAAGAGGGTAGTGGGGACAGACTTTCACGGATTATCTGTCAATGAAAAAGTGTTGGTGATTTTGTTCTGGGTTTTCAACTATCCCGGTGGAAATACACGGGTCATTGAACATTTCCTAGCTATTTTAGACTCTTTCCACGACTTTACAGATTCACGGGCTACAAATGTATTCAAAAATATTTGGCCAAAAAACAATAGTTCACCATACATGGAATCTAGGACTAGAACCCGTGATGGTATAAACAATACTAATACTCCCTCATCTCAGAAACAGCATAAATTTTTGGTGAAACTTCTCGGGGTGGATATGTACAGAAAGGTTGGTAAGTATAATAAATCAATTGTGAATACATTATCTAAGACAAATAAACGATCGACTATACCGGTTCAGTTGAGAGTCGCTCATTTTTTGTTTTTCATCACCAATTTATTAGGTAGTCAACCTTCTAGGACTTTAATTAATGAATTTGAGAATGTGTCACGTGACATCATGATTCAGATGACATCAAATAAACCCATAAATGTAACAGGGTTATTCGACCCAAACCCAGGTAAAAATTTATGTAGCCTACTTGAAAAGGAAGGTGCATGTGTAGTGATAGATTATCACATTGGAAGCGTCCCCACTTGTTTAAAAAGATACTCGGTTTTCCATAACGTTGGCCTACTCGACCCAGCTGACAAGGGTGTTCTTTCATGGGGAGAAGTTATCGGTGAGGGGGGTTGTGTTGAATCTTCAAGAAAAAAGAAGGCTAGACAACAACAAGAAAAGAGAAAAAAGGAGTTGTTGAAAACGAGTAAGACCAAAAGTGAGCGATTGGAAAAGGCAAAAGCGACGAGGGAACAGCGTCAAAAAAATGAAAGAGAAAATGCTTTGGCTCAAAGAAGAGGATTAAATTTAAAAAGGGGAGCACAGGCAAATGCACGAGCGCAGAGAGCAGCCATCCGTAAACGAAACAACACATCCAGTGCGCCTATGAATGTAAACAACAGCCGTGGCACGCCTGTGAATGTAAAAAGTAACAGTCGCACACCTAACAAACCAAAGGTAAATGTAAATGTAAATGTTCCAAAGATGCAAGACTTCAATCTTTTCCTTAGTGGAGAAAATGTTAACAATGAGGCAGTCAAAGGCTTGTTGAATAAGATCAATCGATATCAGAATCGTTTCAATTCGAGACAGAAACCTAAAATCCGAAACGTTTTGAACAAGATCTTGCAACGTAAAAATCAACCCCAGAATTTGAATAATGTAGCCAGGAACATAAAAGCCAAAATGTTTCCTACTAATAATAGACAATTACGTTTGAGGACCTAAGTGAACTCCCAACTTTGTAAAAATACAACAAATGAACTCTCCTAAGGAGGCTTTCAAGCACACTTGTGCAATCTTGAGTCTCGTTTGGAGTGTAGGAAAAGTGCAAGAATATGTCCGCCGCTAGAGTTACTTCTCGCATCAGCACCATCCAGCGCCATCTCAACGCAGTTGCTGTCGTTCCCCTTCAATATTGGGGATACACTATGCAGATGAATGTTTCTCATGATGATAAGGTGATCGATTTTGTCACTGAATCTATGACTGTAAATGACAAAATGGAGGTTTTTCACAGACAGCGGCGGATGATGCGAGAAATGTATCCAGATTATATCATCACAGAGACGCACCAGTAAAAAAAAATACTCATCTATTACAGATGACAGTAGTTCCTATAGTTCTTGGATTTGCTTGTATGATATCAGGCAGTGCTGCATCAGGTGCAATGCAAATGACGAAAAAATCAGGATCAGAACCAGAAGTATGGAGTGGTTCACTGACACCTACAGTGCATGAAAACATAACGGTAGAAGGTGACGATGGTGAGGTTATAACGGTAGATGAAAGTCTAAAAAGTCTCATAGAAGAAAAGGTGTGTGAGCCCACAGACACTCTGTGTGATCCAGCACATTATTCACACATAGCTGCGGGGAATGTAGCTTACATGGATACTTGTGGTGAATGTCATGCTTCTGGTGAATGTTTAGAGGGGTATGAATCAAAAGATGATAGGTGTTGGAAAGATTTTGGCGATCCTTACCACGACCCAGACTTTACACGTGATCCAGACGCACGTTGTCAGGCAAATGCGCAGTGGATAGATTTGAATTACGATTATTATGACACAAAATTAAACTGTGTCACAGGTAGTTGTGCGGGTGGGGGTGTTCGATTCTGTTTTAGGAGAGGAAGTCGGGAGAGCTGTGAGTCAACAGCGGGTGGTATTTTCCCCGGAAACGATAGAGTTCAAGATTGTGTGTGGATCACACCTAAGTGATAGTGAAATTTGATGTATTAATAAAAATGTTTGCACTTCGATCTACCATCCCACGCGTATCTCCTACATACAGAAAGCGTAACGTATCCAAAGTATGTAAGAGTTACTATACCATCGACAACAATAACAGTAAACCCCTTGATAAAGTCAAGATGAATGGAATGTTTCACGTTTTAACTTTCCATAAGCCTGACGCCGAGGAGGGTATTTACTCGGTTCGTCAGTTGAATGACGAAGCCATTCCAGTAAACTACATTGTGGCTTTCACCAACTTTGAAGATGCCTTCAGGTTCAAGACTCTTCTAGACGCCGAAATGAACATGTCATCTTATGTTCAGTTTGCATCCCGTTTTGAGTTAAATCATGCCTGTAATGTCTCTGGGTGTAAATGTAGAGTCGTTAATGAGGGTGCTCTCGTGACACCCCCCACCAAAACAATGCGCATCACAGATTGGGAACGTCGCACAGCTCTACTCAATGGTAAGTGGTCAGTGAGAGAGAAGCCTTAGAACACTATTCTCAAAGTTCATCTACACCCCACTTACCCTCTGAATTAAGATTATCGTCATAGCCTCTACATATAGGGTTAGATTCGAGCATTCTATTACGTTCGTCTTTTGTTAGGTAAGCTTTTTCATAGTCATCTGTCCTGGATCTCATAGTTAAACCACGGTTTTGGTATTGTCCCTTAAGTTCGTAATATGTTTTATAATCTTGGCAATATCCCGGGGAACCCCATGTTTCAAATGTTTCATCTTCAGTCATTTCCAGACCGTCCGGCATCGAAGTTAAATGTAACTTAACTTTATCGAGCTTTGTTGTTTTCACGAAGTGTGGGTCGGTTCCTGGGATGAGACCACCAAAGAAGCCACCAGCCCCAGCTGAAGAGGAACAGCAGCAAAGTGCAAGGAGACCGACAACAATACCTGTCATTTTAATAAAGGTGTATATTTTAATATGGAAGGAGGGATTACTTAGCCAACCCAGGATTTATGTAAATGTGTGATGCAGTGTAAATTCATGGGTTCTCGGGGTGAATTAAGACAGATTCGAGGCTCTCAAAACTCTGAACAGGGGAAAGACCGGGAATAATACGTTCTTTATATTTTCGGAAGAAGTTCAAATTAAAGCACATTGAATACTTAAGTTGTATAAAGTTTTAATACATTTTAATTTTATAAGATCCTATGCAATACATCGCATTTGACTTCGAGACCTCGGGTCTTCCCGTGGGTCGTCGCAATTCCGATGCTCGGGAACATCTGAGCAACTATGATACCTGTAGGGCTGTTTCGTTATCGGCAGCTCGTTTTTCAAGTCGTGGTCGTTTAATGGATACGTTCGATGCGATCGTCTACCCCGATAACTTTGAAATCAGTGAAAAGTCGATTGAGGTTCACGGCATCACTAAGGAGAAGGCTATACGAGAAGGTCAGCCTTTCACTGAAGTTTTCCTCAAATTCATCAAGTTCATCGGACCAAGAACCAAGACATTGATTGCCCACAATCTCAATTTTGACTTGAATGTTCTTCGTTCGGAGATAATTCGTCATGATCTGAACATGAAACTGATCGATGACATCAGTTTTGGATGCACGTTGGAGCTTTACAAAGAGCGTTTCATGAAATCTATCAAGTTGACTGATCTTTACAAGGACATTTTCGGTGAAGATTTCCAGAATGCTCACAATTCACTCGCAGATTCCATTGCTTGTGGTCGTGTATACCCGCACCTGATTGGACATGAGAGAAAGCTGAAACCTATTGGAGTCCCGAAAGTCATTATCGGGGCTTCTTCTGTTTCCTCAGCCATTGGTATTGGCTTCAAGAAGCAACCGGAACTTGTCGAAGAACTTTGGAAGAAGTATAGTCCTTCTACTTTTGAGGGCTCTACGAAGGATGAGGAAGCCCTTCGTATTATCAATTCGAATCAAGCAACGAAGACAATTCTCAATGACGCCGTGAATTTCAAGTCGACTGGCAGCACTGATGTGAGTCAGAAGGTCCGCGCGTTGTATCAGAAGATTGAACACTCTGGTCTCAATCCGATGGAGATGGTCGCGACAAAGGATTACATCAGTAAGACATTGAGGACGAACCATGGGACTCAGAATGAGGACAAGACTGCTGATGCTGATACAGCTAATCTTGTGAAGGATGACACATTCTACGAATATAACATTTGCACCATCGAGGGGACGCGGTATCAAATTGTTGGGCGGGTTGATCGCATTCAGATAAATGAGGATGGTTCCAAGACTCTCGTGGAGATTAAGAACCGAACTAAGCGTTTATTCAACACGGTAAGGGATTATGAAAATGTCCAGTGTCAGACGTATCTTCAGATGCTCAAGGACATCAAGTATTGTAGGCTCATTGAACAATATGATTCAGAAAGGAAGGCGTATCTTATCGAGAAGAACGATGAGGCATGGAGGGACAACATCCTCCCCAAGTTACAGAACTTCTGTGAACACTTCCACAGTATGTTGAGTGAAGAAGTTTAGAGTTTTAGATTTTTATCAAGATATGAATTATTTCCTATATGTTCTTTCGTCCTCTGTGACAATGTTTTACAATTATTTCCAGACAAAGCAAATGTGTGAGGAGAGCACACGTGAAATCCTCGTGATGAGTTATGTGAATTTCATAATGAGTGTGACTATGTTACTCGTTATGATATTCAAGAAACCTATTAAGGTCATCGGTCATGAAGATTTAACCTAACGTGATGGGACCATTCCATTCCCAATTCCTTTGGCCGGTGGGAAACCGTCCATAATAATTCTTATCTGTTTTGGAGTAGACTTCGGTAAAATATCCCGACTCTGGGTCGTCTATGATGAGAACCTCATCTGGCTTTTCTTCATTGACTAATTTCACTTTTACTCTCGAACCAAAATTATATTCATTTTTGAGACTATACATGTCATCACTTTCCTTCTCTGTGATTGGTATCTTCGCGGTCCTGTACCACCCAGATGTTTCGATGGAGCATTCCCCATTCCCTAATTTTGGTGCCTCTATATCGACATATTCTGCCCAAATTTTATAACCATAAGGTGCATTAAGAGTAGTATAATATACGTAATGATTTGTTACGTCTTGATTGATATGACCACTTCCTGGTCGCTCGTCTATACCCCATTTCACACCTTTCTTACGACCAATTTCCCAATCTTTTCTGAGATCAGTTTCGATGAGGTCTGCAAAGTCGTCTCCGAAGTCACTCAGATTACCACCAGACTTTTCTCGTAGTTCGTCCCATGATGCTATTCTAGCCTTGTATCTGTTATGCTGACCAGCTGCTCTGGCTTCTGTTTTAATAAATCTAAGTTTACAATCCCGGTTACACGAAGAACCAGAAGAACGATACTCGACATGACACGCTTTCTTATTATCAGTCAAGCCTATGATGTTCTTTTCCCGTAATACACCATACCCTGGTAGATCGGGATTTTCTGCACAAGCCTCTTCCGGTGAACCGTATACATTAAACCAGGTTCCCTTACTTGGTTTCCAATTTCCGTTGGCATTTACACTAAGACAATCATCCTCTGTGATATCTGGTAACTGATTGAAAATACTATTCACAGGCATCCATGGATTTCCAGATAGTGTATCCGGAACCTGATAAACTTCGCCAATGGCATCTAAAATGCTGCCAGATCTGGATTGAGATTTGGGCACTTCGTTACCTACTAGGTTAATACATGCATCCGGGCAAAAGTGCTTCATTTCAAAGAAATCATTTCCGTCAGCGATGTTTCTTGGTGGTTTTTCCCATGTCGATTCACCGGTGTAGGAATTCATGTAATACTTCACACCATTACCATTGTCGTATTCTTGCCACCCCGGAGGAAATCCACCTAAGACGGTTCCGGCCCTCGTCCCTGTTGAAAATCCACATATTCTCTGTTGACAGCCCCTTACTATTCCAGGCCTGTTCACCATAGACGTGCAATAGTTTGTTTTATTACTCAGAGAAAGCCCAGCATACGTTTTTCCCGAATCGTATGGTTTGAGAGTATTTTCTATATAGTCGGTGCATTTTTCCCGTGAGTCGATCACGGGTAGAGGGGGTGGTGGAGGTGGAGGTGATGGAGCTGGAGGTGGTAATTGAATTTCTGTCTGTCCAGATTCCTCGTCTACTACCACACGACCACCACTGAATTGGTGAAGATTTTCTAAAGTGACTGAAGTATTCAGTCCATCCTTCGAACCAGAACAATTTAGAGAATCATACATACTGTATGACCCATCTTTCCAGATACTTATAAATTTACAGTCCTCCGCTTTATTGCATTTTCTTCTCCCCCTGTCAAGCATCAACATGAATTGATCATCACCAACGTTCATAGACGACTTTTGATCGTCGAATTCGTCGAGGATACTTAAAGGTCCACCACTTTCTAATGGTTCTCCATCGCACATGTATTTCCCCTGAAGTTTCAGTGAATATCCATCCGGAACACTTGTGACACCCTGTTCAGTCAATACCTTTTCGACGTTGTCACTTTCTTGTTTTAGCATAATTTTCTTGGTTTCCTCCTTATTTTCGAAGAGGGGCCATAAGATATTCCACAATTTCTGCATGAATATCTTAATATAAATCTCCAATGCACCCATTGTGATCGTTAATATAATTGAAGAAAAATATCACCAGTGACCGGCGGCCGCATCTCCACCATGGATCCAGTCATCAGCGAATCCGGATCCATCATTTCGTGAATAGCCTGGATTTTGAATTGCGTTAACCTCCTTAGCCGCGTCCCGACATGTTACAGCTCCTTCCCAACTACCTTCTATCGTGTATCCTCTCCAATCCATTTCTCTTTGTTGTTGCATAGCCTCTTGCCGCACTCCCATACATTCATCGTAAAGATCTTTCTCATTGTTATGCATGTCCTGTACTTGATCGACAGCATTTTGTATTTCCCTAACAGCTCTAAGTCGTGCCATCTGTTCTTCAGGTGAGAGTTGTTCTATCGTCGAAGGAACACATTTTCTCAAACCATTGAGTTCTTTATTTTCATCTTTACACGAAACTCTCACACATTTGCCATATTCATCCCATACAGAGATTGCTTGTCCCGAACCTTCTGTTAATGCCACCTTCCCCTTCTTGAAATCATACCAATCGTATTTCTTATATCCTTTATCTTCACATTCTGTTCCTAATTTTGGTGGTAAAGGAATCTTTTCATAAGTGAGTGTGCTGTTGATCGTATCCTTCAAGTTTTCACACTGTCCCTCTTTATATTTTGTGATCCCCCCATCTGTCCACAAGTTGAAATACTTACATTCGGGATCGTCATCACACAATTCTGTAGCTCTCTCTAAGTACAATTGGAATTGCGGACCATTAAATGAAGGGGCAACCTTTTCTTCTTCGTAATCATACACTAGACCATACGCGTGTTCAATTTCATAAGGCTCTGCGTCACACATTTGCTTCTTGTTCCCCTTTTGTAAATACCCATGTGGTTCCTTCGCTTCTGTTGTAACCTCTGTGATCCCAGGTTCAATCTTCTCAACTTCCTTGTCGAAAAACAAATTGTGAAGTCCCTGAAATATCTGATCTATGATCAATCTCAGATTTCTGATGGGGTTTCCAACGACAACTGTTGTCATAACTACTGTATTTTGAGAAAAAAATATCAGATTATTATAAATGTCCTTCTTCACAGTACTTGGTGTTTTGGTGACATCTTCTTGTCTCACAAGTTCTGTGAGATCTGCCATGGCTTCAATGTCGAAAAGCTCAGAGGAAAACAAACCAGATGATGAGGGGGAAGTCATCGTCATCGGAGGAACTGAAGGTTACATCAGTATGCCAGAAACTGACAAAGTCCCAACATCAGTTTCAGAATACACTGTTATCGCGTATGACCCAGATTCGACATCTTTGAATTCGGCGTCGTCTTGGGAGGAAAACCAAGAATGCCCAGGAGGAGGACACGACTGTCTGTATATTGAAAGAGTTGAAAATGGTCGGGTGACCGCCATCACTGATAAAGATGGAAACGACTTTCTTCAAAAATTCGTCGATGACTTATACGCTGGTAAACTTGATAAAATTGATAAAATGATAACAGAGGATTATGAAAATATGAAAAAGACTAGAAAGCTCTCCGAAGACAATAAGCTGATGGGTAAACTCGGTGGTGAATGGATAACACTTGAGCCAGGGACAAAATATGAGTATGAGAATGAAAGAGGGGGGAAGCAAGAGATTAACATACCGATCAGTCAATACCTCGTAATATTGATGGTGCTATACAAAGCTGAAGGTAAACCAAAACCTACAATCAAAATTGATATGCCAGCTGTGAAGCGTAAAGTTTCCGCCCAGATGATTTCCGCTCAAACAGAAGCTCAACTCGCAAGTGCTAGAGCCTCCCAGCCGACAACCAACGACCCCGATAAAATGGCTGCCAAAGAAGCTGCTGGTGTTTAGTTAGATGAAGTGCACCAGATAATGTAAAACGACACCTAAGTCAACAACTGAAATGTTAAAACATAAGTAAAATTTACAATGAACGATCAAATTAAAGAGATCCTCACCGAACTTCAGAGTTTGCGAAATGAAATTGTTGAGCTCAAGTCTCAAGTGGATGACTCATCCCGCAAACCCCGAGTGAAAAGGCCCAAGCTTGATAAAGTGTGTTGCAAGGGTATTACTGGTAAAGGGACCCCTTGTCAAAATGGTGCAGTGGAAGGTGGTGAGTATTGTCGAATGCACGGCGAAAGACCCCCTAAGCCTGAGAAGCCTAAGCGGGTTCCCCGTGCCGCACCAAAGATGAAGAAGATCCAACCTGAACACACCCATGATAACGGCCAATTTTGTGAGTTATGTGCGACACATGGGGATGTGATGGATAGTGGATTGACTGGTGAGGAGTATATTGGTTCGGTGACTACTATTGAATATAAGTGACTACCAGTGAATATAAGTAGAGTAACTATCAGTGACTACTATTGAATATAAGTGACTACCAGTGAATATAAGTGATTACCAGTGACTACGAGTGACTACCAGTGAATATAAGTGATTACCAGTGACTACGAGTAAATAACCAGGGATTATGAGGTTCAGATGGGTATCCAGTATGGGGGTCTCATCTAGGATCTCATGGGTCATGGGTAGAAATTACTTTTGTAACTTGTTAATTTTTTTTCTCAATACTTTTGTAAAATTTTTTGAAATGAAAAGTTTTTGACTTTTAGAAAAGTTTTATTTTGGAGGTCATCGATAGAAAAAACCCACTCATTTCAAAATCTGAATGAACTCCATATAAATAAATCAAGAATTTAGACCCCCAAAAAGTCATTCAATGGACTTGGGCAGTTTTGGGTTGATCAATACATTGGCTCGTAGTGCGTGTCAGTTTTCATGATCAATACATTGGCTCGTAGTGCGTGTCAGTTTTCATGTTAAAGATAAATAGCACAAGACCGTCGAATAGGATCGTGAGACCCATGTCGCTACGCTCCGATATGGCCCGCGAACCTCTGTCTCATTTAGACATACCACCTACTTAAGCACAAGCCTTACGAAAATGACCAGCATCCCACCAAAATATCTCTACTTCAAATTGGTCTAAAACTCCCGTCCTCATCCCGTCACCCAAAAGGCCGTGGCTTT
>Ga0209653_1001879_pt1 | contig 16148 bp, 27 predicted proteins | sample SaaInl6LU_22_DNA_FD_184644 | JGI IMG/M metagenome (GOLD analysis project Ga0209653, IMG submission 184644) | Marine microbial communities from expanding oxygen minimum zones in the Saanich Inlet - ESP_116LU_22_DNA (SPAdes) (version 2) | ecosystem: Environmental > Aquatic > Marine > Intertidal...
TACGTCTGCTTGTTCTCCTATTGCTGGGTAAGCATCTACTGTTCTGCAGTCCCAATTGTAATTTGTTGCCATTTTTTTTAATTGTTTATATTAATATGTTGTTGTTACTTTAATTTCCATTAGCGCTGATATACCTCTATTAGGACTACTATTTAATATAGTGACACCATACTCAGAAGCAGAAGGATTGTATGGGGTAATTAGCGAAACGTTTCCATTTGTGGTATTTGCTATAACCTCGTGAGGGTGATAGTATGGTATAGAAATATTATGCCCAGAATATCCTCCTGCTATATATTTATAAACACCACCACCAGCACCAGCACTTCCATAAGCTGAAACCGTTATTTCAACTAATAATAATCCAGTAGTGCCTATATTAAACTCATTACTAATATTGAAAAATATATTTGTATTAGAAGCCGCGTCTATACTGAAAAACTTAGAGGTTGTAAATATAGATGAATTAGAGCTACGTATCCTAGTAGTTCCGCTTACATCTAATTTAGCTCCTGGGTTATCAGTTCCTACACCTACGTTACCATCAGAATCAATACGCACTTTTTCAGAACCTACTGTTTTTAAAATTAAATTAGAACCTGCTCCATTTGCGTCAATAACATGAGATGTAGAATCATCCATACCGATGGTCATGAACCTAGAAGTTAAAGAAGATGCCCTTATTTTTATACGTGCATAAGAAGATCCACCGTTAATTACCAGCCTTTCTGTCGGATCATCATTTATTCCTATTCTTCCACTTGAATCAATACGCATTCTTTCGACTCCATTTGTGTAAAAAGATTGTCTTCTATTTCCAGTAGCAGCAAATGTCAAAGAAGCTGAACTAGAGTATATTTCTGCTTGGTTAGATTCATCACTTTTGAAACCTAAATAACCGCCATTTCCATTTGATCCATTTAATTCTAAAATTTTAAAGTTAGATATATTTGATGGATTGTCAGTTCCTATACCTACGTTACCACTGGCATCAATACGCATTCTTTCAGTTGAAGTAGATCCTGAGTCTCCGTTACCGCTAGATCCTGTGTGGAATACTAATTCTCCAAAACCATATCCACTTCCCGATGTGCTTGATGTTGTTTGCACTCCTATTGAAGCAACTTCTTGAGATCCAGACCAATAACCATGATAAAACTTTGCTATCTTGTTTAATCCATTAGAAACTCTGCTTGTACCGCCATATGAAATTAAGTCACCAGCTGTGTTTCCTAAAGAAACATGTAGCTTGCTAAAAGGACTAGGCGTTCCGATGCCTACGTTGCCTGTATTAAAAACAACATCTGCACCTTCGTAAGTTTCAATGAAAAAACTACCTGTTCCTCTGTGAATTATCCTAGAGGTTGTGTTCGCTCCAGTACCATCTCTAATAACTCTTAATCCAAAATCAAGATAAGTTGTATCTCCTGTTAAGTCTAGATAAGCAATACCGTCATTACCTCTACCAGCTCCAACTTCTACGCTGTGAGATGTAGCTGTTGAACCAACTTGCCCTACGTATAAGTTGCCCCTAGTTTGTATGTGACCATTTACATCTAGTTTGCGGTTAGCTTGAGGGCTTGTAATTCCGATACCTACGCTACCTGCTGCATAATCTACATTTAAAGTTGAATCATTGAACCATACACCGTCTGCTTCATTCCAAACTAATACATCACCATCTATTTGAGATGTTATCTTTGTATCGTGTAAGTCATGTACTCCTTCATTAGCTTGTACCCTTACTTGTATCTTACCGTTTGTAGCTTTGTTTAATATAAAAGCGGCTGCTATCTTAACGTTTGGTCCATCAGGTTCTACTGTTGTAAAGTCACCAGGGTTAGCTGGGTCACACCATAATATCTGACCGTTTGCCCAAGTCTCTCCGTTCTGACCATTAGTATTAAACTGATCTAATTGACCAAAGCTTATAACTCTTGCAAAACCACCGTTAGGTATATCCTCTTCTAGTACACCTAAAAAGTATTTAGCCTCTACAGTGCCATTAGCAACCATCTCGTCAATAAGTATATGACCTGAGTTACCGTCAGTACCCACAGCCATAATACCTTTACCCTTTAGTATGGTTGAACCTGTTTCGTTTTTTACGTTAAAGAATACAAAGTCAGACGTTGCTTCAATGCTTGCTTGGTCAATCCATTCGACACCTGTACCTGTAGAACTTAATACTTGACCTGGGTCACCTTCATTTCCATCAGCTCGTAACCTTGCGGTTAAATCTATATCACTTAAAAATTTATTAGCCATTTAATTGGATTTAATTATGAATATGATACTACTTTGTCTGTAAGCCCGTTTTTAGCATCAATTACTACTACTCTAATATCTCCAATGCTATTAGCAATCATTTCTGCACCTGTACTCGAAAATATAATAGATATTGCGTTAACACTTGTATGATCAACATCTGCATGCACAACCTGACCGCTAGCTGTATCATATAGTTGTACGATTAGATTTTTAGAAGCTAAACCATGTGTAAATGACGCTGTACTATTACCTGCCATTGAAGATAAACTTATAAGCGCAGATGCTGTAGCTAATTGTGTATTTGTGTTAACTACTGTTTCTGTAGCAGATGTAATACCTGTAATGTGACCGTATGTGTCAAGAGTTATATCCTGAATGTATGTTCTACCGGAGTTGTTTACCGAAGCCTGGTTTGAGGTATTATAATGTGTATATGTTATTGTGTTATCGGCGCCAATACTAACAGATAATCCAGAAGTACTATCAACCACACCGGCTGCAAAAGTTAAAGTCCCTCCATCGCTTACCGCTTGCGAAGTTAATCCGTCGGAAACATTAAAATTAAAATTATCGTATTCAGTAGGAACAGGTATATTATAATAATTAGTTCCATCATTTGTAAATGTCCATCTATCAGAAACCTCGTTCCAAATCAAAAATACATTAGTTAATGTCCCTCTTTCAACTTCTAATCCTGCATTTTGAGAAGGAGCTATTGTTTCATCTGCATTTAATTTAATAATTGCATCGCCAATATTAACTTCATTAGAATTAATAGATGTTGTAGTACCATTAACCGTTAAGTTACCTGTTATGATTACGTTATCCGGTAAACCAATTTTTAGTTCTGTAGCACTTTCCCTAGTGACTTCTACTTCATTAGTTGTACCGCTAATTGTTATATCATCACTAGTTAGATCGCTACCGGCTAATCTTATAGCTGTAGTATTTTCCGGCACTGCTAAGTCATAAGTAGTGTTTGCTGTTAAAGAAATCCAAGCCGAACCGTTGTAGTACTTTACAGTATCTGAACCCGTATCGTAAATAATAGCAGCTTCTACATCTGATGCGTTTCCAGATGTTGTTTTGTGTAATAATGCGTTTCTAAGTTCAGCACTGCTTTTTAGATCTAAATGCTGTAAAAATGGTATTGCCATGTTTTTTTTAGTTTATGTATGCTTTTCCGCTCTCTTCGGAAAGCAATGTTATTGTCAAGTTGTTTTCGTCTATATATGTTACATCAGCAAAACCTTGCTGCCCGGTTGATAGAACTACAGATACAGCCGGATATTTACCTAAATTATGTGTAACATTCCATGTCGATGCCGCATTATTTTGATTATGCACATAATTTTTGTCATTACCTCCTTCTAACTCAAGCAAAGATACAAAATAATACTGATCTTCGGAAATACTACCGTTACTAGATATGTGTGTAAGACCACAATTATAAAAAGAAGTGTCATTTAAATCTTGCTCAAAACTATCTAATCTAAAATAAGAAAATATATTCTTATTCTTAGTATTTTGGAACATAATTGTCGCTCCAACCATAGAAGACATAAAGTCCACATAATCCGAACCACCTATAGTTCTGTTATGAAACACTAAGTTAGATATGTCAGAGAAATCTACCGTAGCACCAACCTCAGTTGTAAAAGAAAAGCTACCAGGCTTTCTTTCATCACCAATAGCAACAGTGTCATAAATAAACTTTAAAGCATTTGTTTGATCTATTATCTCACTACTATTAAAGTATTCAGCTAAACCGGTTGGTGTAAAGTTTTTAGTCCTTCCCCTTGCGTCACTATCGGTACCAATCCATTTATCCTGACCAGTTATCTTAGTGTCTATTATGTATCTTTTTATTTTTGTCATCTAATCATTTTTACGAACAGCACTACCAAAGAAATACCCAAATATACTAAGGACAATTCCTTCGCATATTCCAATCAAGTGTATCCAAACCTCTTTATTGCTTTCAGGTATTTGTAAGTACACTATAGCATATATAATAAAAGCAAAAGCAAACAATCCAACAACCCCTGTAAGGTTAAACATAAAATCAAACTGACCTGTCTTAGCTTTTTCAACTTCCCTATTTCTTGCTGAATCTCTATCTTCTACTTCTAACCTGTAAAGCTCTACAAGCTCTTTATGGAGACTTTCTCTTTCTTCTGGAGTGATACTATCATCTGAGTCTATAACGTTCTTTAAAATACCTAAAACGCCTTTATCAGGTAATATACCACCTACTAATCCTGGCAACTTCTTTAATAGAAATTTACCAACCTTAGTATCCTTAAATTTTTTCTTTTCAATCATTTTTAAAATTCCAACGTGCCTTATTCTTTCTAGTGTCTATGTGAGTAAATGTGTTATACATACCTACCCCTCCGATATTTATATGACCTGCATCTATTAATTGCTCTACTAAGTGTACAACGTCATCAGGATTCATATCCTTTATGACAATATCACTAGCTTTACCTTTTATATGCTGCGATTTTTTACTTCCACCAACGCTAGGACTCGCATTATGCTCTGGACATCTATATCCACTATTAATTGTTATTGATTTTCCTACAAGTGTTCTAATAACCTGCAACTGTTTTGCTAGGTTTTGGACATTCTCTAAAACATGATCAGGCATCTCACAACCACACTTGCAATCAAACTCTGATTTACTAAAGTTCTTTGTCAGCTTCATTATATATTTTTTAATCGTTCATTCTCTTTTTCAAGGTACTCCACCTTAACTCTTAAAGCATGTACTTCAGCTACTAAATCTAACACTTGTTGTCTTAATTCATCTTTCTCTTGCGAGCTGTGAGCTAACATACTTTCCAAGTTTCTTACTCTGTTTTTAAGGTCGTCTCTATATTGCACACCGTCATTGTTTTGTAGGTCAACTTTCTTTTGTTCTGATTTGGTTTTTAATCTTACTTCTAAATATTTCCAAATAGATGCTGAACCTAAAACACCAACTATTGTTATTATGATTTGAGTATACTGTTCCATTATGACTTCTCTAATTTTTCTTTAAAAACTCTGACAGTATTCCAAAAAGCAAACATTAGGATAATACCCCATCCTACTCTAGAACCTTCAAATAAGCCCTCTACTAAAAGATTAATGACTGTCATGACTGCTACTATAGATGCTAACTGAACTGCTATTAAACGGTACCTTAAACACCCTTTATAGATAACTGCCCATAACTGAAATAATCCAACTCCAATACCACCTAATATAAATACAGGGTTTGGTGTTTCAAACTCTACCACCATAGAACAAGGTAGCGCTACAACGTGACAGAAAGCAATGAGTACTTCATTAGGCTCACTGTCCGAGTACCAAAATAAATCCTTTACCTTATCCCAACCCTTCATTACTTATACGGAAATAATTCGTTCAACTTTTTCCTTCTAGCCTCACATCCACAATCTTTAACTGTTTTCTTAACTAAAGATTCAATGCCTGTTTTTTTAGTAAACTTCTGTATGCTATCTCCTAATCCTTTACTTTCCATATTTTCCTTGTTTTGATGAAGGACTTGACTTTGTTGATCCTCCCTTACCAGCCCATAACTTCTTACATGACCAGTATCTTGCTGTTAATTTATCGTTAGCCGTACTGCACTTGTGACGAGCCTTAAATGAACGTCTTGCAGCTGCTGAGTAGTTATGTCCGTATCCGCTTGCTCCGAAGTGAATAAGTTTCTCTTTTCCACCAGAACAAGCTTTTACCATCTTCTTCTTACCTGCTCTATCGCTTTTCTTAACGACATTGCACTTCATATCTTTTTTATTCGCCATTTATTAAAAATGTTGATATACCCTCTCCGCAAGTATCAAAATTAAACTTAAAAGCAACATTACGACCACCACTAGGACCATTAGGATATGAACTTAGAGTTCTATCAAAATTCAAGGCATCATTCCATTCAATATTTGATATAACTAATGGGTCTGTTAAATTTCCATTCTCATCTAGTAAGTAGTTCCTAACTTGGATATCAAAGTCATTACCTCTACCGTTCGTCTGAACATTTTCAAGAAATAATGTATTTTCTCCACCTCTCAATAAAGATGGATCAAAATGTTTTTGTGTCGTAAGATTTAAAGGACAAGGGAAGTCTACATCAGTGGAGAAAACAGTTACACTTGTATCTGTACTCCCTATAAACATATTAGCACATTGTACACTACAGTTCTGATCTATAGTTCCTATATAGTTGTTTAAATCTTTTTCAAGAACCGAATCCCTATCTGCCCAATCAAAAGCATTTAAGTATACATTAAAGTTATCATCTCTAACACCGTTTTCGTTACAAATCTGAAAAACAAGCACCCTATCCACACAGTCAGGAACAGGTGGTTCACTGTTAAATGGCCATACTTTTGTTGACCCCATGTAAATTTCTTTTACATTGGACTCATTGTACTTTATATTGCCAACTGCTGGTGTAATTCCACTTACCTTAAAATCAGCCATTATATTAAAACATAAATTAAATTATTAACCGGAGAAAATGAAACATTATTATACTCAGCCTGAGTCATTACCCTTATTTCAGTAGGTGTTGTTCCTCCAGAAGAAGAACTACCCTTTATTCTAGAGTCAAATGAAAGGTGATCAACAGAGGTTAAGTAGCCGTCATTATTGCCATTAGCAGGATTCATTGTTATAACACCTGAAGATGTAATAGGGTTAGATCCACTATCCGCAATACGTAAAGGTGTGTTAGTGTCAACCCCAATAGAGGTTAATGTTCCAGCACCCACAACATTACCAGTATCTCCTTTAGGACCTCTTAAGTCTCCTGTGTAAAATACACTGTCGTCATCATATGTTAATTTAACCTTATACTGAGACGTATCGTCAGCACTAGATTCAGGTATAGGGTTTCCTAAGTTATCATAGAATGATCCAAATGAAGATGCTATACCGTATCCCCTAGGTCCTCTAGAACCTGTAGATCCGTTAGCTCCCTGAGCAGCTAATAAAGCCCAATAAGCAGTATCAGTGTCAGGATTTTCAGTTCTACCAGTCGCATCAGCTATACAGAAGTAAGAAGCTCCATCATAAGCAACAGCATCATCCTCTACATAGTTATTACCAGATATCCAAGTACCTTTCCACTCCAATCCTGCTGGACCTACAGCTCCCGGGTCTCCCTTTGGGCCAGGTTCCCCTTCAGGTCCTCTTGTACCTGTTACAGTAATATCTGTAATATTATTCTGCATGTATCCTAGCAGATCTTCCATTAGGTAATTCTTTGTAACAGAACCATTAAAATCTGTACCGATAACCTTGTCATCATCCTGAATAACCCTGTCTACTGTGTAAAGTTTTATCTTACTCATCCTTTATTTTTTTATTTTTGCTTTTGCAGTATTTGAAACGAACTGACGATTCTTACCTTCTTTTTTTTTCTTTCTAGCAGTAGCAGACCTTTCAGACTTACTTAAACTCCTTGCCTTCTTTATAGGTAAGCATCTGTCTGGGTTTTTCTTATTCTTACTTGTACCACATTGTCCCTTAATTGAACCATCTGTACCAATTCTTACCCATTTTTCATCTCGCCACTTCTTTAACTCTCCCACTAGTATTTCTTTTTACTCTTTGGTTTTGACTTCTTTACTTTCTGAGTACAAGGTTTTCCGTATTTTTTCATTTTTTTCTTCCGTATTTAGGGTTCTTACAATATTTACTTGCCGCCATATTCGCATAAGCTGAAGGATACCTATCAAAAGTCTTCTTAGCCCAAGCTATTCCTGATGGACATATCTTATTTTTTTTTGCCATTTCCTCTAGCTTTTCTGTCTCCTTTTGTGTTACTTTTACTTCCTCTATTCTTAGATTGAGCTTCTAGCTTTGGTTTTCTGCCATCCTTATGAGAAACATCCTTCTTATCACCATTTCCATACGTACCAAACTTGTAATTCAACCTATTTAACTCAGTTCTTTTCTTAACTTCGCTCTTTTTTTTGTTAAATTTCTTCTGATACTCGTTTTTCTTCTTCCTAGCCTCTGGATTATCCCTATAATACCTAGCAGTTTTACTTAAAGCCATCCATTTAAATTTTAATGCAAAGATATGTATTATATTTGTATGTATGAAAAAGCGAAAAATGCGCAGAAAGTATGAGCGCAAGAATCCAAAGAAGAGTTACACAGGTGGTTTAAGGAAAAACTACAACAAGAAAGAACCCAATTCAGATTACCTGAAGTTTTTTAGGGTAGTAAGGTTCTGGGCTAAGAGGACCCACGGAGTGGGTCTCGCCGACCTTGAGCTTTTACTATTTTTATACAGCAAAGGACTCTTTAAACGTGCAGATTTTGACGAATTTGCCGAAATATTCCCTTGGGAGAAGGCTAGATTCGAAAGATTACGCAAGGATGGTTGGATTTCTGTTTGGAGGAAGTATGATGGCTACAATGCAGCACTCTATGAGCTATCTTACAAAGGAAAAAGACTGTGCCTTTCCGTATACAAGAAGCTGTCAGGTGAAGAAAAGATAGCAGAGTCACCTGGTGTGAACCCTATATTCAAAAAAAACCCTCCCTACACCGATAAGGTGTACAAGAGGGCTATCAAAAGCATGAATAAATCTACAACACTACAACAACATCCCGCTCAAGAATAATCGAGTACTGATTCTCATCAATAATCATCTTGTGACCAGCTGACTTGTCGTAGTAAATAATATCTCCTTCTTTAATGAACTCAACATTCGTTCCGGGGTTTATAATCTTACCCTTCTTGTACCTGAATTCCTTTGTGTCTTCACCAGTCAGTAATATTCCTGATGATGTTTTCATCTCCTCTACAATCTCCTGTATGATGATGTACTTGTTTATTGCCTTCATTATCTTTTATATGTTACAATTGCGTTAGTAGTAAGTATCGTTGTTGCAACAGATACCGCATTCTTCAATGCATTCTTCGTTACCTTGGCAGGGTCAATAATCCCCATTTTATACATATTACCGTACTCACCATTCTTAACATTATACCCCTCTCCAAACTCATTTATCGATGCTGGATACATCTTGCCTGCGTTACTAACAATTTGTTTAAAAGGTGCGTTCAGTGCGAACTTAATAATTGCCTCAGCTTCATTATTGTCATCCAAGAACTTAGACTCAAACAATAATGATGAACCACCACCAGGTAGTATACCTTCCTCAATCGCCGAACGTACAGCACACACAGCATCCTCAACACGATCATACTTCTCCTTCTGAGCAATATCTGAATCTCCACCTACAAAGACAACACCCACGCCGCCAGATAGACTCGCTATGCGCTCCTTTAAGAAATCTTTTTCTCCTTTTTGTGTTGACCTATCATCCGCCTCTCTAAGTTCCTGTATCCTATCTAAAACTTGCTCAGATCTACCTTCATCGCGAACGATAACTGTCTTCTCTGATGATACCACAACCTTTTGTGCGTGTCCAAGGTCAGCCATAGTAACTAAACTTAAGTCATCACCGGTAGCTTCACTGAAGTACTTAGCGCCCACAGATAATGCGATGTCAGCCATTAACTCCTTAGTCTTGTATCCAAACTGTGGTGGTATGATGTTACAGAACTTTAAGTTATTCTTTACAACGTTCATACCTAGCGTGTTGATCACGTTGTCAGCGCACTTCCCTATAATTAAAAACTTCTTGCCCTGTTGAATGATTGGTTTCAATACCTGCTCAATGTTCAGTATGTTTACAATCTCAAGGTCAGTTACTAGTATATATACGTCATCAAGGACGCACTCGTCGTTTTTTTGGTTGTTGATAAACAGCCTACTGGTGTAACCTCTATCGATCTTAATTCCGTTCGTTACTTCGAAATAGGTTCTGTCAGTCTGACTGTTCTCAACCGTAACCACTCCATCCTTTCCAACTTGTTTGTAAATATCAGCTATAAGTAACCCTGTCTCGCGATCATTATTCGCAGATATCGTTGCCACATCCTTCAATGTCTTACCAGATACCTTCTTGGCTCTTTTTTCTAGCTTAAAAATAATTCCATCTGCTACCTTGTTGATGTTTCTAGTAAGCTCTGTTACATTGATACTAGGATTCTCTTTAATTATCCTCATACCCTCTAACACAATAGCCTCCGTTAACACAATAGCCGTTGTTGTTCCATCACCAGCAGAGGTTGCAGTTCTGTCAGCAGCTTCCTTAACCATTTTTACAGCTAAGTTCTCTACAGGATCAGTCAAGTTAATAGCCTTAGCTACCGTTACACCATCCTTTGTTACTGTTAACCCTCTTGTATGTGTTTGTGATTCTAGTACAACAGTATTCCCTAATGGACCTAATGTACTCTTAACTGCCTTTGATATTTTTACAATACCACTAATAAGTTTGTCGCGACCTTCTTGGTCAAAAAATAAGTCATTCATTCAATTTGATTTTGATACCACAAATATAAGTAAATATATTTAACTAGGTGTTGTAAATATTCTTCCCTATATATATATATATATTAAACAATATTATATTTTATTTTTTTTTCTATTTTCAAGTTAAAAGTCAACATCTCAACACCTTTCCAGTCATAGCAAGGGCTTAGAGGGTGTTAAGAGGGGTGTTGACTTTTTAAAAGGTGTCACCTTTTAAGGTTTCCACTTAAAAACTACGTCAATAATTAGTAAATGTAACCCAAGTTGTCTGTATGGGTATCCCTCCTCTTCATCAAAATATGAAAAGCCAACACACATTCCAACACTAATCCTGTTTATTATTTCTATCTCCATAACTCGTAAAGGTATAAAAATAATCAGATACATGTAGTAAATGGGTTATATATACGTATGACGATGTCGCCTCGAAAAAGAAAACCGTCTTTTTTTTGGTATGGGGGGGCATTTTTTTGGTGTTTTGTGCAGAATTTTTGCCTTTTTTTGTGTCGCGCGCGCGCACGTACATACAGTAGCCAGTTGGTATCGTTTGACGTGGTTCATACGTTTGACGTGTTTACGCTTATAGTGTAATACTGCAAATTTGCACCCGATTGAAGTTTACATAAAAGAAAACAAAAGACGATGAATTACCTTTAGATACATTCAGACAAGGAATAACATCCTACCTATTTTTATCTCTTCTAAATAAATATGCAAAAAAAGTTTACTATCTAACTTACTGACTCACAGTACATTGTAAAAAACTTTTAAAAAAAGTGTATATTTTATTTGGTCATGTCGTTTTAATCCCTTTACTTTGTCACGTCGGAAGACAATAACGTTCTTTAATTTACCCAAGTTATGTACACTATATAAAACACGTTACGCTATGCAGTATGGTTTTAGTTAAGTAAAAAGTAAGCAAGTAAAAAAAAGATACCAAAAAATTTGGTCACGTTAAAAAAAAGCATTTACTTTGTCGACAGAAAGACAAAACGTTCATTGACATATTGGTTTATAATTAGTTACTTGGCTAGGGATAAGTGGTGTACTACGATGCACACGAGTTATACTCGAACAAACATTTCCAAGGTTACAAGTATATATTATAAGCCATACGGCAAAATCATCCATTCTTTGAAAGTTACCTATTCGTTAGGCAAAGGAGCGAAACCTTTATGGATGACTAAAACTTAATATCATGGAAAAAAATAGAAGATTAGAAGTGCTAAACCTTTGTAAGGAATGGCAAAATTATTTCCCATCAATGAGTTATAAGGATTGCTTCTTTGCTCTTTATGATGACAGAATGATAACCGGAATAGAGTTAGAATACTTAATAGATTGGATGACATTATGATAAAAAAAAGACTATCAATAAAAAGCTCTTGGACAAAACGCTACAAGACAATAGAGAAGGAATTTAAGAACGAACAACACTTTAGCAACTACATATCATTTATGGAGTCTAAAGGGTACAAAACTATAGGAATATGGAACATAGAATAGTAAACGGACTGCATGTAATTATAGACAAGAAAGGTCACGTACATGTATACACAGAAAACGAATACAATCACCAATCATGGTGGCATAAAATCAAACTAAAATACAAATTATGAGATACAAAAGCGAGTTTGGGTTTCACACACCTACAAAGACAAAGGAAACACTACAAAAGGTAGTAAAGGAGACAAGCATAGACTTCTATGACAGTTCTTGGCATAATGACCTAGTAGATTCAATAGAGTATGAGTACAGAGCAGATGAATACTATAAGATATTTATACCAAACGCAAAGGAGACTAATGAAGACAAGGAGATGTTTGCAGAGTATGTATTGGTAACTGAAGATGATGAGACATTGTTCGACAATCTTGATGAATTAATAAATTACTTAAACACAATAAAACAATGATACTACATCACTTTTACATGAAAGACAAGGATGGCAACACAATCAAAACCTACAACAAGTTTTGCGTGAGACCAACAGCAACAAATCACTACAAATATATAATAAATATGCTTGACAGAGATGACAATAACGTTCACTCTGTAGGGTATTATACAAATAATTTATAGACATGGAAGAAAATAAAATCACAGACATAGCTGAGGACATTATAGATACCTTAGGCGAGACAATAAACAATCATTTGTATCAAAAATTCGGACACAGTTTAGATGCTGAAGAGTATGAGAGACTAAACAACTTAGTATGGGATGAATTAATAAAACAATTATCATGAAAAAATATACAATAACGATAGAAATAAACGAGACTGATAAATCAGATAATTTTATTGATGAATTAATATCTGAAGTAAAAGAAGATGAAAGGCAATTACAGGTTGCATTCGACATCAACAGAAAGGCTTCAGATATGCACAAACAAATACTGCAAGACAAGGTAGATGAGTTAAATAAAGTTTTGGAAAGAGTTGGAGTAAGTTTTGGAGCTTTGTCAAAGGTATCTGCCGAGAGAAATAAGTATAGACCATATAGGAGTTCTGTTAATTTTACAAATGGTGCATGTTTTACTTTATCATTCAGACAGCACACATCAGACAATTATAATGATATTACAAAATATGGTACTTACGCACAGAAACCGAAGTTCTATATTTACAACTATAATCACTGTAAATGGAGTTTTGTAAAAGAAGAAGACATATTAAATGAAATGAGAGGTAATATTAAAGCAGAATTAAAATCAAACTAAAATACAACTTAAAATGAGAGACGTAAAACAATTAGTATACGAGATGCTAACAGAAAACACAGGTAAACACATGTGCGATAGTGGTGGAACAGACAACAGAGGTTGGCAAAGAAACCAAAAGAAAACATTGCAGGACTTCGAGAACGAAAAAGAAGAGAGATATGAGTTTGATGCGAAGTGTAAGGACATCACAAGAACAGTTAGTGTATTCCATTACCTAACCAATAACTTGGAGATTGATGACATTTGCGAAGAGTTTAACACTATACAAAAGGAGTCAGACAATTGGGATGCAGACTGTTCTGCGTATGGAGTGAGTCAAGAGGCTTATGAATTTTTAGAAGCTATGCACGAGGTTGAGATTGCAAGAAGTTGGAACACATACAACGGAGAGAGCGATTTATCACAGATACTGCAAGGTGCAAACCTAACTATAAATGATGAAGAGTACATACTAATACAGATACACAACGGAGCAGATGCGAGAGGTGGTTACACAGATGCAAAGCTATTCAAGATGGAAGAGTGTTATATCCATGAGTACCTCCAGGAATGGAAGGATAGTAGTGAGATAGAAGAAGATGTACGAGAGGGTTACATTGAGACTTTCACAGACTACTGGGATAACACAAAGACATACACAAACAAACAAGTAATTAAAATTTTAGACAATGAATAATTTAAATCAAATCGAAGAGCAAATCAAAAAGAAATCAGAACAAGAACTAACTAACTTAGTAGAAAACTTTATCAGAGAAGTCAAAAAGTTTGAAGACAAATACGGTGGTGGGAATTGGTACAACTTAGGTGAAGAAATAACACACCATTCACATTATAGTGCAAGTCACATGAGTTCCGTTAGGTTTAAGGAAGCTATGATGAAGTGTATGAAAGAAAAGTTCATAGAACGTATGGTAAAGGTAAAGTCAAAAGAATTATTAGATAAATTAGAATTGATATGATGAAAACACTATTAAAAATAGAGAATACATACGATGGTCATTCACACGAAATGAAATTAGAAGACATACAAGAAGCTATATCTGGAATAGATATGTACTGCGAGACATTAAACAAAAGATTTATAGATATTGTAAATAAGAAGGTAGGAGAGAAGGATGACTACTACTACCAAGAGGTTATACAAGCAAAGGGATATAGTCAGGGAGAGTGGCAGACATACAATATATACCATAGTGAGGATGACATTGATCGCTTGAGAACACTATTAGAGAGGACTTTTACGCATGAGAACGACTACATTGCATCCTTGTATCATTACACAGAAATAGATGGTGTTAAGTATGTTGCAGAGGATCCATTTGATACTGTCTGGTTTAGTGTAGATGACATAGAATTCCCAGAAAAAGAAGATATCATTAAAAGGTATGAAGGTAATGACTACGATGAATTATTAATATTATGAATGTAATACTGAATTGGATCAAAGATTACTACGAGCCATTGTTACCAATAAGAGACACAATGAAATGGTCTGACATTGAGTGGGTTGACTTCCACTTCAGTCATCATCATGAAGATATTAAACCAATAGAATATAAACAAACTAAATTAGAATTATAATGTTAGAACAAGCAAATGAATTAATTAATCTTGGTAACTCAAGAGAACAGTCAGAGGGACATGGAATGTTGAAGGTAATCAACAAGGTAAAAGAAATACTCGACTCTGAGTACTCAGATGGAGAGGTAATAGATATTATATACGAAGAACTTTTTAATCAAAAATAATTATGCCAAATCACGTTTACGCACACATATCAGTAGAAGAAAAGTACGCTGATAAACTAAAAGAAATCGCAAAGGTAGGACTAGCACAGTACTACAGACCTCAACCATCCGAGTTGAATGAGACATCAAGCCCAGCAAGGATAGTTAGCCAAGAGGAGTATGACAAGCAGATGAAGTTGAATGAGACTGAAAAGTTTAAACACTATCCATTGACAGAGGAGCTACACAAGGAGTTAATTGATAAGTATGGATTCGACAATTGGCACGATTGGAATTGTGCTCATTGGGGTACAAAGTGGGGGTGCTACGAGAATGAGATGGATGGTGAACAGTATCGCTTTACAACTGCATGGAGTCCATTATCTGAGGACATTATAGAGATGTTAGCTAAGGACATACCAAACTTTTTTTATACATACGAAGAAGAGCAGGGATGGGGTGCTGAGATGGAGTATGTTAACGGAGAGAGATCTACGTACTTTGAATGGGATGCTCCTGACTTTTCAGAAACAGAGCATGAAGGTATACTATTCCTTGAGAATGACTATCAGAATGGAGAGGGTACATTTAAGAAGGGTTACTACGCAGATTGGTGCTTACATGAATACTTAGGGGAAACATGGGAGAAGCAGATAAATTAGCCATTGATTTTGTAGAGTGGTGTGCAGAGTACAACATCACATCTTTGGGGGATAAATGGGTATCAGGAACTTTATGGAGCTGGGGACATCAAGAGAGTTATACATTAGAAGAATTATTAAATAAATTTAAAGAAGATGAAAGAATTAAAAGAATTACAAAAGAAGTATAGAGAGTTAGGTGAGGAGATCGAAGCCTTGAAAAATGGTCATTCATTTTACCTCTTTAGGAAACATATAGTACTTAATTTTATAGAACCAAGAAGATCAGTTGTAGTGAAGCAGGGTGAGAATTGTAAGGTTGGTGATACTATTGATTTTTGTGAAGACTATGGGGCATTGAAAG
>Ga0209653_1001882_pt1 | contig 16130 bp, 11 predicted proteins | sample SaaInl6LU_22_DNA_FD_184644 | JGI IMG/M metagenome (GOLD analysis project Ga0209653, IMG submission 184644) | Marine microbial communities from expanding oxygen minimum zones in the Saanich Inlet - ESP_116LU_22_DNA (SPAdes) (version 2) | ecosystem: Environmental > Aquatic > Marine > Intertidal...
CTTTGATCTTTGACTTTGACCGCTACAAAATATCTGATTCTACTACAGAAAGGATTGAAGCGATAGCGAATTTACTCAAAGAATATCCTGAATTAAAAGTTGAGATTCTTGGCTATACAGACACCATTGGAAACGCTGTTTATAATCTGAGTTTATCAAAAAATAGAGCCAGGTCTGTTTACGATTTCCTCCTTGATTCAGGTGTGTCTAAGGCCTCTATTGTCTATAGGGGGTTGGGGGAAATTAAAGTTTTGCAAAGTGAATCAAACAATGCAGCTCGAAAGGTTGAGATCATTATTAGAGCTATTGATCGACCCCCCAATAATTAGAAGGTGTTAAAGTATTTTCGCCTAATTTTTAGAGCTTGAGTTCCCAGTGTTTTTTCTATTACTTATTAAATGAAATCGCTCAATTCGTGCTTTTTCTTTGGTCAAGGCTAAAAAAAAAACACTAAAGTTGAAAAAATCGCCTCCAAATTAAATTTTGTTAAAAAACGTTATGCCAAATCGAGTTAACACAAATTAACATCTGGGGTAGAGGCGAATAAAAATGCTCGTCAATTGACTTAATATTAACTTAATCCCCCAAATATCTAATTCAAGCCACTAAAAATGATATAAAAAAGGATTATCACTCTTGTTATTTTCAAAAATGCTTTTTTCAAGGTGGATTTTACAATCGTTTTACTTCACTATTACTATACCCTTACTCATCCGAAGAAAATTTTTAAATTCTATCAAAATCATCGATTCTACAGAAATAGGACATATTAGTGCAAAGTGGGTAGGGCTTAAAATGTTTGGTCTTTATTATTAATTGATCGCATTTTATTTTATGTTTGACGTTCTAAACAAATTTTTTACTCATCAATTAAACTAAAACGAAAGCAAAATGAAGAGAATTTTACTGACTTGTGTCTCGTTGATGTTGCTGGCTTCAGTAGCATTCGCCCAAGACAGGACAGTCTCTGGAAAAGTGACGGGATCGGACGATGGTCTGCCACTTCCACAGGTGACTATTCTTATCAAGGGTACTACTAATGGTACAGCTACCGATTTGGATGGTAATTATAATTTATCAGTTCCAAGTGGTGCAACATTAGTCTTTAGATACTTAGGTTATGTAACGCAAGAGATTGCGGTAGGTAACCAATCTGTGATTAACGTGCCAATGACTCCAGACGCAACATCTCTTGGTGAGGTGGTTGTAACAGGGGTTGCTGCCGCTACTCCAGCTAAAAAACTTCCATTTACAGTTAGTTCTGTTAATGAGAAGGTCTTCAAGCAAGCTCCTGCTACTGACGTTGGTTCTGCTCTTGCTGGTAAAATTGCCGGTGTAAGAGTTCAGCCAAGTAACGTTCCTGGTGGAGGACCTGCTATTCAAATTAGAGGTAATACATCTCTTGCGAGAGGTTCATCTCCACTAATTGTATTAGACGGTGTATTCATCGAAGGTAGTTTAGGTGATATCAACCTACAAGATGTTGAAAGCTTTGAGGTACTTAAGGGTGCTTCTGCTGCAACGCTTTACGGTTCACGTGCTGCAAACGGGGTAATTGCTATTACAACTAAAAGAGGAAAGACACTAGATGTTGGAACTACTCAGATCTATGTAAGAACTGAGGTAGGTAATCAAAATGCTTACAACTCGAGATCTCCTGAGAAAGCAGTTAACCACCCATTTATTATCGATCCTGCAACTGGTGATTTCCAATTGGATAACACTGGTACTGCTGTTGATGATCCAAGTGGTATTTCTGACGGTGAGTTCCCTTCTTACAGAGATCATATTGAAGATTTCTTCGAAGGTTCTACATTCCTTACACAATACGCTAGATTAAGTACAAGAGGTCAATCAGGTAACTTAGTTATCTCGGCTGAGTACCAAGATCAAACAGGTGGTATTGCATTACATGATGGTAACCAAAGATATAACGTATCAGCTAATGCTGATCAGTATTTAGGTGATAAAGTAACTTTATCAACTAGTTTGAAATTCATCTACGACCAAACAGATAACAGACCAAGAAACATCAGAACATTAACAATGATGGATCCTAGTGCTGATCTTTTTGCTCCAAACGAAGAAGATGGATCTCCTTACAACTATAACGCTAACCGTTTCTCACCAACTTCAGAATTTAATCCATTCTACCAGTTGGCTAACAACAGAAATGAGCAGACTAGAAGAAGATTCATTGGTAATGTTTCATTGAATTATGAGATCGTTGACGGTCTTTCGATCATGGGTCAGTTCGGTCTTGATACTTGGATGGACAAGACTAGAAACTATCAGGATATCGGATACTTAGCTAATCAAGGTGTTCCTGGTGTAGGTAGCTTAGGTAGAAGTTTTGATGACTATCAAGCGATCAACACTTCGATCAGAATGACATATGCTAAGAAGATAGGTGATTGGAATATTCGTTCAAACGCTTTCTTCTTATATGAAGATAGAGGTGGAACTGGGTTCAACATTTCAGGTACTAACTTAGGTATCCCTGGATTCGATGATATTGACAACGTAACGCTTTCTCCAAATGACGGTCTTCCATATTTAGGAGGTAACTCATTTGTAGAGAACCAGATCGTTTCTAACTCATTCTCATTCTCTATTGGTGGTGACTATTTGGATAAGTACTTATTCGATGTCGTTGTTAGAAGAGATGGTAGTTCACTATTTGGTGAAGATAACAGATGGAATACTTTCGCTAGATTCTCTGGTGGATGGAGATTCACTGAAGATATAGATCTTCCTGGTATCCAAGAAGGTAAGATCAATGCATCTTGGGGTCAAGCAGGTACACTTCCTAACTTCCAAGATAGATTTGAGATCGCTTCTGTAACCAATGGTAACATTAATAACCCTTCGAACTTACCTAACCCATTAATCGGTCCTGGTATTACTGATGAGATCGAGATAGGTTTGAACTTAGAGTTTTTAGATAAATTCACATTTGCTTCTTCTTATTCTGTACAAGAAAACAGAGATCAGATTCTATCTGTTCCTTTGTCAGCCGCTACAGGTAGAAGCTCTCAAGTTCAAAATGCTGGTACTCTAGAGACAAACACTATCGAGTTTACTCTTGGTTATACTGCTATCCAAAGCAATGACATGAACCTAGACTTCAATATCATTTGGGATAGAACTCGTCAAGAGATCACTGAATTCGACAGACCTAGATTCCCAACTGGAAGAAATATTTGGGATGTAGGGAACTCTCCAACCACAATGTTTGGTAGAAAGATCGCAAGATCTATCAGTGACCTAACTGTACTTGACGATGGTACTGTAGCTAACGTAGGTGGTGGTTTAACTCCAGGTGATTTCAAGATCAACAGAGATGGTATTGTTATCGTTGCTGCTGATGAATTCACTGCTCAAGAAGCTGCTGTTTACATTACTGACGAAACTGGTGTACAAGTAGATGATTTCCAAATTGGAGATGCTCAGCCAGATTTCAACATGGCAATGCAAACAAACTTCAACTACAAGCAGTTTAGCGTATTTATGTCATGGGAATACCAACAAGGTGGTGATACTTACTACCAAGGTGGACAATGGTTAGCTAGAGATAGACTGCATCCAATGTTCTCTCAAGGTCAATTCCCTGATGGACAGAGACAATTCAACAATTACTTGTTGACTATATATAACGTGAACAGATCTACAGACTTCTGGGTAGAAGATGCAACTCATGTTAGATTAAGAGAACTTTCTGTAGGATATGATCTTGGTTCGGCTCAACTGGCTAAGATTGGATTAGACAACGTGTTTAAAAATGTGAGGTTAAGTATGATCGGTAGAAACTTATTGTTATTCAGTAAGTATCCTGGATATGATCCTGCTACTGGTGGTTTCAACTCTAGAAATGACAACTTCAACTTCCCATTAGTAAGAACATTTACTGGTTCAGTCGCATTGACTTTCTAAAATTGTAAAGATTAGTACAAATGAAAATGATGAAAATGTTCAAAAAAGTAGGGGTTTTAACAATGGCTTTGGCTGTTGTGCTATCTTCTTGTGAAGATTTAGAAACCGAGAATTTGAATCAGCTAGACAGTAGAGCTGTATACGCTGATGCTACATCATTACCTAGTGTAATTGATGGTGCATTCCTTACCTGGTGGCAGGCAATTCAATTGAGTTCGCCTAACATGCCAGTTTCAGTTACTGCTCAGACTTTGAGTTCGAGTTGGGGTAACTGGGGAATGCAGGATCTAGGTACTATTCCTAGATCTCCGATCCAAAACACGGTAACTTATAACAACCGTGGATTCATGACTACTCCTTGGTCTAGACTTAATAATGCGCTCGCTCAGGCGAATGAAGTCTTGGGTGTATTGAATTCTGAATTTGGAGGTTCAATTCAGGACGAGAATGGTGTTGATATCACTGATCAAACTGTAGCAAATGCTAAGATGCTTCAAGGACTTGCGCTTGGTACATTAGGTTTGATTTTTGATCAAGCATTTATAGCTGATGAGACTTTGTCTTCTGAGGAATTAGCGAGTTTACAATTAAGTCCTTATTCGGATGTAGTAGAAGCAAGTGTAACTAAGTTGACAGAGGCTGCAAATATTTTCGCAGGTAACCCATCAACTTCTCACCAAGCTATCAATGGTTTGAACTATGATAATACAGAGGCTGCGGCTTTCTGTAGAGCTTATGCTGCAAAGATTCTTGCTTATTCTGCAAGAAATGCTGCTGAAACTACTGCCAACGACTGGTCTAGAATTTTAACTCTTGCTAATGGTGGTACTGCTGATGATATCTCACCTGCTGGTGACGGTGTTTTCTGGTGGACGAGAATCTTAATCCAAGGGCAATTCCCACTATGGTCTAGAGTTTCTCAAAGAATGATCAACATGATGGAAGGTGGATCTGGAGGTCCTGCGACTAACGATGCGAATAATGCTACTGCGCCATATCCATGGCCTGATGGAGTTAGTCAACTGCCAGAGATCACTAGTCCACGTGATGCTAGAATTACGAAATATTACCAATATAATACTGGTGTTCAATTCCAGTCTTCTAGGGGTTATTATTTCTTCTCTAGTTATAATTTCTATAAGTATCCAGATTATCTCACAGCTTTGTTAGGCCCAATGCCTCACTTAACTGTAGATGAGCAGAATATGATCAAGGCTGAAGCGTTGGTTAGAACTGGTGGTGATAAAGGTCTTGCAGCTCAGTACATCAATAATACTCGTGTAACTAATGGAGAATTACCTGCATTAACAGGGACAGAGTCAGATGCTGAATTGTTAGAGGCTATTTCTTATGAAAGATTAGTTGAATTCTCTTGGGATGGAGCTTTAAATAGCTGGTATTTCAGAAGAATGACTACTACTCCAAGTCATCAATTGCAACCAGGTACATTTACTCAAATGCCTTTACCAGCTCAAGAACTTGAGATTTTAGGTATTGATGTGTACACATTCGGTGGAGTTTAATTCTAAATTATTATAACTTTAAGCCCCGTACACACGGGGCTTTTTTTTTGACTTATGATGAATAGAGTAAAAATAATTGGAGTGATTTCGATACTAGTTGTATTGATTTTCTCTTGTTCAGGAAATAGGTATAAGTATGTGAATGCTTCTGTGATCGAAGTAGAATACTATGATACGATCAAGGTTGATGAATGGATCTTAATTGATGGTATTAAATTTGAACACAAAGTAGATTATGAAACTATCAAAGCGGATTCAGCCTTAGAAGACAACTTTTATGAGAAGAATATTTTACCGGCAACTACCCAAGATATCATAATAGAGGCTGGAGAAAGCTATGAGGTGATTGAAATTTATGACGATGCTACCATGGTTGATGAGCTATTTAAAAGGTTAGCGATGATGAGTGATGATGAAGGGAATAGAAAGTATTCTTTCCTTGGAAATTCATTAACGATTGCTACCGGTAAACTTCGATTCAGAAGAGTGGACGGAGAAAAGATCAAAATTAGCACAAGTGATGCTTATGGTGCAGCGGTTAGGAAGATTGAATGATATTTAAAATGAGTTAATATGAAAAGGTTGTTTATTATAACTATGGTTTTGTTTTCTGTTGGCTTGCAAGGACAGACAAAAGATGAAGTTGCCAAAGAGGTTAATGACACCACTTTGTATTTCTATGGTTCTTTTGAATTAGCTAGTGGACTCAATGTCTTGACTGAGACCGATACTCTAACAGTAGATAAAGCTAATTTAGTTTCAACTACGGCAGCATTAAGAGCTATGAATCAAACACGTTTATTAAAATTTGCTATGGCCCAGATGGGCGAGAAGAGATTAAGTCTTAAAAACCCAAATACACCAGTAGTACAAATATTTACTAATAAGGAAGAGATGGAAGAGACCTTAAATACTGTATTGTATACAAATAAAAATAGTATTTATCGGCTGGTTGACTTTAAGTTTAATAAAGATGTGGACCTAGGAAAGGGTCCTGGAAATCCGATTATTAAATAAATTTTATCTCTTTGAAAAAGGTAATTTACTATATGATAACAGCACTAATACCAGTGCTGTTTTTTGTTGGTTTAGAATTAATTCTCAGATTATTCAGTGTGGGTGAACCCCCACAAACCTTAGTAATTAATTCTCCTTACAATGATAATTATTATACATTGAACCCTCGAGTGGCAGAGAGATACTTTAGTGATAAACAGTTTGCCACGGCTCCTCAATTAGAACACTTTGAAAAAGTAAAATCTGACTCCACTATTAGAATAGTGGTTCAAGGAGCTTCTTCATCAGCCGGTTTTCCATACCGTAATGCTTCGTTTCCTAAACTTTTAGAACAGAAATTAGAATCTAATTATCCCAATCATAAAATTGAAGTGATCAATACGAGTATAGTTGCTACCAATAGCTATACCTGGTTAGATCTATTTGATGAGGTCATCGATCTTGAGCCGGATTTTGTCTTAATCTATGGAGGACATAACGAATATTATGGAGCTTTAGGAGTAGCTTCTTCGCAATCAAAGGGTAGTAACCCAGCAATAGTAAACCTTTATTTGAAGCTTAAGGATTTCAGAACGGTACAAGTGATCTCTGGTCTCATTTCTAAAATAAACACAAATGTTAACGATGGTCAATCGTCTGATGGTACCTTGATGGCGAAGATGGTCAATGAACCTGAAATAGAATATGGCTCGGAATTATATAAGAATGGATTAGAGCAGTATGCTCATAATATGTCCAGACTTTTTCAAAAGTATAATGATCAAGGAATATCTGTAATCACTTCAAATTTAGTCTCTAACCTAAAAGATTTCTATCCTTTTTCGTCTTCTAACAAACCCGATGGTGCTCAGGCCTTATTTGATAAAGGTGCTCGAGAATTTGACAAAGAGAACATCCAGAGGGCAAAGGAACTGTTCTCTCTATCAAGGGACTATGATCTGCTACGTTTTAGAGCTTCAAGTGATGTAGATTCTATTATTAGAAGTTTATCTAAAGAGTATAACGTAGAATTTTTAGATGTTAAGAGTGTATTTGAATCGAATTCTCCTGAAGGAATTATTGGTGATGATCTCCTCCATGAACATGTCCACCCTAAATTGAAAGGTCAGAGACTACTTGCTGATACTTTTTATAAGTCACTGGTAGGCAAGTTAGAAGGATTGCATATTCTTCCATTGAAGAGTATATCTAATTTTAATTACGCCATTGCCTCGGTTGATTCTGTTTATGCAGATTTATTGATTCAACAGATGATGCCTAATTGGCCTTTTCTTAGAGGCGATAGTACTGAAGCAAATCTTACCGGCAGGTCAGCTAACGTTTTAGCAGGTGCCATTAATTGGTATCAGGTTCTGCTGGATAGCTATTATGAGCAGCTTAATACAGAACCTGCGAAAGCAATTTCAACTGCGAAAGTGTACCTGCAAGATTTTCCGTTTGAAGCTCAAATGCATTCCTTTCTTTTGGATGCCTATTTGGCCAAAGGAGAATTTGATAATGCTAAAGAATTCTTTGAAAAGATGCCTTTAGAATTCAAAAGTGAGAATACGTATAGGTCATTTATTGAATCAAGTATTCGGTTTTCTAAATTTAATCAGGCAGCTGAGTATGCAATAAGACTCAAGTCTGAATATCCTTCTTACCGTCTTTATGACAGACAGATAAACTTTCTAAACTCAATTATTCTCTTTATAGATTCGGAAGTTCAATATTCAATAACAAACAAATCGACTATGCTCAATGCCTTAGAAGCATATATCTTTTTTGAAAAGATTCAAACTGCTGAGGAGATTATAAAATTATGTCCTTCTGAAGTTAGAAAGGATAGTCGTTTTATTTCGCTAGAACGCAGATTAAGACAAATGTAATTTGGTTAAGCTGATAATTAAATGTCATTCAAGTTTTACTACTGACATATCTTTATTAAGTTTCTACTTGATTCTGTTTTATTAAAGCAGAAATTGACCTTAAACAGACTATGGCTAATTCTAAAGAGGTAAAGGCAGTACTCTTGCTTTTGCTTTTAACTTTTTTGGCATGCAGTAATCTTTCTCAGGATAATCAATTTACATTGTTATCTCCTGATGACTCCGGGTTTCTATTTGACAACAGAATTATTGAAACGGATTCCGTTAATGCCTTCTCATTCTTGTATGCATATAATGGTTCTGGCGTAGGTATTGGTGACCTCAATAATGATGGACTTCAGGACATTGTTATGGGAGGTAATATGATTGAGAGTAAGGTGTTTATCAATGATGGTGAAATGCAATTTCATCCTTTGTCCAAGAATTCCGGATTTTTCTCAGATAGATGGGTACATGGAGTTTCCTTAGTGGATATCAACGCTGATGGATTGTTAGATATTTACTTAAGCAATGGAGGCTTGGAGCCTTCAAATACTACCGAAAATCAACTGTTTCTAAACTTAGGAGATCTTACTTTTAAAGAGGTTGGATCCGAATACGGATTAAATATTCAGAGCTTATCAACCCACACTGTCTTCTTTGACTTTGACAAAGACAATGATTTGGATGCTTATGTTTTGAATTATGAGAATAATGTAAATAAGGATCCGAATATTATTAAGCCCAAGTCATTTAAGGGTAATTCCTTGAGCCAAGACAGGCTTTTGGTCAATGAGAATGGTAGGTTTAAGGATGTGTCGAAACAAGCAGGAATTAATCAGGAAGGATATGGTCTTGGAATTCATGTTACTGATTTTAATAACGATGGCTGGTCAGATATTTATGTGAGTAATGATTTCGCCTATGATGACCTACTTTATCTCAATCAGCAAGACGGTACTTTTGAGGAATCCTTAAGTCAATACTTTGAACATACCAGTAATTTTGGAATGGGTATTGACATGGCCGACATTAATAATGATGGTGAAAACGACTTGTATCAAGTGGATATGCTTCCTGAGGACAATCGTAGACAAAAGAAGCTGCTTAGTGGTATGAATTACGACCGACATCAAATGTTGATCTCACGAGGTTACACACCACAGTATATGAGGAACTCTTTGCAATTGAATACAGGGATGCAATCCTTTCAGGAGATCGGGAATGTTGCTGGAGTTAGTAACACGGATTGGAGCTGGAGTCCTTTAATAGCAGACCTTAACAATGATGGCTGGAAAGACCTATACATTACGAATGGCTATGTGAAAGATGTAACAGACGTGGATTTCAGAGATTATATTATTAATGAGACTAGGAAGAGGAATGCCACTTTCGATGAGGGAGTAGTTATTCAAGCCCTTGAAGATCTAAAAGGTGAAAAAACTGCAAATTATAATTTCAGGAATATCGATGGAACAACGTTTGACAATATTACTGAAGAATCCGGTATGCAGATCCCATCATTTTCAACGGGATCAGCCTATGGAGATCTAGATAATGATGGAGATTTGGATTTGGTAGTTAATAATCTAAACGACCCTTCATTTCTTTTCAAGAACAACACCGATGATGAAAATAATTATTTTCAGATAAAGCTAAAGGATGGAGATCTGTCACTTCAAGATATAGGAAGTAAGGTTTCTATTTATTATCAAACACAAACTCAAAGTTCTGAATGGAATCCCTATCGAGGCTTCCAATCTACTTCAGAGCAAATCATTCACTTCGGTCTTGGATCAATCACAGAGATTGATAGTGTGATTATTCATTGGACTGATCAGACCTATACAAAACTTAAAGAAGTTCCGGCTAACACACGAATTACAGTAGATCTAAAAAAGGTTAATAAAGAGGGTATCTTAAGAGACTTTGAAAACCAGAAACTTTTTGAAGATCAGTCGTCAAGTCTTGCATTCAATTACACTCATGAAGAATCGCCATATGTCGATTTTAAAAGTGAAGCACTCATTCCTCATAAGTTATCTACAAATGGGCCTGTTTCAGTTGTGTCAGATATAAATGGAGATGGTTTGGATGATGTTTTTATCGGTAGTGCAATGGGTGAGCCAAATGTCTTGATGATACAAACTCAGAATATTGAAGGTCCAAAATTTATCAAGAAAGAGCTTACTTTTGGTGTTGATTCTGAGGCGACTAGTGCTGCCTTTTTTGACTTTGACAAGGACAATGACCTAGATCTCTATATTGTTAATGGGAGCAATGAGATGGCCTCTGAAAACCCTCTTTATAAAGATATCTTATTAATTAATAATGGGGAAGGTGAGTTCTCAGATGCTTCTGAAAAATTACCAGAGCTATATTATAGTGGGGGCGCAGTAGCACCTTTTGATTTCGATGATGATGGAGATATTGATCTATTTGTAGGAGGGGCACTTCAACCTAAAAATTATCCTCTACCGGGAGTATCACAATTTTTGATAAATGAAGATGGGGTTTTTAAAAACCGGATTCACGAGATATCTACCGAATTGGAGGAAATAGGAATGATAAAGGCAGCTCGATGGGGAGATGTTACTGGAGATGGACAATTAGATTTGGTACTGACCGGGGAGTTTATGCCAATAATGGTTTTTGAAGTAAAAGGTCAAAAACTAGTAAAAAGTCAGACGATCACTGGGTTTGAAGGTTTAGTAGGATGGTGGAATGATATACAACTTATAGATATTGATAATGACGGGGATCAAGATGTGATCGCTGCCAACTTAGGTCTTAATAGTAGATACAAGGCATCTTTGGAATACCCCTTAAATGTATACGCAAGAGATTTTGATTCCAATGGGACTCTTGATGCTATCTTGACTTATTATAATAATGGGAAAGAATATCCAATACCCGATCGTGCCTTGATCACACAGCAAATCCCACCAATAAAGAAGAAATTCACAAGTAATATAAAGTATGCAGAGTCAACGATAGATGAGGTGTTTCCAAAATCAATTTTAGAGAGTGCTTACCAACTCAATGCCACCCATTTTGGCACTTCTATTTTTGAAAATACTGGGGACGGGAAATTCGTTTCAAAAGAATTGCCAAATAATGTTCAGTATTCCCGTGTGAATACAATTCTTACATGGGACATAGATGGAGATGGCCTTAAGGATTTAGTTCTTGGCGGTAATTCTAATGCAACGGATGTTTTTACTGGGAATTATGACGCCCAAACATCACTTATCCTTCGAAATCTTGGAGGGTTTAAATTTGAATCAATTTCAACTTTTGGGACAGGATTCCCAGATAATGGAGTTATCACTGATTTGCAATTATTGAGTGTTGGGAATTCTCAAATGATTTTATCATTGAGGAATAATGAAAATGCCATACTCAGTAAATTGACAAAGATCAATTTAGAGTCTCAAAGTGGACGCTAATTTCTGCCTTTCAAGCTATCTTTAAGCAAAATTTTTCAGATGATTATAGTTACAGGTGCTGCCGGATTTATAGCAAGTGGATTGATCTCTAAACTAAATCAGGAGGGCTTCAATCAAATAGTCGCTGTAGACAGATTCGGAGATCAACAAAAGTCGAAGAACTTAGTAGGCAAGAACATCTTAGCAAAAATTGAGAGATCAGAATTCTTTGAATGGCTAAATCAAAATGCTCAGGAGGTTGAATTTATATTTCACCTAGGCGCTAGAACAGATACAGCTGAATTTGATCTTGAGTTATTGGAAGAATTAAACACTGATTACTCAAAGAAAATTTGGAAGGCCTGCATCAAAAATCAAATTCCTTTGGTCTATGCTTCTTCAGCAGCAACCTATGGAGGTGGAGAGCACGGTTATAACGATGATCACAATGTCATTGACAAATTAGAGCCCCTTAATCCTTATGGTGTTTCTAAGAATGACTTTGATAAGTGGGTAGTTCGGCAAGAAGAACAACCGTTTTTTTGGGCGGGATTGAAATTTTTCAATGTTTACGGTCCGAATGAATACCATAAAGGTAGAATGGCGTCAGTCATACTGCACGCATTTAATCAGATAAAGACCTCTGGAAAAATGAAACTCTTTAGGTCACACAATAAAGATTTCAAAGACGGAGAACAAATGAGAGATTTTGTTTATGTCAAAGATGTGGTTGAGGTATGTTATTTCTTAATGCATCACAGAAAGAATTCTGCGATTTATAATTTGGGAAGTGGTAAAGCGAGGACCTTCCTGGATCTAGTAAAAAGTACTTTCAAAGCCATGGAGGTCAAGGAAGATATTTCATTCATTGATACCCCTGAAGATATTAGAGACAAATATCAATATTTTACTGAAGCGAATATGTCTAAGCTTTTAGAGATAGGATATGACAAAGGCTTCATTAGTTTAGAGAAAGGGGTTGATGATTATGTCAAAAACTATCTATCAGAAACTAACTATATGTAATTAAATGAATCAGATTCGAGAACTTCTTCAATTCATGGCAGCCAAAAAAAGATTCTGGCTAGCGCCTATTATTATTGCCTTATTACTACTGGGGTTACTTATTGTTTTCGTTGAAGGTTCAGCAGTGGCACCGTTCATTTATAGTATGTTTTAGTGTGAAACTATGTATGTATTAGGTGTTTCTGCTCTTTATCATGATTCCGCAGCTTGTATCATACATGATGGTGAGATATTAGCTGCTGCTCAAGAAGAGAGATTTACCAGGATAAAACATGATTCCAGTTTTCCTTCAAATGCAATTAAGTTCTGCTTAGAATTTGCTCAAATCAAACTTGAACAAGTAGATCATATAGCCTTTTACGAAAAACCGTTACTGAAATTTGAACGAGTTTTAGAAAACTTCTTACATATATCCCCTAGAGGGGTACTTAGTTTCGTGAAGCATATGCCTTCCTGGGTTAAACAGAAGGTATTTTTTCGCAAATACCTAAATGATCAATTGAGGGCTTTAAATTTGGGTAGCCCTCAGGGCATAAGTGTACAGTTTGTAGAACACCATTTATCTCACGCTGCCTGGGCATATTATACTTCGCCATATAAGTCGGCCGCTATTCTTACTATCGATGGGGTTGGGGAATGGACTACAACCGCAATTTATCAGGCGAGAAATCAGGAAATTACCCTCTTAGCAGAGCAACATTATCCTCATTCTTTAGGGCTATTTTATTCATCTTTCACTCAGTTTTTAGGATTTAAAGTAAATGATGGAGAATATAAAATGATGGGGCTTGCTCCGTATGGGAGTAGAGATTCATTAAGTTATGTAGAAGCTAAAAATGCTATCGAGAATGAGTTAGTCAAATTATATGATGATGGTTCCATAGAGCTCAACTTAAAATACTTTCAGTTCTTACGGGGAAAACAGATGATAAATCCTGAAAAGTGGGAGACACTTTTTGCTTTAGCTCCTCGTAGCGAGGAGATTGAATTGGCCAACATACATTGTGATATAGCCTTGGCTGCACAAGATTTTACTGAAAAAGTATTAATCAAAACAATAGCCCATATTAAGGAGATTACAGGAGAAGAGAGTATCTGCCTTTCAGGAGGGGTGGCATATAATTGTGTTGCCAATGGTAAGCTGATTAAAAGAAAGATGTTCGAAAATGTATTTATTCCTCCTTCTGTAGGAGATGCTGGTTCAGCTGTAGGCGCAGCATTATTTACCTATTTTGCCTTGAATCCAGATGAGAATAAGAAAGAAAAGGAGCTAAAAAATAAGATATCATTTCTAGGGCCAGAATATTCTTCAATTCAGATCAGAAATTTACTTAGGTCATCATCAATGAATTTTAAGAATTGTGAAAATGATTCAATTATTGAGGAAACTGCTTCTGCTTTAGAGTCGGGGAAAATTGTAGGTTGGTTTCAAGGTAGGATGGAGTTTGGAGCTCGAGCTTTAGGAGCACGTTCCATATTGGCTAATCCTTTGATCGAGGATGTCCAAAAACAGATAAACTTAAAAATTAAGTTTAGAGAGTCTTTTAGACCCTTTGCAGTTGTTTTGTTAGAAGAAGATCTTCAAGAGTATTTTGAACTAAAACAGCATTCTCCATACATGGCTATTGTTACTCACATATTAGATGAGTATAGAAATAAGTTACCTCTTGATTTTGACCAAATGGGTATCAGCCAGAAGAGTAATTTCGTCAATTCTAAATTTCCAGGAATAACACATGTAGACTATTCAAGTCGAATTCAAACAGTAGATGAGATTACAAACCCAAAGCTTTTTCTGTTATTAAGGAACTTTAAAGAGAGAACAGGACATTCACTATTGATAAATACTAGTTTTAATTTAAATAAGGAGCCTATCGTTTGTACTCCAGAAGATGCAGTGCAGTGCTTTAAAAAAACAAATATGGATGCTATGGCGCTTGGAAACAGTTGGATAGAAAAAAAGGAATAGATTCAATGAGTGAGCAGAAAATAAAAGTTGAAAATCCTCAGGGAGTAGTTTTGGCCATGGTTGCTGGTCTTCTTTTGATCAGGTTTGTTTTTGATCTGGAGAATTTGGTTTTTGATTATACGATACTTGGAATAAGTGTCCTATCGGCACTCTTTAAGAGTTTAGCCGAGTTAATTGCCATTATTTGGCTATCAACAGGTAAGGTCTTAGGTAAAATTAATGGTGCAATTCTTCTAACCATAATTTATTTTCTAGTACTCACTCCAATTGCTCTTTTAAAAAAAGCAGTATCACCACATGCAACTTTTCGATCTTCAGATGTTAAATCAAAATTTCAGGTAAGAAAACATTTATACTCTTCTGATGACTTGAAATTACCTTGGTGACATTGGAGGGAGCTTATTTCATTCTCTTAAATTCCTTTATATTTGCAGCCAATTTGAATGTCAATGGTTTACGTCAGTAGGAAAGAACACTTTAACGCAGCGCATAAGCTATATAATCCGAACTGGAGCGAAGAGAAAAATATAGAAGTTTTTGGACCATGCGCCAATGTCAACTGGCATGGGCATAATTTCGAGTTGATCACCACTGTAAAGGGGATCCCTGATTCTGAAACAGGGTTTGTAGTTGATCTAAAGCAACTTTCTTCGCTGATCAGAGAAGAGGTTATTGACAAAGTCGATCATAAAAACCTCAATTTGGATGTAGATTTCATGAAAGGGAAAATGGCTAGCTGTGAGATCTTGGTGATGGAATTCTGGAAGATCTTGGCCCCTAAAGTAAAAGAGATCACCAATGATGGCGACCTCTATTCTTTAAAACTTTATGAAACTCCTAGAAACTTTGTAGAATACTTCGGTTAAACGAAGTCACTCTTAAATGGCCGATTTCTCTAAGCCACCTTTAATTTCTTGAATTTAGACTTCTCGAATTTCTCTTTTGCATAATCTTTATCAATGATCAATTCTTTGGTCTCGCTATCAGAAGGTAATTCGAACATCGCATCTGTCATGATAGCCTCACAGATGGATCTTAAACCTCTAGCTCCTAATTTGAACTCCATTGCCTTTTCAACAATATAATCTAAAGCATCAGGTTCGAATTCTAGGCCTTTCTCTTCCATATCGAACAGTTTAGTGTACTGTTTGATCAGAGCATTTTTAGGAGTAGTTAATATGTTTTTAAGAATCTCTGGATTCAACGGATTCAAATGTGTGACGATAGGTAGTCTACCGATCAATTCAGGGATCAACCCGAAATTTTTAAGATCCTGAGCATTGATGTATTGATGCAGGTTGTCTTTGTCTACAACTGTGTCTTCTTGAGAAACTGTAAAACCTAGTGGTTGAGTGTTCAGACGGTTCGCTATATGTCTGGCGATTCC
>Ga0209653_1001883_pt1 | contig 16118 bp, 20 predicted proteins | sample SaaInl6LU_22_DNA_FD_184644 | JGI IMG/M metagenome (GOLD analysis project Ga0209653, IMG submission 184644) | Marine microbial communities from expanding oxygen minimum zones in the Saanich Inlet - ESP_116LU_22_DNA (SPAdes) (version 2) | ecosystem: Environmental > Aquatic > Marine > Intertidal...
ACATACGATAAGGTTCAGCAACACCCTTTGTAATAAGATCATCGATCATAACACCTATGTATGCTTGTGACCTATCCAACGTAAATGGTTTTTTATTTTTACTTTGAAGAGCAGCGTTAATACCGGCAATTAAACCTTGAGCTGCAGCTTCTTCATAACCAGTCGTTCCATTGATTTGACCGGCTAAAAATAAAGATTTAATTTTTTTTAATTCTAATGTGGCATTGAGCTCTCTTGGGTCAACGTAATCGTACTCGATAGCATAACCTGGTCTAATCATCTTAACATCAGATAAGCCATTGATTTTAAATAATAATTCTTCTTGTGCATCAGCTGGTAAAGACGTAGAAATACCATTTGGGTAAATTGTATGATCATCTAATCCTTCTGGTTCTAAGAAAATTTGATGTCTTGATTTATCTTTAAATTTTACAATTTTGTCTTCAATAGATGGACAATATCTAGGGCCAACACTTTTAATATTTCCGCTGTACATAGCTGAACGTTTTAAATTTTTTTCTATAATTTTATGAACTTCATCATTTGTATAAGTCATAAAACATGAGACCTGATCAGCATTAATTTTTTTTGTATCTACTGAAAAAAAATAAGGATCATCATCTGCTTTTTGTTCCTCTAAAATTTTGAAATTAATTGTACGCCCATCTAATCTGGGAGGCGTTCCAGTTTTTAACCTTGATAAATTTAAATTAAATTTTTGTAACTGTTCACTTAAACCTTTTGTTGGATCTTCTCCATGCCTGCCACCTGGTTTCATCTCATCACCAATATGAATAACTCCGTTTAAAAAAGTTCCTGTTGTTAAAACAATTTTTTTTGCTCTTAATTCTTTTCCAGACTTTAAAATCACTCCAATAATTTCATTTCCATGAAAGAGAAACTGAGTTACAGGGTCATAAAAAATACTTAAATTACAATGACTTATTAAACACTCTTTCATGTATTTTTTATATAATTTACGATCTGACTGAGTTCTAGGACCTCTAACAGCTGGTCCTCTACTACGATTTAATAATCTAAATTGAATACCAGATGCGTCTGCAACTTTTGGCATGACACCATCGAATGCATCTATTTCTCTTACAAGATGTCCTTTACCCAATCCGCCAATAGCTGGGTTACAAGACATTTCACCAATCGAATTTTCATTTGTTGTAACTAAAGCAGTATTAACTTTCATACGTGCAGCAGCAGCAGCAGCTTCACAGCCAGCATGTCCAGCCCCAATTACAACAACGTCAAAATTTTCCATTGCCGGAATCTATTACCGAGAGATTATTTTACAAGGGTGATTCGACTATTTTCCGATACAAAAATCTTGAAATATTTTACCTAATATTTCTTCAACACCAATAAAGCCAACGATATGACCGAGGTTATTAGAGGCTAATCTTAACTCTTCTGCAGCTTTTTCTATTTCATCTGATTTAGAAATTTTAAGATAATCATGAAGTCTATTTGAACATTTATTTAGTAACGCCCTGTGCCTTGCTCTTGATATTAAAGTTGTTGATTGTGCAGTATCTAATTCTGATACTATTTTTTTTAGTCTAGAGTTTAATTTGGGTACTCCCGTTTTATCTTTAATTGAAACTTCTAATAAATCTTTAAATTTATAATTTTTTAATTCTTTAATAATTTTTTTAGCATTAAAAGTTTTTTTATCTTTTTTATTAAGAACAATTAAAGTCTTTTCTGAAATCAATTTTTGGATGTTTTTTTGCAGTTTTTTCTCCGTTCCGTCTAATATCAATATATCTAAATTGGCCTCATTACTGGCATTTAGAGCCAATTCTACACCAGTTTTTTCAATTTTATTCTTTGCGTTTCTGATACCTGCAGTATCAGTCAAAATTACAGGATAATTATTAATGTGATATTTAACTTCAATAATATCTCTTGTTGTACCTTTAATACTAGAAACAATGGCGGCTTGTCTTTTAACAAGCAAATTTAGGAAGCTAGATTTACCTGCATTTGGAGGTCCTATAATTGCTATTTTAAAACCATCTCTAATAATTTCCCCCATGGTTTCATCCAACATCTCGTCAATATCAGAAACAATAGCTTTAATTTTTTTCTCATTATCTTTTAAAATTTCTTCTGGTAAATCCTCTTCCGAAAAATCAATTGATGCCTCAGTTTTACTCAAAACATCAAGGATAGTTTCTCTCCATTCTAAAAATTTAGGACTACTATTTTTTAGCCTTAAGGCTTGTACTCGTTGAGCTTCAGTTTCAGCTTGTAATAAATCAGCAATTGATTCTGCTTCATAAAGATTTATTCTATTATTTTGATAGGCTGTTTTAGTGAATTCTCCAGGTTCTGCTAACCTGCAATCATTTCTTTCACCCAAATCTTCTAATAATTTATTAATAACAGCTTTACTACCATGGGTATGAAGTTCTATTAAATGATCACCCGTATAACTTTGACCTTCTGGATACCAAATTAGAATTCCTTCATCTATTAAATTTCCTTGTTGATCATAAAAAGATTTTAATAATGCTGATCTTGGTTGATCAATCACAGTTCTTGTAATTTGATTTGCAATTTGTAATGCACCTTCGCCTGAAACACGTATCACTGCAATTCCAGAAATGCCTGGTGGGGTTGATAAAGCAAAGAAATTCATGATAAAAATATATCAAATATGAAGTTAAAAGGAACTGAACTACAAATTAAAGTTTGGAAGTACTTAATGAAAATACCAAAAGGTAAAACTAAAACGTATTTGGAAGTAGCAAGAGCTGTCGGTAAACCAAAGGCGGTTAGGGCAGTCGCAAATGCTATAGGCAAAAATCCTTTTCCAATAAAAATACCATGCCACAGGGTCATAAGATCTGATGGTAAATTAGGCGGATACTCAGGTCCCGGAGGTATTAAAACAAAGAAAAAACTTTTAGCTTCAGAGAGATAATCCCTGATCTGCAAATTTTATAATTTCATTTTTAATATTTGGAAATTTATCTAATTGTCTAAATCCTTTTTTTCTTAAATCAGAAAATTGATTATTCTTAAGTTTAAAAATTTTTCTTATCAAATCTATTGATGAAGCAAATAAAAAATTATTTACTCTAGTTTGTCTCTCAAACTCTTCTAGTAAAGAAAAATCCCCATAGTCATATCCATACTTTTTTTTACTTTTAAAAATTTCGTATAATTTTTTTATATCTCGAACAGTCATGTTCCATCCTTGACCAGCTATAGGATGTATACGATGGTTTGCATCTCCAATAATAATTTTTTTTGTTTCTATGTTCCGAATCAAAAAATTAAACTTAAGTGAAAAATTTTCAATTTTTGAATTTAATTTAATTTTTTTATAAATAGAAAAATTAGTATTTAAGTAACTTTCTAAATTTTTTTTATCTTTTAATATTTTTGATAAGTCGGAATTTTTACTTATTGACCATACAACTGAAGTTTGATTTTGAGAAACCGGTAAGAAGGCTAGGGGGCCCTCTTGTAAAAAAAATTGTCTTGAACAATTATTTAACAATTTTTCATGTTTGATTATAAACGTATAAGCATCTTCTTGATAATCCCAATTTATATTTTTTTGCTTAAAATTTTTATTAATTGTATCAATCGTTAATGCATATGGTTTTGGGTTATAAACCTTTTTAATTTTTAATTTCTTAATCTCTTTATCCAATTCTTTTGAAAGCTTATCTTTTAAAATGATATAGCTTAAAGGTACTTTTTTAGTTTTATTATAAAAAATACTATCAGGATCTAAATGGTCTTTACTATTTTCATAAAGTTTTATTGAATAAATTGAATTAGCAATTTTATCTAAATCATGAATATTGAGTTGTTTTAAAAAATTATAACTATCATGGGAAATAGATATGGATGCGATAGATTGTTGTGTTTTTAAATTTTTTTTCCCAACGAGCTCTACACCATAACCTAATCTAAATAAGGCAATAGCAGTAAGCTTACCTGTTAAACCATCACCAATTATGCCAACTTGTTGAGTATTTTTTTTATCCATTTTTTATCAATCTTATAAAAAATGTTAGAAAGTAACAAAGGTTGATTCGTTAAAAAACAAATATGCTACAAAAAATACTTAGTTTTTTAAAATTAAGATTAATAGAAACATTAGGGTTAACCATCCTAATTTTCTCAATATTCTATCTCTTTTCAATATCTACTTATTCACCAGAAAACGCCACACTTGTTACTCCTGGGAAAACAGAAGAGAATATTTTTTTAAATTATAGTTTTTATATTTCAGATTTTCTCATGCAAGCATTTGGCTTGTCATGCTTTCTTTTATTTATTAATTTTTTTGTTTGGAGCTGGTTAGTTATTATTAAAAAAAAAATATCGAATATTAGTTTTAAGCTTTTATTTATTGTCATTTATTTATGCCTTTTAACTCTTGGAATAAAAATTTTATACGACCAAAGTTTCTGGCTTCCCGATAATGGTCATGGTGGTTTTCTTGGAGGCTATTTAATTAGTTATATTCCACTTGAACTATACGAGTTTAATTCAATTATTGGATACATAACTATAAGCCTTGGGTTAATCTTTTTTATTATCAGCCTAGGTCTTAAACTTGCTGAATGGATTTTAGTATTTAAAAATTTTGGAAAAATAATTGCTTCTCCGATTAAATTTTTGAAATTAATTTTTAAAACAGCAGGCTCTATAGATCGGTCAGACCCAATAGAACAGGTAGAGGAAGAATTGGTTCCAGCTATTAATAAAAGTTACAAACCAAAGCCGATGGAGACTCAGGCATCTCTTCCTTTAAATAATACCCCTAATGTATCTTTTAAAGTTGGGCAATTTAAATTACCTCCAACAGATTTTTTAAATACTTCAAAAATTAATAAAAATTTAGATACACTTACAAATGATCACAAAGAGCTATCAAAATTCTTAGAAAATACGCTGTTAGACTTTGGTATTATGGGTAAAATAAAAAAAGTAAGCCCAGGTCCTGTTGTAACTTTATATGAGTTTGAACCAGCTGCAGGAATTAAAACTTCTAAGATTGTAAATTTAACTGATGATATTGCTAGGAGCACTAGTTCAATTTCAACAAGGATTGCTCCTGTACCTGGAAAAAATACAATAGGTATAGAAATACCCAATAAAGAAATTGACCCTGTTAATTATCGACAAATTATAGAAAGCAAGGAATTTGCTAATCCTAATATTCAAATACCCATAACGCTTGGTAAAACAATTGCAGGATATCCTATAGTTGGTGATTTAGTTAGCATGCCCCACCTACTAATTGCAGGTACAACAGGATCTGGAAAGTCAGTTTGTATCAATACTCTAATTTTGTCTGTTCTTTACAAACATACGCCAGAAACTTGTAAGTTAATTTTAATTGATCCTAAAATGTTAGAACTTTCTGTCTATCAAGGAATTCCTCACTTGCTATCGCCTGTAATCACAGAACCTAAAAAAGCTACATCTGCTTTAAAGTGGACTGTGAAAGAAATGGAAACAAGATATCGTAAAATGACAGAAGAGGGTGTTAGAAACATTTCTGGTTATAACGAAAAAATGAAAAAAGACGGAAAAAAAGTCATGCCATACATAATTGTTGTTGTCGACGAGATGGCTGATTTAATGATGGTCTCGGGTAAACAAGTTGAAAACTATATTCAGCGTTTAGCACAAATGGCACGAGCAGCTGGTGTTCACATTATTATGGCTACTCAAAGACCGAGTGTAGACGTTATTACCGGAACAATTAAAGCCAACTTTCCTACGAGGATATCATTTCAAGTCACGTCAAAAATTGATAGCAGAACTATTTTAGGAGAGCAGGGAGCTGAACAACTATTGGGTAAAGGTGATATGTTGTTTATGTCTTCAGCTAGTCGAATGATACGTATTCATGGACCTTTTTTATCTGATCAAGAGATAGAAAAAGTAAGCACCTTTTTAAGATCACAAGGCTCCCCAACATACATTGATGACATCACAAAAATTGAGGAAAATGATAATTCATCAGATTCTGCAACTGGAGTAGGCGATAAGGACCCATTATTTGATGAGGCAGTATCTTTAATCAAATCGGAAGGTAAAGCTTCAACTAGTTTTTTACAAAGAAAGCTTCAAATTGGTTATAATCGAGCTGCAAGAATAATAGACCAAATGGAAGATGCAAAAATCATTAGCCCCGCTAATCATACTGGTAAACGTGAAATTTACCCTTAATGCGAATAATATTTTTTTTATTTTTTTTTATTTATCCTGGTACTTTGTTTGCAAACGTTACACTTGAAATAGAAAAAAAACTCAAAAGCATTAATACTGTAATTTTTGATTTTGTTCAAAAAACAAGCGGTATTCAGGAAAAAGGTAAGTGTTATTTATCGTTTCCTGGACAATTAAGGTGCATTTATGAGAGTGATGAAGGAAAAGAAGTATTAGTACAAAGTAACAATTTATATTTAATAAAACACAAATTCAAAAGATCCTACAGATATCCAATCAGTAATTCAGCATTTAATATTATTTTAAATAAAAATAAAATTTTAGAAAATTTAACAAAAACAAATAACAAAAAAGTCCAAGAAATTAATGACAATTTTTTTTATGAGATTGAGACTGATGAAGGAATTTATACTAAAATCTTTTTTGATAAAAATTCAAAGATGCTAACTGGATGGGAAACAGCGAGTTATAACCAAGAAAAGGTAATTTTTAACATTCTAAACCCTGTTATTAATCAAAAGTTTGAAGAAAAATTCATCTTACCCAATTACAATAATTTCTAAATTTTAACTTTCTCTTTTTTATAAATATTCATTCCTCTTGCTAAATAATTTCTAAGAGCATGAGGATGGTCAAGAGTACAGGTGTGAACCCAAATTCTTTTTGGATTGTGCGCCCAACCCATCCTCAAAGCATGAGTTAAAAGAAAACCACCTAATTTTTTTCCAAAATATTCTTTAAAAATACCAAAATAAGTAATTTCAATCTCTTTTTTTTCTTCATGATTTAAATATTCATAATAACCAGCTATATCCTCCCCAACTTTAGCAATAAAAAACTTCAGTTTTTTTTGATTAAGATATGCCTTCCAATCATCTAAGGACCAAGCTAATCTGTCTTTCCAAGAATAGTTTTCTCCAATTTTCTGATATAAAAATTTACAAAATTGCGGGTCGCTTTTGTCATTTTCTTCAATAACAAGTCCTGCAATTCCACACTCTTTTGGACTAATCTCTTCTTTAGAAGTTGTCTCCAAAAAATACCTTTGGATAGTTGACATCTCTAATTTTTACGAAGACCTCTAAGACCAAGCGGTTCGCCACCCATTACATGATAATGAAAATGGGGTACCTCTTGACTTCCATCGGTTCCAGTATTCGCAATAAGCCTAAAGCCGCTACCACCTTCAGATAATGAAACTTTTGTAATTTTGCATACTTCAGCAACAGCTTGCATTAAGGAGGCTATTTCATCTTTAGATGCCTTTCTCGAAAAATCATCAACATCAGTATAAGAACCTTTGGGAATTACTAACACATGAACTTTTGATTGCGGATTAATATCATTAAAAGCTAATGAGTGTTCATTTTCATAAACTTTATTGCAAGGAATTTCTCCTCTTAAAATTTTTGCAAAAATATTATCCTGATCGTAACTCATTATTTTTTTCGATTTGCTTTTTCAGCTAAGCCTGAGATGCCCTCTCTTTTTTTTAATTCATTCATCACGTCTTCAACTTTGACATCGTTTGCCTCAAGCAATACTAATAAATGATAAATAACATCGGCAGTCTCATGTACTTGGTTAGATCCCTGGTTTAAGGCATCTATAAGCTCTTTGATTTCTTCCATGACTTTTTCACGACACAAATTTTTATCATCAAGCAATTTCTTTGTATAAGATTCATGAGAAGAAGAGTTTTTACGTTCTCTAATCGTATTAATTAAACCTTCTAAGACTTCGAACATATTATAATCTTACAGGAACATTTTCTTTTTTTAAATACTCTTTTGCCTCAGAAATTGAGTATTCCCCAAAATGAAAAATTGATGCTGCCAAAACAGCACTGGCACCACCTTGAACAATACCATCTTTTAAATGCTCTAAGTTACCTACTCCACCTGATGCAATTACTGGAATACTTAAATTATTAGATATTTTTTTCGTTAACTCTATATCGTATCCTTCTTTAGTGCCGTCCCTATCCATGGAAGTTAAAAGTATTTCACCGGCACCATTTTTTTCAGCTAGTTTTGCAAATTCAACTGCATCAAATTCTGTAGCCTCTCTTCCGCCATGAGTAAAAACAGTCCAAGTATTATTGCTTGTTTTTTTTGCATCTATAGCAACAACAATACATTGTGATCCAAATTTATTTGAGCTCTCTTTAATTAAATTAGGGTTTTGTATTGCCGCTGTGTTTATTGAAACCTTATCTGCACCGGCAAGAAGAAGTTTCCTAATATCTTGAATTGATCTTACCCCACCGCCGACGGTCAATGGAACAAAACAACATTCAGCAGTTTTTTGCACAGTATCAAAGAGAATATCACGCTTATCACTTGATGCCGTAATATCTAAAAAACAAATTTCATCAGCGCCACCTTGATTATAAATAGAAGCCTGTTCAACAGGATCGCCCGCATCAATTAAATCTACAAAATTAATTCCCTTAACAACCCTTCCTTCTTTAACATCTAAACAAGGTATTATTCTATTTTTAAGCACTCAAATTTACCAATTCATTTAATTTAATATGACCATCATAAATGGCTTTCCCAACCACAACTCCATAAATTTTTTTTTGATTTTTTATTGTTTGAATATCCTCAATACTCGATACTCCTCCTGATGCTATAACTGGTATATTAGAACTTTCTGCCATTTTAAGGGTATCCTCAAGGTTAATACCTTCTTTCATTCCATCTTTGTTAATGTCAGTAAAAATTATACTCTTTAAAGGTAAGTTTTTAATTTGTCTCAAAAACTCAAAACATAAAATCTGAGTTTGATCTTTCCAGCCTTTTAAAGCGATCATTTGATTTCTTACATCAAGACCAACCGAAATTTTATTTTTATATTTCTCAGATACTTCAATTAATAAATCAGGTTCATTAACGGCCGCCGTTCCTAAGACTGCATTTTCAACACCAAGATCAATCACTTCTTTAATTGTATCTTTGGTGCGTAAACCACCCCCAACTTGAACTCGTAAGTTGGTATTTTGAACAATTTTTTTGATAGTTTGTAAGTTAGACTTTTCTTTATCTATTGTTCTATCAAGATCAACAATATGTAAAAACTTAAAGCCTTTATCCTCAAATAATTTTGCCTGTTCCAGTGGTGATTTTTCATAAACGGTTTGTTGAGCAAAATCACCTTTCGTTAAACGTACACATTTTCCATCTTGAAGATCTATAGCAGGGTAGACAATCATTTTAATTTAACAAAATTTTCTAATATTTTTATACCATTTAACTGGCTTTTTTCTGGATGAAATTGAGTTCCAAAAATATTTTCCTTTTCAACTGCTGATACAAATTTAATTGAATAGTCAGTTGTAGCAGATACACAATCTTTGTTTTCTACATCAAAAGCAAAACTATGAACAAAATAAAAATGACTTTCATTCTCAATACCAGACAGTAATCTTGATGATTGATTAATGTTAATATTGTTCCAACCCATATGAGGTAGTTTTAAGTTTTCATTGTTTAGATTAATTTTTTTAACCTTGCCTTTGATCCAATCAAATCCCTTGCTGCCTCCATCTTCTTCACCATAAGTAGAAAATAATTGCATGCCAACGCAAATACCTAAAATTGGCCTCTGTTTTTCTAAAACAAAATTAAATAATTCATCTAGAATTCCATCAATTGATAAAAGTGATTGATAACACTGTTTAAAAGACCCTTGGCCAGGAAGAACGATTTTATCAAAATTTTTTAAATTTTTTGCTGAGTTTATAATTTCAACATTTGATTTACTCGAAACATTATTTGAAGCAAGCTCTACAGCCTTTGAGACCGACTTTAAGTTGCCAGACTCATAATCAATTATGGCAATCTTCATTAAAAGTTAAATGGTACCTTTTGTAGAGGGTATAATATCCTGAATTCTAGAATCAATTTGTACAGCATCACGCAACGCTCTAGCTAATCCCTTGTAACAAGATTCAATAATGTGATGTGAATTTTCACCATAAATATTTTCAACATGAAGTGTTATGCCGGCACTTTGTGCAAAGGCGTGGTACCACTCCTTAAATAATTCTGTATCCATCTCACCTAATTTTTCCACTGCAAGTTTCACATTCCAAACTAAATAGGGGCGATTGGATAAATCTAAAGAAACTCGACTGAGTGTTTCATCCATAGGTATGGTAGCACTAGCATATCTTTTTATTCCTTTTTTATCACCTAGCGCTTCCTTCAAAGCTTCGCCTAAAGCAATTCCACTGTCTTCAGTGGTGTGGTGTAAGTCTATATGAAGATCCCCTTTTGCTTCTAAAGAAATATCTATTAGAGAATGTTTAGCGATTTGCTCAAGCATATGATCAAGAAAGCCAATGCCAGTTTTGATACTTGATTTACCAGTACCGTCTAAATTAACCTCAACACTTATGGATGTTTCTTTAGTTTTTCTATTAATTGAAGCTTTTCTCATTATTAGTTAAAATATTTACATCATCAGGAATTAAATTAATACCTTGAAGATAATAGAATAATAACCACATACTATAAAAATGAAGCAAAATAAAGACTCTCTCGATTGGCATGGCACAACGATTGTGCTTGTAAGAAAGGACAATGATGTTGTTGTTGCCGGTGATGGACAGGTTAGTATTGGAAACACTGTAATAAAAAGTACGGCAAAAAAAGTTAGAAAAATTGAAAAAAGAAATGTCATTGCTGGCTTTGCAGGATCTACTGCGGATGCCTTTACACTTTTTGAAAGATTAGAAGCAAAGCTTGAAAAGCATGGAGGACAACTCACTAGAGCTGCTGTTGAGTTAGCCAAAGACTGGAGATCAGATAAATATTTAAGAAGATTAGAAGCGCTCATGGCTGTAGCAGATAAAGAGAGCAGTTTTATTATTAGCGGTAATGGTGATGTCCTTGAGCCTGAGCAAGGTATTATTGCAATAGGATCTGGAGGAAACTATGCTTTAGCTGCTGCTAGAGCAATGATAGATGACCCAAAAAAAACTGCTGAAGAAATAGCAAAGAAATCAATAGAGATTGCAGCTGATATTTGTGTATTTACAAATCATAACATCACAATTGAAAAGCTTTAATGGAAGAAAATCAAAAAATTGTATCTTACTCCCCAAGAGAAATTGTATCTGAATTAGATCGTTTTGTGATTGGTCAGACGGAAGCTAAAAGAGCTGTGGCTATTGCATTAAGAAATAGGTGGAGAAGGCAAGAATTACCTGATGATATAAAAGAAGAGGTATTGCCTAAAAACATTTTGATGATTGGCCCTACGGGTGTTGGAAAAACAGAAATATCTAGAAGACTTTCAAAATTAGCTGAGGCCCCATTTATTAAAGTTGAGGCAACAAAATTTACAGAAGTTGGGTACGTTGGAAAAGATGTTGAACAGATTATCAGGGACCTGATCGAAATCTCAATATCGCTTGTTAAAGAAAGAAAAAGAAAAGAAGTTTTAGCAAAAGCTCAGTTATCAGCTGAGGAGCGAGTTTTAGAAGTACTTGTCGGTAAAAATGCAAGTAGTGCAACTAAAGAAAGTTACAGGAAGAGATTAAGAGCTGGTGATTTAGACAATAATGAAATTGAAATTTCCGTACAAGATAATCCACAAATGCCATCATTTGAAATACCAGGAATGCAAGGCAATGTTGGGATGGTGAGTATTGGAGATATTTTTGGCAAAGGTTTACAAAAAAAGAAAAAGAAAAAAATGGCCATTAAAGAGTCTTATGAATACTTAATTGAAGAAGAGTCCGATAAATTAATGGATAATGATCAAATTCTCAAAGAAGCTAAGTTTGCTGCTGAAAATAATGGAATAGTCTTTTTAGATGAGATCGACAAAGTATCTGTGCGATCTGATGGACGAAGCGGAGGAGATGTATCAAGAGAGGGTGTTCAAAGAGATTTGTTGCCCCTAATTGAAGGAACAACAGTAAACACAAAACACGGGCCCATTAAAACAGATCACATTTTATTTATTGCCTCAGGAGCTTTTCAATTAGCAAAGCCATCAGATTTATTACCTGAGTTACAAGGAAGATTACCCATAAGAGTTGAGTTAAATCCTCTAACCAAAGAAGATTTTATTAAAATATTAAAGGAGCCTGATAATAGTCTTATCAAACAATACACGGCTTTGCTTGGCACTGAAAAAGTTACTCTTGAATTTAATGATGACGCGATTGAAGCAATTGCTGAAATTTCAACACATATTAACTCAACCATAGAAAATATTGGTGCAAGACGATTACATACAATATTGGAAAAAATATTAGATGACATTAGTTTTAACGCTCCCGATCGTGAAGGAGAAATAGTTAAAATTGACAAAGCTTATGTAGACAAGCACTTAGGCGATATCATCAAAGAAAAAGATCTTTCTAAGTTTATTTTATAGATTTCAGTAAAACAATTATTGAACCAGATCCACCAAGTTTCAAAGGGCTTTCTTCAATTTTAATCAAGTAATTTGAAAAATTTTTTTCAATATACTCAGGTACAGCATATCTCAATAAGCTCAAATCTTTTGATGCATAAGGATCTTGATCTTTATTAGAATGCAATCCTTTTCCAGTTATAAATAAAATTCTTCTTAAACCTTTATCAATAGCCTCATTTATCGTAGCTGATACGGTTTCTAAAGCTTCATGCATTTTAAAACCGTGCAAATCTTTTCTAATATCAAAATAAGATTGGTTTTTAATTTCTGTATTTACAGGGTTAAGATGAGCATCTTTATCTTCAACACTATTAATGTTTTCGATAAAAGAATTCCAGTCTTTTAGATCTTGTTCAGTGGGCTTAGTGTTTGGTTTCTTCTTCACTTGATAACTCAGTTAAATACCAAGTTGGATCACTGCTTTTTAAATCTTTTTCAAAAACCCAAACATCAGTGACTAATTTTATTTTCTCTGGATCACCATCAATGGTTTCACCCTTATCATTCTTAAGACAGTTAATGATTTCACTCACAAACTTTGTCTTTACTTTATAGAATGTATCAGTGTTTTGAATGTCTAAAATTTTACTTTCTTTTATTCCTATAAAAGTCATTAAAGATTTAATTTTTTTATTTTCACGTTCTTTGATTACATCATCAAAATTTTTGAATAAATCTTTGGTTAACAGTGGTTTCAAAGTTTTGCGATCACCGTTGGCAAAAGCGTTAATAATCATTTCATAAGCAGCCTCGGCTCCTTTTATAAATACCTTCTCATCAAATTTTCCAGTTTCTTCTTGTTTATTAATTTCTTGTGAAACTGGCTTGTTAAATTCTTCATTTACCTGAGTAAATCTTGCTTTCATTGGCATGTTATCCGCACCTTTACCAAGAGTTCCTCTTAATCTTAGCAGGATAAAACCAGCCATAATCGCTAATAATATAATATCTATGTATCCGAAATTTTCGCTCATTCTTGTATTTTCCTAAAAAGTAATTATTTCAACATTAAATGCAATTTACAATACTATTTTTAATATTTATTCCGCTAATCGAAATATACTTTATGATTAAGATAGGTGCGGTTATAGGCGCTTTCAATACCATACTTGCAACTTTATTAACGGCGGTAGCAGGACTTTATTTTGTAAAATTACAGGGAATTTCAACATTGTATTCAGCTTTAAATAGCATGAGAAATGAAAAAACTCCTTTTAAGGAAATACTAAGTGGTTTTTGTTTAGGAGTTGCCGCAATTTTTTTGATTATTCCAGGCTTTGTTACGGATACTCTGGGTATTCTCTTATTAATACCATTTACTAGAGATTTAATTTTAAAATTTTTCATAAATGAAAAAAATATCAAAAATAGTCAAAACCAGAACTATGATACAATAGAAGTTCAAGCAGAGGAGATTGATGAGCGAGATCGATACAAATAATAAAAAATTTGAGATTGTTGCGAAATATATAAAAGATATTTCGTTTGAAATTCCAACCCCGGACAGTTTCGTTGATGCAGCTCAAAACCTAGGTTCTTATTCAACAAAACTGGATATTAACAGTAATCCTTATAAAAATAATTTAGTTGAATTAACTTGTAAATTTAAACTAGAAGCGCCTGAAAACATTAAAAATAAAATACATGCAGAAGTGTGTATCTCTATAGTTTTTAAACTAACAGATCCTAAAATGAACACAGAAGATGTAAAAAAAACAATATTAGTTACCATTCCAAATGAAAATTTTGAATATATGAAAGATATTGTAACTTCGCTGTTCCAAAAATCTGGTTTTAAAAACTTTAATTTTAGTAAAGAAGTAGATTTTGAAGAGCTATATAAACAGCAGTTCCTTAATTAAGCAAAGAAGACTTGGGAACATTTTTCTTTAAAAATTCAAAATATGCTTTTTTTTCGTCTTCCGTAACCTCAACAATAATTTGTTTTCTATCCTTGATGTTTTTAACATTTGTAATTTCATCCTCATCAACTTGCATGTCAAATTGAAAAGTGGGCTCTTTTTTTTCAAGCAGCTCAATATAAACTTTTGCTAGAAGCTCACAGTCTAATAAGGCAGAGTGCTTTTGTCTTCTAGAGTTATCAATTTTAAATCTTTTACACAAAGCATCTAAACTATTTTGTGCTCCGGGAAACTTCTCTCTAGCGATATTTAATGTATCAATTATTAAATCAGCCTTGATAGCTGATTTCCCAGCTTCTTTTAACTCTTTATTTAAGAACGCCATATCAAATTCAGCATTATGAATAACTAGTTTTTTATTTTCTATAAATTTTAAAAAATCGTCAGCAACATCTTTAAATTTTGGTTTATCAACTAAAAATTCTCTTGATATTCCATGAGTATCATAAGCACCCTGTGATATTTCCATTTCAGGATTTAGAAAAAAATGAAAATTTTTTCCTGTTGGAATATGATCATCAATCTCAATGCAAGCTATCTCAATTATTTTATCTGATACTGAGGACAGTCCAGTTGTTTCGGTATCAAGCAATACTTCTTTCATATAATAATTTTGTTTAATAAATTTTTTGCTTCAATTTTAATTGTTCTGCTATTAAAATTATTTTTAATTACAAAGTCAGCAATTTGTTTCTTTTTATCCACGGCAATTTGGTTTTTCTTTAAAAAATTATAAATTTTAAGACTAAAACCAGTTCTTTTTTTTAATCTTTTCATAATTTCAGATCGCTTAGAGTCAATGAAAACCAAGATATCAGTGTTTAAATTCAATTTATTTTCCAAGAACAATGGAATATCCAGAACGACTGCCTTTTGTTTTTTGTTTTTTTTTAAAAAAATATTCATTTTTTCTCTTACTAAAGGATGCACTATTTTAATTATTTTTTTAAAATTTTTTTCATTATTTTTAATAATTTCCATTAAATTTATTTTGTTAATTGGAAAACTATTAATTTGTTTTGGAAATATTTTTTTTAACTTTAAAAATAACCTTTTATCACCGTTATATAAGTCTGAAACGACTTGATCTGCATTGAAAACAGGTATTTTTAATTGCTTTGCAAAAAATGATTTTCCTGAACCTATGTCTCCAAGAACAGCAATTCTAATCATGGATTAACGCAATCTCTTCTTGTGTTACGGATGGATTGATATTTGTCCAAATCTTAAATGCTGCCTGTGCCTGATATAAAAACATCATTTTTCCATTAATAATGCGGTTATTGTTAATCTCAGCTTGTTTTAAAAATTTTGTTTTTTCTGGATAGTAAATTACATCATAAAATAATTTATTTTTTTGATTTGAAAAATCTAAATTTATTTCTTGTCCTTGTTGCAGTTCAATACTCGTAGCATTTATATAAATATCAACGTCTTCAATATTTCCCCAGTCATGAACATGAATATCGGGGTACTGTGATTTAATCTTTAGTGCATTCTCTTTAGTTCTGTTTGAAATATGAATATTTAATACTTCAA
>Ga0209653_1001900_pt1 | contig 16031 bp, 23 predicted proteins | sample SaaInl6LU_22_DNA_FD_184644 | JGI IMG/M metagenome (GOLD analysis project Ga0209653, IMG submission 184644) | Marine microbial communities from expanding oxygen minimum zones in the Saanich Inlet - ESP_116LU_22_DNA (SPAdes) (version 2) | ecosystem: Environmental > Aquatic > Marine > Intertidal...
TGGTTAGAAGTCCATGTTGTCGTAAGGTTCAATCAAACTTCTCTGTTTGAAACCTACACCACCAATGTAGTATTCACGGGTTGGAAGTTTCTTAGCGTAATTCTCTAATACTTTGATTGCTAGTTTTCTGTCATACTCAACATCGTCAGTTTCAGGGATAAATTCATCAATATAGATAGAACCTCTGAATCTTCTTGTTCGTCCGTCAGTTGACATGATATCTGCAACCTCATAATCATCTAAGTCGAACATTACATCTTCAACAGGGTATTTTTTTGGTTCTTCATCCATGTCTTCTTCTTCGTAATCATCATCTTCTTGCTCCATCATCGGTGACATTCCATCAACACCAAAGAACGCTACAAACGGTTCACGGTCTTGCTCCATTTTGGATATGTAATCTTCAGTTTCTCTTTCTTTTTGAAGTAATTCAGGGTTCTCACAATGAAAATCAACGTGAGCTGCGTAATCCGCCATTGTTACCACTCCATCACCATCAAGGTCAAAGTGTTGGTAAAGCTCTTCAGGAGAAATGATACCATCCTGATTAATATCTGCGGAATCCTCATTGATTTGGCTCAATTTTTGTTTTACAACCTTTTCAATCAATTCAGTCAATTGAGATTCTGTTAAAGAAATCTTTTTCATACTCTTTTGGTTTTATAGATAAATATACTTACCTTTGAAAAAAATAAACGATATGGAAATAGAAAACAATAACGAAACATACTTATTATTCGTGTTTGGAGACTTCACCCGTGAATCACAGGTCTATGAAGTTGGTAAATCTGTCATTCTTTCAAGCACAGATGAAAGTATTAAATACATTTATGGTTCATACCACATGATTATTAAAATTAGAACCGATATACCATTTGATGAGTTTAAGAAGTTTATTTATGAAACTTTGAAGGATGATAAGTATGAATATTTCTTGATGCCGATGTCAGAGAAGACATCAGCGAAACTACCGAAAGACTTGGCGGATAGTCTCTTTGATTTGGAGAGTAATAATGAGAATGTAAAAATCATGTTGAATGTTCCTGAGATGGAAGTCAAACAGGATGATGAAGAATTGGACCGTATCATTGATTATTTTACCAAAGAATTAGATTTTACCTTTAATATGGAGGAAGAGGAGGATATTGACCCTATGTTGGTTGATAATTCTTTACCTTCAATGGATGAAATTTTAGATAAGATGGTGGAAAATGGACCAGATTCCTTAACTTTGGACGAGCGTAAGCTACTTGACCGTTATGCAAATGAATACAAATAATAATATAGAAAAAGAAAAATTTATGAGTTCACCATTGAACCAAGAGGAGATTCAGATGTATCTATCTGACATTAGAAAGATTAAAGTGATGACCCCTGAACGTGAGAAGGAACTATCAGAGATGATTTGTTCTGGTGATATCACTGAAGTTCAGAGAGATGCCATTCATCAGGAGTTGTTGCAAGGAAACCTACGTTTTGTTATTACGGTAGCCAAACAATATCAGAATCAGGGTCTGCCGTTGGGTGACTTGATTGCTGAGGGGAACTTGGGTCTTATGAAAGCCATTAAAAACTTTGATTGGACGAAGAAGCTACGTTTCATCAGTTATGCGGTGTGGTGGATTAAACAATCTATCATCCAAAGTTTGAACGAAAACTCTCGTACCATCCGTCTACCTGTTAATGTTGTTCAGGAGATGCACCGAGCAAAGAAAGAGGCTCAGAAGACCAATAAGGAGTTGGATGAGAAGTTCACTACCCTTCCAAAGGTTATTGATTTGGATATGAACATTAATGAGGATGGTGATACGTTGGTTGATTTGATTGAGAACATTGATGCTGTTCAACCTGACGAGGGTTTTAACACTGCGGACCTATTGAAGCAGAAGATGATTGAGATTATGGGTGTGTTGGATGACCGTGAGAAGTCAATCATTATGGACTATTTTGGTATGACTGGTGTCCCGCGAACACTGGAAGATATTGGGACTGATTTCAGTCTAACGAAGGAACGTGTCCGTCAAATCAAGGAGAAAGCACTTCGTAAACTACGTAATGAATCCTCAGATTTGTTTGATTACATGTAGTAAACTATTTATAATAAGGTAGTATAGCCTAAATAGTTTATTATGAAAGAGATTCAAAAAAGGATTTTTCCGTTTATTATAGCGTTGTCAGCTCTATCTGTGAGTTTGTCGGCGGCATTCTATTCTGTAACGGGGCTCTCGAAGTTATTCGCGGGAGCCTCGTTTCAGGTTTTAATTATGGCGTCTTCATTAGAGATTGCTAAATTGGTCATTGCATCCCTACTATATCAGTACTGGGGTGAGTTAAATAAATTTTTAAGAACGTATTTGAGTATTGCTGCGGTTGTGTTGGTATTCATCACATCTGCGGGTATCTATGGGTTCTTATCTGCTGCGTATCAAGAGACTGCTGCCTCTGCAGGTATTGTTGATAAGGAGATTGAGTTGATTGACCTAAAGAAAGGACGTTTCGAGGAGAACAGAACATACTTCCTATCTGAGAAAGAGGCGTTGGATGAAAGTATTTCAGACCTGAGAACAGGTTTGGCAAATAATGTCATACAATATAAGGATAAGGAGACAGGGCAGATTATAACAACCACCTCATCATCAACTAGACGAGCGTTACAAAAAGAATTAGACCAAGCGGTTGAAAGTAGGAATGAAATTTCAAAGAAATTAGAGATTGTTACCGACTCTATATCGTCATTAGAAATTAAACGTTTGAATGTGGAATCTAATTCTGATGTTGCTTCGGAGTTGGGACCATTGAAATATATCAGTGAGTTGACCAATACACCTATGAGTAGTGTGGTGAATATTCTTATGTTGGTAATCATCTTTGTGTTTGACCCATTGGCCATCTCATTGGTAATAGCGGCAAACTTTGCATTTGACCGTATTAAAAAGAAAGAAAAATCTGATGATGAGTTTATCGAAGATGATGAGGATGAATTAGACCGTGAGTTTGAGTCATTGGATAATTTAAGGAATACAGAATACGAAGATTGGGTTCAGAATATTAGTGAAGAAGTAATGGACGAACTACTTCAAGGAGAAGAGTTTACACTCGAGGATGTGAAGGAACCAACACCAATCAATCCGACTGACGAAGATATCGAAAGATTGAAAGAACATTTAGAAAAGATTGAAAATTCAAAAAAAGAGGTTAATATAGAAGAAGAGAATGAGGAGGAGGACAAAGAACCTCAAGATATACCAACTGAACCTCAGATAAAGACTTTGAGATACCAACCTCGTAATGCGAACAGAAATACAAGAATTGACAGGCTTTAATAGTGTCGGTAAGTGGAAAAATAAGAAACAGATACTATTATCACACACCTCAAGGGATGGTGGTGAATATGTTAATGCTTTAAAACATAGATTCAATGGAGAGTATACGAAAGTCCCTCACTATCTTATAAGAAAAGATGGTAGGGTCTTTCAACTTTTGGACCCTGAACTATATTCCGATTACTTTAATAAGAACAAAAAACACAAACAAACCATAGTGGTATGTTTGGAGAACTTGGGTTGGTTAAAGAAAAACCCTCTTAATGCTTCTTACATTAACTGGATTGGTAATATTTATAAGGAAGGTGTATACGAGAGAAAGTGGAGGGGACACATTTTTTGGGACCCATATACTGACGCTCAGATGAAATCTGTCCAAAATCTTTGTTTAGATTTATGTGATAGATTCGATATACCGAAGACCTGTATAGGTCATAATGTCAAAATCGACGGCATTGAACAGTATGAAGGTGTGGTGACCAAAAGTAATTTCACTTCTAATTCGACTGATTTAAGTCCCGCTTTTGACTATGAAGAGTTTTTAAAAGTATTAGAACAAAATGAACCAGTATGATGAAATGAAGTCTTTGCTTGAAGCGTCAAGAAAGATGTTAGGTAAAGATAAGTTAAACGAATCCAGAGAGACACTAAAAGATATGGGTCTTATCAAGGAACAAGAAAGTGTGGTAACTGATTTATCGGACGAGCCGGTTAATATTGATGTTGACAGTGAAGAGGAAATCGATATTGAGACTACACCTGATGAAGATAAAAGTGAATCCTATAGAGTTTCTGGTGGTGTTATAACACTTCATGGTAAGGACAAGCAAGATTTGGAATTATCAACAGAGGAGAAGATGGCATTCCAAGAAACGATGGACGACTTTGTTGACCAAGTATCTGACTTATCAGACTTTGGAACATTACACATTTATGCAAATAATGTTGAGTGGAGTGGTAAGGTAATCGATTTCGATTTGGAATTCTTCTATTCTATTGGTGAAAACAACGGTGTATATATAAACGGTGATATGATTAAATTGGATGAATCATTGGTTGAGTTAATCAATAAATTAACGTCATACTATCAACAGTTTAAATCTAAATGGGCTAAGGTTTTAGCTTCGAGAAAGAAAACCAGAACAGTAGGGACTGAAGAATAATGAAAAAGTATATCAGTTCAATACAGTCTTTATTAATCATTATATTGGTTTTGATACTACTATTTCAAAGTCAATGTAGTAGAAAACCTGATGTTGAACCTGAAGTTATCGTAACCATTGAAACAAAGTGGGATACAGTTAATGTGATTCAAACGGAATATGTTCCTAAATGGAGGACGAGAGTGGTGACTGAACGTGTTGAGGTACCCTCAGACATTGATACGATGTCTATCTTAAGAGATTATTATGGTAAGTATTATTACAGTGACACCCTAACTTTAGATACGTTAGGATTTTTGGTATTAAGTGATACCATATCACAAAATAGTGTGATGAGTAGAAGTTTTATTTCTGACATTTCTATTCCAACGACAACAATTACAAAAGAGATATACCTTAAAAAGAGAGAATTCTATTGGGGTATGGGTTTAAATGGTGACGCCTCACAACTCAACTATTTGGGTGGTGAGTTTATGTATAAAAATAAACAAAGAAATATGTTCGGTGTTGGTGTTGGTGTAAACCAAGACTTACAACCTGTTTTATCGGGTAGAATGTATTGGAAAATAGGAAAATAATGGCATTATCAAATTCAGATAAGAAAGAAATTGAAGTGTTGATAAGAAAGGAAATTAAAAGTTTCTTAGACTCTAACACGTTAAAACAATTTGAAGATAAGATGATTCAAACCATTCAGAAGGAAATCCAAAGAGGTAAACTTCAGGGTGATGTTAATGATATCGTTGTTAAGATAATGAGAGAATTCTATAAGATTATGTGGACTCGTAGAAGTTTCTGGGAGCCATCTTTAAAATCAGTCAAATAATGAAACTTAACGAGGACCAACTTAAGAGCATGATTCAAAAAAGTCTACAATCGGCCTTTTCAAAGAACTTATCATCGATTGGTGGTAGTAACGATGCGGTTACTGATAATGTAATATCCATGAATAAAATGAAAAACATGGCCGAAGAAGAGGTGGAAGAGGAAACAGGATATTCACCATTCTTAAAGAGTAAGGACAATCCAAAGGGTGAGACTGAAGGATTGACGGTGGATGTACTTAATCAAATTTTAATGAAGATTGTTCAGGACGAAGAAGGTGAAGGTGGTGAGACAACTGAAGCTACAGGTGCTGGTAGTGCTGGTGGTTTCGAAGCTCCATTGTTTACTGAGCCAAAGAAAAACACTATGTTCCAACCAGGGACGGAGTCTAAGTTAACAACAAAACCTGAGGGTGGGTTTGTTAACGAGCAGGAAGATGTTTCAGATGAAGATGGTCAGGAAGAGGTTGATGCAAATGATTATGACTTCATGAAGGGTGAATACGAAGCGGATACTAAATCATATGTAGGTTCTTATTTGGTTGGTGAAGAAACTCCAAAACAATTGGAAGTTTACAATATCAGACAATACCCTGATAATGATGCATTTTTTATGGGAGGTCACAAACCTTACTCAATGTCTTTACACAAAGCAATGTTACCGATTTCTCAAATTGAGATATTGGGTGATGTACCAGGTAAGGACGGATTTAAGTTTATCAGAATGCCGTATTGGTTTTATAAGAAAAATATGGAAGACCTAAAAATTCAAAGAGTTGATGATAAGAGGGCTTTATACTTAAAAGCTAGAGATAGAAAACCGGAACAACTGGAAAAACTGTTCGACCCAATGTTTGAGAAATACTTTGAAGAGATTGTATATGATGAGTTGGACCAAACAAAATATGACATCACTAAAATGAATCATAGAAAGTTCAATGGTCAACTTAATGAATCAAGATTGAAGGATTTTGAAAAGCAAGAGTTGGTTAGAAAACTAATGAAAGCAGCTCAAGGACCTGCGGCACTTAAACATATTGAAATGATTATTGACCAGTTACAAAGAAAATTGGACGATACCAATGCGAGTGGTGTTAAGTATGTTCGTGGAGTGAGAATTGACGAAGAGAGAATTGAAGGTGGTAAAGCCGATGGTATGGATATCCAAGACATTGCTAAGATGCATGATACTACTGTCGATGAAATATATGATGAGTTTACAAAAGGTATCCAACATGAAATGGAGCATACCTCAGAGATGATGGTTGCGGTTGAGATTGCATTGGACCATTTATATGAAGACCCACAATATTATACTAAGTTAGAAGGTATGGAGAGTGGTGGTGAGGCTACTGAAGCAACGACATCATCATCAGCCGGTGTATATGACGCACCATTTGGAGGTCCTAAGAAGGACCCATTAAAGTTATCTAATCCTGATACGGTTGAAAAGGAGTTAAGGTCTGTAAAAGATAAGAACTTTCCAAAGTATGGTGGACCGGGTGGTAAATTCGTTAAGATTAAATCTAAGTGTAAGAAGTTTCCTTATTGTAATCAGGGAGATATCAATGCATTAGAATTCTTTGAGAGAGAGTTAGTGAAAGAAATTGTTTCTAATACTGCTAAAAAGGTCAACGTTGAAGAATATGTTGTAAGGAACATCATAGCTAAGGAATTGGGTTATATTAAAGAACAAGAAGATGGTGAAGAACATTTCGCGACTTTTGAGTTTCCTGACGACTATAAACCAAAGAGTGCTGAAGAACACCAAAAAGAATGGTTAGATAGTATTCCTGATGAGAGAGCTAAATTCTTAAACAAGGAATTGAAAGATAAGGAGATTGAGTTTAATGCAAATAATGGTTTATCAGGTAAGGTAAAGATTATTGATGCGGGTCCTAAGGGTAAGATAGGAGGATTTTTTGGTCAAGCTAGTGATTATGATTTTGGTAATAGTAACTATGCTGAAGTATGGGTTGATATGTCTGATTTGAAATTCAAAGGTCAAAGTGTACCTGTTGAGTTTTATGAAATGATTTCTCGTTATTTACCACCAGAGGATGAGGAAGATTCTTACAGAGGTGACCCTGTTGAAAGTGCTATCATACTTGGTATGGATTATGTTAAGCGAGTAATGAAAAGTTTAGGTCTACACCTTATTAGTATTAGAATAAATCCATATGCGAGATTTAGATAATCACGTATATTTATTATAAAAAGAAATATTATGAATATTGAAGAAACTATAAATAACATTGTTGACAGAGTCCTTAATGAGGAATTGTCAAAAAAAGTAGAAGAAGCTGTCGATGCGGTTTCAGAAGACTCTTATGTAGAAGCTGACCACGAAGAAATGGGTGAAGAGGAAATGGAAGAAGGTAATGCTTTCAGTGCCGCAAGAGCCGAAGCAATTGAGAAGGGTGAAGATTCTTTCGAAGTTGATGGTAAAACATATCCTGTAGAGGGTGAAGAAGATGAAGTAAAGAAAGAATCTAAAAAGGGCGTCGTTACTTTATCAGAATCAGAAATGATTGAACTCATCCAAAGATTGGTTATTGAGCAAAAAGAAGCTAAAGGTCTTAAAGATACTGAGAAAACTTTAAAGGATTCTAAGAAGGTTAACGACGAAGCTATGAAGGAAGTTAACAAGAAAATGAAAGACTACGTTAAAGCGGGTTCTAACGAAGCTTATGATGAAGACCCTGAAGGTTTCCCTAAAGGAAATGGTGAGATGGGTGAAGACTTAAGTATGAAGTATCACGCTTCTGATGCGGTTGAAGAGTACATTGAGCAAATTGCTCGTTCAGGTGGTATGGAAAACTTGGAGTACGATGCTATCAAACCTGACGAAGAATGGATTGAAATGAATATCTTAGGTGATTCTAAGACGGGTAACTCTCCTGATTATGCAAACGCTGTTAAGACAGATGCTAACGAAAAGGTTAACGACAGACGTAAGAAAAATTGGTTGGCTAAGTTGAAGAAACAATCTTACAACAAAGCGGTACAACCTGTTGAAGATGTGGCTGGTAAGTCTAAAAGTGATAAGGCAGCGATGTCACCTGATGAAGTAATGAGTGCAATTGCTGAAGGAACCGAAGACAAGTCACAAAAGAAAGTCAATGAAGATATCGATAGAATGAAATCTTTATTAGGTCACAACTTTAAAACACAGTAAAAAAACTTTAATATTTCTTTTAAATAAGTCCATCTTATCTTTCTTATATGAAAGAAGGGATGGACTTTTTTTTTAATTGGATGTCAAAACCGATGCCAAAATCAGATGTCGACCTATGGTTGAGGGCGAACAACATACAGAGGGAATACTCTGAGTTGTTTGAAGACTTCTGCTTTTCATTATTGTCGTTAATTGAACAGACCTATTTGGGTGATAATTACGACGATAGGAGAGAGACCAGAATATCGATGACCACTGAAGAAAGGGTGGGACACTTCCAATGGTGTTGGATTACAACAATCACAAATTTTGAAAAGGAGAACATTCGTTTTTCATTCAAAGACGATGACTACGACTATTTTGAAACATTTTTCTTTGAGGTATATTATGAACAAAAAGATAAGGGTGTGAGGGATTCTATTAGACCATTCTTCAAACAACTATTTGATATGGATAGAACCTTTACTAAGTCAGATATTGAGATGTATACCGACATATATAAAGTATTGGAAAGGTCACTCCAAAATTAATTTTTCCTTTATGGCTTTACAATAACGATGGAAAAATTACTTTTTTGGTAATAAATTTTATTAATACAAAATTAAAATGGAAACATTAGAAAACATCAAATCATTGGTTGAGACTTTATCAGTAGACACTACAAAGTTCTACGCAGGAAATAAGTCAGCAGGAACTAGAGCGAGAAAAACTGCACAGGAATTGAAGGCATTACTTCAGGATTTAAGAGGTGAAGTCCTTGAGCACAAAAAAACACTATAATGTTGAACGAGATAGTATCAAATATAACATTATTTATTTTTGTGTTCTCGGCTTTGGCGATGGTCAGATTGGGAGTGAACTTTATTAGTTCATTACTTTCTGACCCTCCAAAACCTTTAAACTTAACGACACGTGAAATAATCCTTAATGGGTTATTTTTAACATATATCATAACATACATTATTACGTTACTATGATTTTTTCAACATTCACAGAACAAACTAAAGGGTATCTTAAATCTATGAGGTTATTAAAGGACTATGTGTCTTTTGATATCTATATTAAATCGACATGGTCTATTCCAAAGAGATTAGTCAAAGATATTGAGGTATTACCACAAGAATCTTCAGAAAGACCAGACCATAAGTTATATGCTTTTGTGGTTAAGAATGAATCGTCTTTTGTTGATGGTTTGGAGACTGCGGTGAAAGGTATCTTTGATTATAACTTAGAAAGAGAAGAAAAAGAAAAGTTATTCAAAGATAAGATTCAGGAGTTGAAGGGTATGTTTGAGTCTAAGGATGTAAGTACTCTTAAAAGATTACACTTTGAGATTGATGAGAACACTTCCTTAGATTTAGAAGAAAAATTAGAAGAAGATGGACAAACAGACGGAGAATCTGATGACGTGGTTCAAGAGCGAGAAGCTGAAGGACAGTCAAGAGGAGAAGAAGTCTAAATTAGACTTTATCAAAGAGATTAAAAAGGTTGAGCCTGAACAAATCAAAAACACTCCAGTAGTGGAGAAAAAGTATACACTATGGCAGAGACTCAAACAAACTTTAGGGATGAATTAAGAAAACTAGCTGAGATATCGGAAATCTTAGACAGTTCAATATTCAATAAAGGTAATGTTTCAGTGGTGGTAGATTTGAAAGATAATGACTTCAAAGAGGTTGTGGGTTTACTCAGTCCGAGAGACTTAAAATCTAATCAACTTATCATAGATATTTCGGGTATTCAATTTACTCTCGTTTCGAGTAAGTAGTGTGTTGACGGTATAGTTTTTTACGGTCAAAACCATTTCTCTCAAGAACATCATATAACCACTTACGCTGGGTCGTAGATATGTCACGAACAAAGATGGCGTCTCTTCGACCTTTTCTTATGAAATACTTTTCCATAACTTTCAATGCTCGTTGAGCGTCGTCTATATTTTTTAATGAAAATAGTTTAAACTCTTCATTAATTTGAATGACGATTTTGTTATTGAGTGTAGATATACTTTTCATTTCTTTTATTGGACAATAATCATAGATAAGTTTTTGCATGTCAATCTTCGAATCTGTTTGCCAGTCGTATATCTTTTCTTCTAACTGATAAGGTTTGATATCGATAAATGTATAGTGACTTTCACCGTCAACAAATACTTTTTCATTACGACCAAACTCATCCGTATAGAACAATGGTAATTGAAAATCGCGTTGTGTGGTTAGAAGTCCTAACTCATGGATACAATACTCAGCGTTCTCATATTCGACAGGAAATAGAACATCATTTTCTTTTAGTATTGTGTTGAATTTCTGACGGGCGTTACTTTCTGTAGTGTAACCTTTGATTATTCGTCTCTTTTTCTTATTCTTAAACAATACAATTATATAGTTGTCCATGAAAGATTATTATAAAATTTTAGGTGTCTCTCGTGATGCGTCTCAGGACGATATCAAAAAGGCATATAGAAAATTAAGTAAACAATTTCACCCAGATGTAAACCCTGATGGTGGAGATAAGTTTAAAGAGATAGGTGAAGCGTATGGTGTTCTAAGTGATGAAACTAAACGTCAACAATACGATAATCCCAATCCTTTTAGTGGTGGGGGTGGAGGTTCTATGGAGGACTTCTTCAATATGTTTAACCAACAAGCCCAACAACAAAGACGTAGACCTAAAGCACCTGATAAGGTGGTTAATGTAGATATCTCACCTTTGGAATCTTTCAAGGGTATGGAGAAGGAGTTGAGTTACCAGGTTAGGAAACAATGTGAGACATGTGTTGGTACTGGTGGTGACCGTGAAGTTTGTAATACGTGTCAGGGTCATGGTAGGGTAAGACAGAAATTTGGTTCTGGTATGTTTGCTCAGGTGGTTGAATCTGACTGTCCTCAATGTAGAGGTGAGGGGTATATGATAATAAATCCGTGTCATAGTTGTGGTGGTCAAAAAACAAAACCTGCGTTTGAGAATGTAAAAGTTAATATTCCACAAAATGTTGATAGTGGTGATTTCTTAAGATTACAGGGTAAGGGGGACTTTTATCCCAATAGAGGTGTTGGTGACCTTATCTTAAAGGTTAATATGATTAAGAAGGACCAGTTCGAGAAGGTTAATAATGATTTGGTTTATCATTATAAAATAAACGTCAATCACTTTATTAGTATGAAGAATATTCATGTGCCCCATCCTGATAGTAACATTAACATACCACTTCCTGAGGTATTAGATACAGAAAAACCCTTACGTATTAGAGGTAAGGGTTTTAAGATTCAAGGGGTGACTGGTGACCTCTTTATTAAGTTGAGTGTGACTCGTGATGAGGTTTTAGAACAAACTACTGATTAATTCATATAGTTTGATGTTCCCATAGATTGCTGTGATTAAGATATAGACAGAAAGTACTATCATACCTTTTTGCATGTTGTTCATATTTTCCTTACACTGTGAACATCCTTCTTCTTTCTTTGCCATATTATATTTATTTTATATATATTATTATGAAGGATATTATAAGAAATGTGTTAAAGAAGTATATAGATGAGGAACTCACTGAAAGAAAGATGAGTAAGTCATATTGTGAAAAAACCCCATGTAAAGATATGGGATTCTCTCAGAAAGCTTCTTGTCGTCCTTATAAGAACTGTTACTCGAAATAAAGTGTTTGAGCGGCACTAACTCTTTTGTTTTCTTTATAGACCACTTCATGAGTAAGTTGTCCTTCTTTGTTATAGAATTTCCATTGACCATCCTTTTTACCCATATTAAAATGAGCGACGACTCTAACTTCACCACTACTAAAATAAGAAATCCATTTGCCGTGGTATTCCCCTGCTAATATATGACCTTCTTCAATTTTAGTTCCGTCCTCTGACGTTTTAACGTATTCAATGACGTCGTTGTTGTCCCAATCTGTTAGAGTAATATTTTGACCAAAAGACGATAAACCGAATAAGACGAATAGGGTTGTAAATAACTGTTTCATATTACTTAATTTTAATGGTTTATTTACATTATCTTAACAATAAATAGTTTTTGAATCAACTATAATACAGTATTAAAGTAAAACTTAACATTGGATTGTTATATTTATAGGTAAAAATATACATTATGAAAAAAGTATTAGATTTTATCAAAATGGTTTTTGCGGTATGTAAAAACTGGATTGTATCGAACGGTGTTGAAGGAATTTTAGGTCTATTAGTGGGTTTAGTTCTTTGGGCAGCAGGATACAAAATTTGGGCAGGTTTCTCGTTCGGTGTTTTTGCAACACGTAATTGGGACATCCTAAAGGCCTGGGTTATGTCGAAATTAGGAAAATAACCAAAAAGACCCCTCTTCGGAGGGGTTTTTTCATTTTAAGATTTGCCTTTTCCGTTTTTATTTACTATATTTGTGGAAAAGGATTTTTTATGCTATCATATATCGGAGGAAAAAGTAGAATTGGTAAATGGATTGTGGACTATTACCCACAGGATATGGAAACGTATGTAGAAACATTCGGTGGAATGTTTTGGTGTTTCTATAATATGGATATGGAAAAGTATCCAAACCTTAAACGTATTGTGTATAACGACTTCAATCCGTTGAACTATAATTTGTTTCAATGTATTCAAAACCCAACAGAGTTATTGAAGGAAGTGGAGGCCATTGAGTGTCAACAGAAGGGTGAGTTTCCAACACCTGCATTGTATCGTTTACAGTTCGAACAATATCAAAGTGAAATATTCGCAGATGGGTTTGAGGTAAACGGACCTGATTATAAGGTTGCAGCAAAGTATGCGTATATCCTTACTTCAGTATTCAGTGGTAGTAAACCTGAATCATCTAAGTTCATCGACCTTAAGGGTAAATACAAATCAAAATTTTTAACTTTCCGTGATAAGTTAAAGAATGAGAAGTGGGTGGAGAAATTCTTATCGATTACTCATGTTGAGAACATGGACTTCGAGGCCGTTATCAAGAAGTATGACTCACCAACGACTTATATCTATTTGGACCCACCGTATTGGAAAACTGAAAACTATTACTCTAACCATGATTTTGACCGTGAAGACCATGAAAGACTTGCCAACGTATTATCAAAAGTTGAGTCTAAGTATTCTTTATCTTATTATGATTTCGACCTTCTACATGAGTGGTTCCCAAAGGAGACTCACGCTTGGGTCACTAAGGACTTCTCAAAAGCGGCAGGTGCAAGTAGTGGAAAGGCTCAATCCAAAGGGACGGAACTTTTAATTATGAACTATGAGGTTGAAGGTTTGAGTTCATATAAAGAGGTAGAAAAGGGTCAAACTGCTTTGGATTTATAAAACCTTTTGTTTATCTTTGTGGTGTTGTAAGATAGAATCTTTTATTTATTTGTATATTTATAAGGAAAACAAACACTATGGCAATTAAGTTTAGTAATATAGTAAAGACAGTAATTCTTGAACAAGGTCGTTACGAGCTTTTGTTGAAGACTTATACGGAGCCGAAAAAGAAAGGTGACAAAGTAAAACCTGCTCGTATGAGTAAGGAAGAATTCGATAAGATTATCTCTGCTGACCCTACGACTCGTAAGGACGGTGACGATATTAAAAAAGCTGGTAAGTATGTGAACTGGATTTTGAAGCAGTTCTTACAGATTGAACCTAATATTGAGGCTGACTTCGGAACACCAGCATTCAAAGCTGAGAAGAAAGAGAAGTTACGTTTGTTTTTTGAAGATTTATATAAGGTAACTCAGGACTTGCAAAAGTTTGAGAGGTTCAAAAATAAATTGGACCGTGAGGACCGTGACGTTAATAAATTAAGTATTGATAGACTTAATGATTTAATGTTACCATATTCTTTGGAGAAGACTAAAGCGACCAAAGACGAGAAAGAAGAAGCAGCTAAGACTTATGAGCATCCAGGTGGTGAAGTAATCTTCAGAGGTTCTAATTGGACAGTTATAAGAATCAGTGACTCAAGTCAATTGGGTAAGGACGCTGCGTGTTTCTACGGTGGTAGTGACCAAAAACCTGGTCAGGGTGAGTCTGGGTGGTGTACATCTTCTCCTGGGGGTTCAATGTTTAACCATTACATTAAGAATGGTCCTTTATATGTTATTCTTCCAAATGAACCTGAAGAGTTTATGTCAGGTGGACCTAAGGTTGGTAAAGTATCTGGTCTTCCGGCTAAAAGATATCAGTTCCACTTCCCATCGAACCAGTTCATGGATGCCAATGACCGTTCAATTGATTTGATTAACTTCTTATTGGAAAACCCTGAATTGAAAGAAGTCTTTAAACCTGAGTTCGCAAAAGGTATGACATCATTGGACGGTAAGAAAGTAAATATTGATTACCCGAGAGACGCGGCTTCTAAATACATTGCGTTGTATGGTTTTGATGAGTTATTCAAAAGCTTACCAAAAGATGTTACATCATTTGACTTCACTAAGAGTAGTGGTGGTTATAGGAGTAATGATGTTAAAGAGTTGGCTATGGATATCCCTGAACAGTTGGGTGATTATAAAAACCTTATGGCGGTTCATTTTGAGGGTATTCTAAAATCACTTCCAAAGTCTTTGGGTCAATTGAAGAACCTACAGTTCTTATCAATTCCTAACAACCCTAATTTAAAGACAATTCCTGATGAGATTGCTCAGTTACCAAACTTGAAGGTAATCAACATTCAAGGAAACCCACAACTACAGATTCCTGAGGTGGTAGAGAAGTTGGTGGAGCAAGGGGTGTTTATCTCAAAATAATAATTAATAAGTCAGGACTTTCGTCCTGATTTTTTTTATATTTGAATTATGAATGTAGATGTCCAAATATACGTAAGTAACTTTGTGAAGTTTTTCACTGACAATCCTGAGGAGTTACAGAAACTCATTGGTGTTGCTGAACCAAATAGTTTCTTTGATGAGGTGGAAAAAGCCGCGAATGGAAACTTTGAAAAGGGTGAGGACATTGAACTCACTCAAAAACAAATTATTGCTATCATTCTAAAACTCAACCACATGCAACCTAAAGAGGAAGTCATGGATTTGGTTGAGCCCTATTTTGAAACTTCTTACGGTAAAATATTTCTTAATTAAAAACCTTTCTTATTTTTTCCATAAAACTCTTTTATGGGAATTTACGATAAAATCAAAAATGTATACTCAGACGGTATGGACCGTTTTGTTGTTATTACTGTTGCGACAGATAGGAATGAAAACTTAGATAGGTTCGAAGACAGTTGTAAACAAAATGAGATACCATATATTATATTAGGTCTTGGTGATAAGTGGGAAAGTGGACGTGCTGAGAATGGGGTTCTATTGGAACCTGGTGGTGCACAAAAAATAATTTACTTAAGAGACGAGATTAAGGGTTGGTATGATTTAGAGAACACCATCATTTTATTTTCGGACTCTTATGATGTCATCTTCAATGACTCACCTGAGGGTATTGTGAATAAGTTTAGGAAATTTAATTCACCAATGGTTTTTAGTGCTGAGAAGACTTGTTGGCCCAATCCTGACTTGGAGAATGAATATCCTGAGGTTGATGGTGATTATAGATTTTTAAACTCAGGT